>Ga0194053_10000406_pt1 | contig 32916 bp, 36 predicted proteins | sample SepL228m_MetaG_FD_161684 | JGI IMG/M metagenome (GOLD analysis project Ga0194053, IMG submission 161684) | Anoxic zone freshwater microbial communities from boreal shield lake in IISD Experimental Lakes Area, Ontario, Canada - Sep2016-L227-8m | ecosystem: Environmental > Aquatic > Freshwater >... | reverse complement strand
GCCGTTCAGTTCTTAGCCAAGGATTTGGGGGAGTCTTTTCCGTGTCTGTCCCTGATGAATCCGCGAAATGTTACTTGTTACGATGTGACCCCTGCACCCATTTTCCGTGTCTGTCCCTGATGAATCCGCGAAATGTTACTTGTTACGATGTGACCCCTGCACCCATTTAAAGCCCGTCCGCATAATGGAAGAATACCACCAAAACAAAAACAAGTTATCTTAACTTAGCGCCATTCAGGGCTGACCCCGATTCTCCCTTGCGCAACGAAATCCGGACAGTCCTCATTCCGTAGGGACTAGCAGCCTGTCGAATAAGCACCGGCTCAGCCGGAGGCTTCGCCCTACCAGTTGATGCGACCAATCTTCCTGTCCCTATCGGTTTTTATTGTTGAATAACGGTTGCCGTCACGAACAACACCGGTGAACCGCTGTCGGTAAACGTCAGTGTATTAGTCCCAGCCCCACTGGCGTGATATTCATAAACACTACTAGAAATAAAACCACCAGATGAATAGATGCTCAGTGATGAATATTTCATACTTGCGTTATATGGCTTTGTGCCACCTGACACAATGAAAGTCTTGGTTTCAGTGGTACCGATAGTCGTCGAGATCGGCGAAACGGTAAGGGCAGAAACTGCGGGACTGGAAACTGCGGGACTGGAAGTTGCAGGCCCAGAATCCCCCGCTTCCACCTGACTCACCACCGCGATCCCCTCTCCATCCGCCTGATCCCGCACCTTAATATTGTTATTTCCATGCCTGTCAGTGGGGGTATAAACCGCTGTCATTCCGCGACCCTCAATATGCCCCAACGACTCATCATTAACAGACCAGACTAGCGGCAGAACAGCATTAATATTCGTATTCCCAAGTGTCGCGACGAATGTCACCGACGACGCATTCGTGAGCGTTGCACTTGCTGGTGTTAACGTAATGGCATCAGTCGTACTTTTTGTCGACTCACACCCCACAATCGCCATCCCTGCCACGACTACCGACATCATCCCGACCATTACCCATTTGTTTACTGTTTTCATTATCATTTCCCTTTTGTCATTTTGCATGTTGCTAACAAATTGATTACACAAAACTGTCTGCCATTACACACGATACACTTCATAAGTTTATTGCCCCCAATAAGAGAACTGATAAACCAACAATGGGAAATATGGAGGCGAAAACGTTTCGTATCGCGCGTCAAATTTATATTTTTTGTTAAATCCATACGAAGCCCCCTGCGATACAAGGCCACGCCGATACTGGGCAAGACTCCCAAACAGATAAATATTCGGGCGGGGGGTTGCCACCGTTGTATTCCAATTGGGGGCGCCGAAACCGCCATCCCCACTTGTAACCATGATGGCCGCGTGGATATTAATACTGGTCTTGCTTAAGACCGTCACCGCATTGGAGGCCAACAATCCCAACGAATCATCCACGGCACTATTGACAAAATTGGTCTGCCATGGATTCGGACTCGTGGCGGAGGCATAGGTTATTCCATTAGTAATAAAAATTGTATCTTGGGCAGCGAGAGTAACATTTCCGTTAACTACTCCCTGAACAGTAGCATCGCCGTTAATATAGATCGCCCCATTCATCGAGGAAAGTGTGCGGGAGGTAAAGTTAGTCGAACCCACCTTGGCATAACGGACATAACCCACGTTACTAATATTTGTAAAAATAACATTGTAGTCCCCAGCATTCGTGCCCACTAGCGAAATGCCGTATAGCCCTCCCTGCAAAGATTCCGCCTTAGTTTTGATGTCCGTAATATTTTGACCGACGAACTGCCCGCTAATCGGTGCAGCATTGAGATTAAGTCCTCCCATAAAAACCGATGAATTTGCTCCATTTTGATAGTAAACACTACTGGCGGCGGAAAATACCTGTTGCAAAAACCTAGGTTTAGGATTTGAACTGCCATCCACATTGATCTGATCGTTCGAATAGATCTTTCCATCGATTTCATCACCCGGTAAAAAAAAGATCCTCTGCCCGTTAACCAGTTTCTCATAATTTGAAGCATGCATGAAACTAGGGAACCGCGGCAGGGTTGCACACATCGTCAGACTGCGCAGGGAGCCCCCTACGGATACCCCCACCGAGGTCACCTTGTATTTAAATCCTTGGTAACTTGTGTTGTTATTCCAACCAGGCCAAGCTTCAGTACTGACCGCATATCGGCCCTTACTGCTTAAGTTGGTTAAAACATTATTGCCCAGATAACCAGGGCCAACAAGATTCAGGGGCATGCTATTAGTACGAATAATCGCACGAAACCGCTCTAACCCTGCCTGAGCCATTTCGAAAGCGTTGGCATCGTTGACACCATACGAAACCTCAATGCCGCTCCCCGTGCCAAGCCCCATAAGCCCCGCGCCAGTAAGTCCTATTGCCACAACGAGGGCCATGACCAATATCAGCACCCCTCCCGTTTTATTTTGTATATCGATCCTCATGGCTTAATTCCTCAAAAATATGCTAAGTGGCATATCAAGTGTTTCGGATCCCTCCCGCAAACCCAAATTGATTGTCACAAGGGAATTAGTCGGGTACCAAGCACAGCTGAACGTATTCACCCGGTTTGACACAAGTACTGACGAAGACCCGCCCGGCGGTGTATACAACAGATGCGACGTCGGCCAAGTCCCTGTTTTCTGGAAAGAATGAACCATCACCCCATTTGTCATGGCGACTTGAACAGTCAAATTACTCGCTCCCGCCGTCACTACAGCATTACTGCCTGACCTGACTATCCGATCCATGGTACGCATGGTCACATCAGCCTCACGAAGCATATCACGCTCAGCCGATAACCTGAACCACCCCTTGTAACTGAATACAAGAAGAGCCACAAACACCAGTGCAATCATAGCGCCCGAAGCAATACCCACCATGAGTTCTACGACTGAGAATCCATTTCCAGGCTTGGTCTTCATAATTAAAATCACCACCTTGGACCGACAAGGGTATGAAGGACTAGTTGATTGCTTAGCCCTGAACGATACCCAACCGATACTGTCGCCCCTACACAATCATAAGAACTTCCTCCGCCATCAGCATCCACGTAGTAGATCAGCGTGGAAACAGGCATACTGACCCCATTATTGGTCACAAATCCCGTAACTCCGGCAGAGACACTCACCCAAGTACATGGCCCAGAACGCCGCACAGTATTGGTCACAAAACTTTTAGGGCTTGGCAGCCGATTGGTCATGGCCGATCCCCACCAATCCGTTGCATGAATCTCCTCCACGTATCCGCTTGCAGTCGCTAAAGCAGACATACGGTTTCGCTGGACTGCTACCATCGAGTTCGCCTGTCCAAGATAAGCTGCCCCTGCAATCGCCAGAACTGCCAAAATGATAATACTCATCATTACTTCGATCAGTGTGGATCCTGATTTCACAACCCACCCCCGCCTCTATACAGCCTCACGATCTCCCGGCGCCCCCCTTTGCTGACCACGGTGACCTTGTCTGCCCCAATCGCTTCAATCTTAAATCCATCCACTTCATCACCCACGCCAAACACTCCCTGATCGGTCATAATCATCGGAGCAGCTTTGTTCCCGACCACTCCCGTCAAACGGAAGGATACCTGGGGCTCAGCTTCTATCTGGCTTGTAACGGGTTCCACATAAGGCATACGATTCTGCAGCTTTTTAACCGATAAGAGACTTACAGGCTCTGCCGCCCAAGTCTTAACCCCTTCTGTAGCCTTGTCCAGCCTCGCTCCAATAGCCTCCGCCGTGGCCGGAATAATGCTCCCCACCTGCCCAAAGCCGGTGTCCCCATTCCGGTCGACCACCACCCGAACCACCAGAATCAGATCTGCGGAATAAGACGTTTCCGGGGTCAACTGGGCTGCCTTGATATTGACCTGTATGGCCTGGAAGCGACGTTGGGGCTGGCCCAGGTAATCCAACATCGCGATCAGTGAGGCGAGCGGCCCGTCTCCGCTCAGGGTCAATTTGTAATCCATCCAAACCGCTGTGCCCGTGCCAATTTGTTTTTCCACATTGGAGGACCGAATTACAAAGCCAAATTTTTGGGCTGCATCACTTACACTCAAGGACAGATCTGCCGCCATATCCTTTGCCACACCTTGAATAACAAACGGCTTTAAAACTTTATGAGCTGCGCCCGCCTTCTGCTCCAAAACAGGAATCATGTTCAACAAACTGGCTCGTTGCATTAAATTCCGCTCCTGCTTTCGATCATAGATAAAACCGAAAAGGAGCATGGCAGCAATGACAACTAACGGCAGGGCAATACAGACTACCAACTCCCATTGCCCTGTTTTGACGGTTGGACGATTCATTGAGTGATCCCCTCCAAAACCCCTGTAAACCGCCAACTCAAGAAATCACGCCCCTCAAAGTTCACACGCGTACTGTTCTCTGAGGTAAACTGTCGAACCTGATTTGTGAGCAAGGCCGAACTTTCCCAGCGTGCGATAACATTTGGCAAAGTCAAACCTCCATCCTTACTCATGGCGGACGGAACATATACCTCGACCTTGACGGTCCCCTCTGCATCGCCCCCATCCAAAGTCAGTTTCCCCAAATCCATTCCCTGCGGCAATGACTCCGCGAGGCCTAACACAATGGCTGCCGGTTTCTTTCCCGTTGCCCTGAACTTAGCCACTGCGTCCAAGGCACCCGCCAGTCCTGCCAACTCCGCCGTCACCTTACTCAAACACTCATCCACACCCCGAACATTGGGGTGCTGTCGTAAAAAACGCCGTTCCGCCTTATCCATCGCTGTATTCCGCGCCGATAAATCCACAACGGACACAGTCAAATAATAAGCCACGGCGGCAATTGCCACTACCGCCACCGCCAGATAGGAGAGCACCCAGCGAAACCACAGCCGTCTTTTCTCAAGCGTCAAAACCTGCTCGCGGGCCATGTTAAACCGATACGTTGTCATATCACGCCCCCCCTTAATGCCAATCCAAGGGCCGGCACCAGCAACGAATTGCTGACTGAGGATTCGGCCAACTTATCCTTCGCGCGCTGATCTTTGGCCGTCATCACGGTCAGCGGATTCCAAACCTCAACCGGCAACTTCAAATCATCCTTTAAATGATCGATGAACACCTTCGACTCCGGTACCTCGCCGGTTAACAACACACGTTTCACGCTGTCCCAATCCAGTTTATACTCGCTGTATTTCAACACATCCCGGATATTTTCGCTGAGAAAACCTGGCGCCTGCTCCCACGTTGTTGCCCGGCAAAACACGGTATAGGGGTAAACACCGCCTAATTTCCGCATCACAATGACGTCAGCTGAATGGGGCGACATATTTACCAGACACACCGAAGCCTCACCGACTTGATTATCCAATAACAGAAAGAGATTTGCGACCGCCATAGCCCGGACATCAACAATAACGGGATCTAACCCTGCGAGCGTCAAGATTGCCAACTGCCGTTCCACATCTTTGGCCGGGGCCGCAGTCAGCACCCCTTCAAGCATTGCATGTACCGATCCACCAACTCCCTTGGGCCGCTCCTGAACATGCCAATCGATCGATAATTTATCCCGCGTCAATTGCATCGCCTCTTCTGCCTGCAAAACTAAGGCCGACTTCATTTCGGGCAATGACATCTCCGGCATCTTGAAATAGCGCATCACCATCGATGAACTCCGGAGCGAGGAACACACCATTTTGGTGGGCATCCGGATTGAACGCCAAAAAGACTTGAGTACCCCGGCAATATCCTTCTCCGAGGCGGAGGCGTCGTAGGGTGCCCAACCAACATGAGTGATAACGGGAAGGTTTTTCCCTTTTTTGACCAACCGGGCGGCCGTGATATGGCTATCCCCCAGATGAATCCCAGCAATATCGGATATTGACCAACTGATCACAGTAATTCTCCCTTTTCACACCCTCACCCCAGCCTATTACTGGAGCAGCGTCCCGCCCCAGACTCCGTCCTGATTAAGCGTTATCGTCAGCGCGTTGACCTCACCCGTTGACCCCGTTGCCGTTGCTGTATAGGTAGCGGCAGCCGATTCCACGGTATAGTCATCATCCAGATAATACTTCCCTGCAAGATCGTTTGTTTTGATAGTAAAGCTGGCAATAGCATACGGATGGGTGCCGGCCAAAGCAGTCGGAAAATGGCCATATTCAGACTTATACACCTGCATCGCTGTACGGATAGAACCTAAACCCGTCTGGGCTTCCGTGGCATATGCTTTCTTCTTATTCCACGTCATCAACGGAACCGCCACAGCGGCCAAAATTGCCACAATAATAGCAACAACCATCAACTCAACCAGTGTGAAACCAGATTTGCTTTTCATATTCATCGTTGTTTCTCGTTTAAGTCCAACTGAATATTCGATCCACACCATGCATTTCCCTGAACTAAAATCACAGCAAAACGAAAAAGAATCCTCCCCTTTTTCCTCTCTCCTAACCGCCGCAAGCTGAATAACCTGCGGCAGGAGGAGAGAGAATTAAGGAGAGGCTTTTTACGTCAAACGCCTATTACTGAAGAAGCGTTCCACCCCAGGCTCCGGCCTCAGTAAGTGTTACCGTCAACCCATTGACATCACCTGTTGAACCCGTTGCCGTTGCTGTGTAGGTAGCGGCAGCCGACTGCACGGTATAATCGCCATCCGCAAAATACTTACCGGCAAGATCATTCGTCTTGATGGTGAAGTTAGCAATGGCATACGGGTGGGTGCCAGCGTTTGCGGTCGGGAAATTACCATTTTCGGCCTTATACACCTGCATCGCCGTGCGGATTGATCCCAATGCCGCCTGGGCTTCTGTAGCCATCGCTTTTTTCTTATTACCCGTCATCAACGGGATCGCAACGGCTGCCAGAATTGCCACAATAATCGCCACAACCATCAACTCAACCAACGTAAAACCCGCTTTATTCTTCCTGCTCAATTTCATCTTCATTCTCCTTTTTGTTTGTTTACTATGTTTCCCTGCAAATACTTCATCTCCACCCAAACTCCCCCACCTTCTGCCGCCCACCTCCTTGTTGACCATTGAGTAAAAACATATTCAACTATCCTCTGCTCACTGCCCTCTGCTCACTGCCTACTGCTCACTGCTCACTGCCCTCTGCTCACTGCCCTCTGCTCACTGCCTACTGCTCACTGCTCACTGCCTACTGCCTACTGACTAATGAATATTCCCCGCCGAACTAAACACGGGTAGATAAATTGCCATAACCAATAAAAGAATAAGCCCGCCGAACACTGCGATTATTATGGGCTCTAAAAGCGAAATAGCCACCATAATTGTTCCCTCTACCTGGTCTTCATAAACATCGGCCACCTTCGTAAGCACCTCGGGAAGACGTCCGGAGGACTCGCCCACCCCCACCATCCGGGCCACCAATCTTGGGAACACTTTCTTATCAAGACTGGAGGCGATGCTGTTTCCTGCCATGATCTTGTTCCGGGTGGACTTCATGGACGCCTCCATGACCTTATTCCCCAACACTTCAGCAGCGATTTCAATGGCCGTGGCTACAGGCACGCCACCGGCCATCATGATACCGAAATTCCGGCAAAAGCGTGACACGGCCAATTTACGAACGATATCCCCAAAAATCGGCAAACGCATCACCACTCCGTCAATTTGTAACCGCCCCACAGACGTCGCCGCATACATGGTTCCAAGGACGATGGCGGCTACTATTCCCAGAAAAATCCAGAGCGTGTTATGGATTAAAAACGTATTGAAGGCGAAAACCATCCGGGTCAATTTCGGCAAGTTGTTCCCATACCCGGCGAAAATATCCTGAAATTGAGGCAATACAAATACGGTCATAATGCCTGAAATCAAAATGAAAAAACCGCCAATAAACATGGGATACGCCATAATACTTTTGATCTTGCGGGCTAAACGGTCATTTTTCTCCATGGAGGTCGCCAGATAATTCAGGGTTTCTGTCAAACTTCCCGCTTCTTCAGCTGTCCGGATCAAGGAAACAAATAGCCGATCAAAGACTTTGGGTTCCCCGGCTATCGCTTGCGAAAAAGGGGCGCCATCATCCAGCTTTTTCAAAACCCGCTCCAATACACGCCGGAATGCCCCATTTTCTAAATCCGCCGCAATGGATTCCAGGGATTCAAGTAGCGGGATGCCAGCACTGACTGAAATGGAAAGCTGGCGACAAAATATTGCCTTTTCCGCCATTGAAATTCCGCCAAAACCAACTCCCTTTTTCACAGGGACCTTTACCACCTCAAGACCGCCAACTCCGACCCCCTCATCACTGATATCAGTAACGGTGAGGCCCCGTTCATGCAATTGCGAAAGGGCCTCGAAACGCGATGCAGCGGAATAAACCCCCGCCACCTCACGCCCACTACTGTCTTTGGCTGAATAACGATAATCGGGCATAATCAGTCTCCTGAGCACACACTCATTACTTCTTCAATGGTTGTGGTTCCGTTCTGGACCTTGCGTAAGCCGTTCACTGCCAGGGGAGCCATCCCGAGCTCCATCGCCTTACGCCGCAAGGCCACCGAATTAGAACCCGCTATAACCATTTCCTTGATCGGATCGGTAACTTCTAAGTACTCAAATATCGTTGTCCGTCCACGATACCCGGTGTTCAGGCATTTCTGGCAACCCGCTCCATGATAAAAGGTCCAACTGCTGGCTTCAGGAAGAATGCTGGTGGCATAGGCCAAAGATTCCTCATGAGGCTGTATGGCCTTTTTGCAATGCGGGCATATCACCCGGACCAACCGCTGGGAAATCACTAGTTTCATGGTTGATGCAATCAGATACGGCTCAATGCCGATATCTTTCATCCGCCACAATGCCGAGGGGGCATCATTGGTGTGCAGCGTGCTCAATACCAGATGGCCTGTAAGGGATGACCGCATCGCGATCTGGGCCGTTTCCAGATCCCGGATTTCACCGATCATAATCATGTCGGGATCCTGTCGCAGAATAGCCCGCAACGCCCCGGCAAAATCCAACCCGATCTTAGGCTTGATCTGCATCTGGTTGATACCGGGAATCAGGTACTCAATGGGATCCTCAACCGTCTGGATATTCCAAGCGGGATCCTTTAGATAATTCAACGCAGCATAGAGCGTCGTGGTTTTACCGCTCCCGGTGGGACCGGTAACCAATATAATGCCATTCGGTGACTGAAGAATTTTCTGAAACCGTTTGAGCATGACCTCATCCAGGCCAATGTCCTTCATATCCACAATCAACGCCATTCGATCCAGGACCCGCAAGACCAGTTTTTCTCCATGTGCTTCAGGGAGAGATGATACGCGGACGTCGATAATCCGATCATGAACCTTGAATTTAAAGCGGCCATCCAACGGTAAGCGCCGCTCGGCAATATCCATGTTTGAGAGAATCTTGATACGCGTCGCAATGGCCTGATATAGGGCTTTGGGCGGCGGAGTGATCTCACGCAGAAGACCATCCACACGGATCCGTACGGTGACGTCCTTTTCGCCGGGCTCAAAATGTATATCACTGGCCCGATCCCGCACCGCCTGCATGAGCAATAGGTTCACAAACTTAACCACTGGTGCATCATTGGCATTGACCATCAATTGATCATCATTGCCGCGAGTTTCGAGATCATCACCCGTCACAACCTCCGGCGGCAATTCAGCAATATCCTTCAGATCCCGCTCCAGATGAGCTTCCTGGCGATAGAATTTATCAATGGTTGCCCGGATGCGGGCTTCTGAACTGATGGCCTTACGGATCTCCATTCGTGTTAAGGAACGAACGGTGTCGATCGCCTCAACATCCAGTGGATCCTTCATAACGAGGGTGATGACAAGACCCGCTTCTTTTTTGACGGGGATCAAGCAATAGCGGCGCGCCACTGTCTCGGGCACCAATTTGACTTCTGCCTTCTCGAGTCGGAAGTCATCACCGAGTTCAAAGTAAGGAACCCCTAATTGATCGGCCAAGGCGCGGGCAAGGTCATCAGGCGAGACAAAACCAAGTTCTGAAAGGACTTCGCCAAGCATCTTGCCGGTTTCTTTCTGCCGTGCAATTGCCTGGGTAAGTGCTGATTCAGTAACCAGCCCCTTTTCCAGAAGAATCTTGCCTAGTTTTGACTCAACCATAATGGTCTCCGACACTCACTCCCGAATCACACCCTCACCCTAGCCCTCTCCCCTCAAGGGAGAGGGAATGCCTATCCGAATCACACCCTCACCCTAACCCTCTCCCCTTGAGGGAGAGGGAATGCCTATCCGAATCACACCCTCACCCTAGCCCTCTCCCCTCAAGGGAGAGGGAATGCCTATCAGAATCACACCCTCACCCTAACCCTCTCCCCTCAAGGGAGAGGGAATGCCTATCCGAATCACACCCTCACCCTAACCCTCTCCCCTCAAGGGAGAGGGAATGCCTATCCGAATCACACCCTCACCCTAACCCTCTCCCCTCAAGGGAGAGGGAACCTATCGTCTTCTCCCTCTCCCCTTGAGGGAGAGGGTTGGGGTGAGGGGATATTTCCCCTACGGCTTCACAGGCACCGAGACAACATCCGCCTTTTCCACCTTGATGAGCGGCGCAGTTACCTCTGATTTCACTGATAACCCCTCTGTCGAGTCGCGAATCGTCGCCGTCAGGAAAATCAGAAGTTCAATCTTCTCTGTGTTCACAGTGTCACGCCGGAACAATACCCCGATCAGCGGGATACTGCCCAGGAAAGGCACCTTGATCTGGGTATTCTGCTTCTTTTCACGAATCATCCCGCCAATCACAATCGTCTGACCGCTTTTGACCAAAACCTGAGTTTCGGCTTCCCGAGCGGCGATAATCGGATAAGCGGCACCCGATATCTCCGCCCCCGCGCTCGCGTTACCTGACTGGTAGCCAAGTAATTCGCGAACAGAGGGGTGAACAATCAGGTTGATATTATTATCCTCACACACCTGAGGGAGCACCTTAAGTTTAATCCCAATGTCCTCATAGCGCTCAAGCGTTGTTGTAGTCTTCGTAGTTCCCGGAGTATCCCCAGCCCCGATGGTAGAAGAGATGATGGGAAGTTTCTGGCCAACAAGAATCACGGCATCCTGGTTGTCCATCGTCATGACTTTCGGAGCCGACAACATCTTATAGGAGGCATCTTCCTCCAATAGATGCAGCAGAACTGAAAACTGCAAATCCGTTAACTTCTGAAACGCCAGAGACAATCCGGAATTGAAGGGTGACGTGCCAGACAAGGAGGAGGACTGAGGTTTAAAGCTATCCGGCTTGACCCCACTGCTTGATTGGCGCGCACCTGCCGCATAAAGACTACCTGCACCCGAGGTCCCCAGCATTACCCCGCTACCATCCGCCCCGGTTCCCCATTCCACACCAATATCCCTCAGCAAATTAGCCGAAACCTCAACGAATTTCGCTTCGATTTGAATCTGTGAGGGCATCCTGTCAATTTTATCGAGCATCGCCGCCACAGCTTTGATTACCTCCCGAGTGTCCACAATCACCAGCGTCTTACCTCTGACTTGTACGGACTCTTCCTGCACACGCTGCAACCGGCCAAGGCTCTCTGAACTTGTGTTCTGGCCACCGGATGTCGCAGACTGCTCCTTCCAGCTCTGGCTCCTAGCCAAAAGTTTACCTATCTTACCCCGATTTGGTGTGAGTTGACTCTGCACCAATTCCGCTACATCCGACGCATCCAAATATTTCAAGGTAAAGACCTTAACCTCAAGCGGCTCATCCACTTTCGGAGTCTGAGTAACAACCAACGCTGCACCTGGTCCAGCTTTGTTCAACACCACGTCTTTTGGCAGTTTATCTTTCCCGCAAATGATAATGGTATCGCCAACCATATAGTAATCGTAACCGTAGGGCTTCAGGATCACATCCAAGGCATCATTCCATGGCTTATCGGTCACCCGTAACGTAACATTACCCGCTACCTCGGAGCCGATCACAATATTCCGTCCCGATTGGCGCGAAAAGGCATTCAGGACCTGAGTTATCGGGCCATTGTCGACATTGATGGTCACCAGGGAAACATTCGTATTTTGAGCGGGTATGGCACCTGCCGGCGTATCCTGGCCCGAGGCGATCATACCGCCAGTCAAGCTTACCGCCAGGACGACCAGAACGATTCGACGAAGTTCCACGCCCGACCCGATTTTCTTCTCTTTTGCCTTCATAATTCCGAACCTTTCCTTGCCTAACCTTTTAATGTCAAAAACCGGGCCAATTCTTTTGGCCTCGGCGAACGGCTCATTGCCGTACCCGCATCAATCAAACCACGCTCATACAAAGACTTCAGGGAATCGTTCATCGTAATCATCCCCTCTGAACGCCCCGTTTGAATCGCCGAGTAGAGCTGTTGAACCTGCATCTCCCGGATCAAGTTCCGGATCGCCTGATTCACATTCATAACCTCGCACGCCAATACCCGTCGGGTTGCTTCCCGGTTAACCAGAAGTTGCTGCGAGACAATTCCCAGCAATACCATTGAAAGCTGTGTGTAGATCTGCTGCTGTTGGGCAGGCGGGAAGACATCTACAATACGGTTAATCGCGTGGGTGGTGTCCTGCGTATGGAGCGTCCCCATAATCAGGTGTCCCGTTTCCGCCAAGCTCAACACTAATTGGATGGTTTCCAAATCGCGCATCTCGCCAACCATGATCACGTCCGGCGACTGGCGGAAAACACTATGGAGCGCTTCGGTGAACGAATTGGCATCCTCGCCTATCTCTCGCTGGTCAATAACGCTCAACTTGTGGTGGTGCAAGTATTCAATGGGATCTTCAAGACAGACGACATGAAGACGTCGGTTATCGTTGATATAGTCCAGCATAGCCGCCAATGTCGTAGACTTTCCGCTCCCCGCCGATCCCGTGATCAACACTAAGCCATGGGGCCTCAATGCAAATTCTTTAATCGCATCCGGGAGGCCTAATTCCTCAAAAGGAGGAATTTTGAAGGGAATGACCCGAATAGCAGCCGCAATCGAGTCCCTCTGATAGTAAAAATTGAAACGGAACCGGCTGAGCCCCTCGTATCCCTTGGAAAAATCCACGCTTTTGCGGGCAATCAGAACCTCCATGCGCCGCTCCCCTAAAACATTAAAGGCCATTCGTTCGATGACTGATCCTTCCATGGGGGGGTGGTTTGCAGAAACAAGCATTCCATTAATGCGTAACTGGGGGGGGGCGCCGACTGTTAATAGTAAATCCGAGGCCTTTCGCTCACACATCTCCTTAAGGAGTTCTTCTAACAATTTCATGCGTGCCCCTTATTGAAATTCACTCACCTAACAGTGTCTGTTTTAGCCAAGCAAAGGGAAATAATCAAGGTATAATTCAGAAATTGCCTCATAAACAGAGGAATAACCTTGTTAGGTAATACAAGCAATCGGGAAATCCCTGATTCAGCCATCAGGGATTCCCTGATGCTGGCAAGAACGCTACATCCTGACTACTTCTTCACAAACGGCGAGATCGCCCTGAGTCTTGCGATAATTGGAGGCAATTGCTTTATGGTATAATCCACATCTTCAATGGTGGTGTATCGACTCAAGCTAAACCTGACTGACCCGTGAACTGCAGTAAAAGGCACCCCCATGGCACGTAAAACATGGGACGGCTCGAGTGAGCCCGAAGTGCAGGCAGAACCGGAGGAGGCCGCAATGCCGACATCACTCATCATGTACAAAATTGACTCACCTTCAATATACTCAAAACTGATATTCGCAGTATTGGGAAGACGATTAATCCGATCCCCATTCACACGGGAGTCGGGGCAAGTTGCCAAAAGCCCAGTTTCCAGCCGATCCCGTAACACTGACACCGCGGTGGCCTCTTGCTCCATATGACGCTGCGCCAACTCTGCGGCACACCCAAGACCTACAATGTAGGGAACGTTTTCGGTCCCTGCCCGGCGGTTATCCTCTTGGTGTCCACCCAACATAAACGGTTGAACCCGCGTCCCTTTACGAACATACAAGACCCCAATTCCCTTAGGTGCATGGAGTTTATGCCCAGATAGTGAAAGCATATCGACAGGAACTTTTCTGACATCAAGCGGGATTTTACCTACGGCCTGGACGGCATCAGTATGGAACACCCCACCCGCTGCTTTCACCATAACGCTTATCTCGGGAACGGGGAAAATGACGCCCGTCTCGTTATTAGCCCACATGACGCTCGTCAGTGCCGGTCCATCCCTGAGCGCAGCGCCCAGTTGAACTAAGTCCAATTGCCCTGAAGAATCGACATTGATTTCATGGAGCCGATGTCCACGTTCACCCAAATAGCGACAGGGGCCCAAAACTGCGGGATGCTCCACTCTTGTGCAGATGATGTTAAGGTGGCTCCCGACGGCCTCGGCCCCACCCCGAATAGCTGTATTATCACTCTCGGTTCCACAACTGGTGAAAATAATTTCCGAAGGATCCGCATGAATTAATTCAGCCACTTTTTGACGGGCCTCATCAATCGCCTGCTTCACATGTCCACCAAAGGAGTGCATGCTGGAAGGATTGCCCCAATGTTCCTTAAAATAAGGCGCCATCGCCTCAATGACCTCTGGAGCCACCGCTGTTGTCGCGTTATTATCGAGGTAAACGTTTTTCATTCCCGAACCTCCTCCACGGTTAGATCACTGGAAACAAACTCTTTCAGTTTAACGCCCACCACATCTTTCAGCGTAAACGAGGATACCTGACAGCCGGCACACATACCGCGCAAAGCCACCTTGACCCGATTACCCTCAACATCAATCAGCTCAATATCGCCACCATCTCGCTTCAGAAGAGGACGTATTTCACGGTCAATAGTTTGTTCTATAAGTCGGATTTTTTCGATCACGGTCATTTTCCGTGGAGCCGTATGAGCCCCTGCTTTACGCTCCGCATCAAGCCGCTCGTGCACGATTTTATCCACAATCTTGCCGATATCCCCTTTACACTTGCCGCAACCGCCACCAGCCTTGGTATAGTTTGTCACCTGGTCAATTGTGGAGAGTCCATTTTCCCGGACCACTCTCTGGATTTCCTCTTCGGTAACACCAAAGCAGTTACAAACCACTTTCCCACTCAAGATTTTCTTATCGGTTTTGCCGATCCTGTAATTATCAATGGCCGCTTCCAAAGCTTCGCGCCCCATGACCGAACAGTGCATCTTCTGCTCTGGCAGCCCCCCCAGGAAATCAGCGATATCCTGATTGGTCACCTTAGCGGCCTCATCCAGAGTCAACCCCTTAATCATCTCTGTAAGGGCTGATGAGGAAGCAATGGCGCTGGCGCAACCAAAGGTCTGGAATTTCGCATCCACAATTCGTCCGTCTGGCCCCAATTTAAACATCAACTTCAAAGCATCTCCACAGGCCAATGAGCCCACCTCACCGATGCCATCAGGATTCTCAATCACACCGACATTCCGGGGATTCCGGAAATGATCCATTACTTTTCCTGTATAGTCCCACATAGTGTCCATTCCTTTCGGGCTAAGCCCCCACTCGAATATGGTTCAACTATATCACTACAACAGGGTAGGTCGTCAATACTCAAATGATACCTTTTACGTATCCATTCAAAAACCAGCATAACAGTTCAATGGATGTGGGATATTTTTGGAGTGCGGCGGCTTGACGCCGCTTTTCTGAGGCGCGGCTCGACGCGCCGTTATCCCGGTATATGGCTCGTCAAGCCGAGCCATGTGAAAGCGGCGTCAAGCCCGCACTCCAAATAAGATCGATGACACTTCCCCGTAAATCTACCCGGCCCCCATTAAGATAAGTACTTATGCGGCGCTTGTACATGACGGGATACCGTGCTATCTTTAATCACAAGTTAACCGGAGAAGATCGTCTAATATGGATACGCATAACCCTGCTGCGGATTCGGCTCGGGAAAGTTCCCGAACGATGCGCATTGATTTAACGCCGGATATCCTTCCGGATAAGATCGGCTCCAAGTTTTCAACGGCGTCGCGGCGCCCTACCATTCGCATCACCAAAGCCAAAGCCGATACCAGCCTTGTCGGCGACTCCGACTTTCAACAACTCCTTCAAAACGTTTATGACGGCGCCGTCATTACGGACTATCAGGGACGCATTGTAGATGTCAACGTTCGGCTTTGCCAGTTTGTCGGGTACGAACATCACGATCTTTGTCGCATGGAACTTTTCGATCTTCTCTATGGTGCCGACGAGACCATTTTGCCCATGATCCGTGAAAATCTCGCCTCCACCCGCTTCGTTCTGCTTCAGGCTTTTTTTGTAAGGAAGGATGGCTCCGTTTTCCCGGCAGAAACAGCAATTAATCGTCTCTTCCTGTCGGGGCAGGATTATCTTTGTTTCTTTGTGCGCGACATCACCTTGCGCAGGCAGGCAGATGAACAATTACGTACCGAGCATACGGCCATTCAGCTGGCAGGAAGCGGTATTGCCATTGCCGACTTACAATCCAAACTCACCTACGGCAATCCTGCAGCACTCCGGATGTGGGGCGTGGCCAATCAGGAAGAAGCCCAAACCCTTTCTCTTTCCCAGTTGTTCAGCAACCCCCTTCTCGGGAAAACCATCATGGAGATGGTATCCACAGGACAAGCCTGGTGCCAGGAGGTTCAAGCGCAACGTCTGGATGGAAGTCTGTTTTATGTTCAAGCCGCGGCAGCAGCCAACTTCAACACAGATGACGAATTTACCGGCATCGTCCTCTCGTTCAATGATGTAACGGAACGACGTCTGGCTGAAGCACAGCGTGAACAATACGCCGAGCAACTCCGAATCAGAAATACGGAGATGGAAGCGGATCTCGACATGGCCAGAGAGATTCAATTGGCTCTGCTCCCCCGCCAGTTTCCCACCTTCCCTGCCAGCAGTGCACCAGAACAAAGCCTACTGAAATTCAACCATTTCTACCGCCCCAGCACCACCTTGGGCGGCGACTTCTTCTATATCCTCCCCATCTCCAACCATCAGGCAGGCGTCTTTGCCTGTGATGTGATGGGACACGGTATGCGCGCCGCCCTCATCACCGCGATTATGCGGAGTATGGTTGAGGAACTCAGGCCCATCGCCAGCAACCCAGGCGTCTTCATGTCACACATTAACAGGGAATTCATGACCATCATGAAGGATGCCGAGGAATTCATGTTTGTGTCGGCCTCGTATGTCTTTTTCGACCTCGATACAAGGCGCCTTGCGTTTAGCGATGCGGGCCACCCTAATCCATTGCTGATAAACCGCCTCAAAAAAACAGTATCCCCTCTCCGGGACAGACCGGAACCTTTAGGTCCCGCCCTGGGCATAATGGATAAACATACCTACCCCACCATCGAACGCCCTCTGCACACGGGTGATGGAGTTCTTATCTATACGGATGGCATCACCGAAGCTGAAGGGAAAGGTCGCGAGCAATATGGCGAAGAACGCCTCCTTGCCAGCGCCCGGAAACATCTGACTGCATCCCCCGACACCCTTCTCGCGAGTATGGCCGCTGACTCCGAAGCCTTTACCACAGGCGTAGGGTTTGATGACGACGTCTGTATGGTTGTCGCGGAAGTCTTCGGGTTTCCCGGGGGATGAGCCTTTATTCCCAGAGTTTCTCGGGGTAAACGCCCTTTGCCACCAAGATACGGATTCCTTCGACGACCACGGCCTTGTCTTGAGGATAAGTGACGCCAAACCAATGCTCCGGAGTTGAAATTACTTTCGTCGTAGCTTTCCTGGCTTTGATCAGCCCGTCCACCACTGTTGGCAAAAAGAACTCCGCCTTGGCATTCGTACCATTAGTTTTGAGAAAGATTTCAAACTCACGTTGAAGATGGCCGAACAGCGACGGAGTCAGCCCCCACATATTCATCGAGACCACTTCATCGCCGGTCAAGTCAAGGCACGCGCCATCCCCATCGCTAAAACGGGCACCCTTTTCAGTTTTCTCAATATGGGTACGCTCCACCACCCGCGTCAGCAATCCGTTCTTATCGACTTCACACACGCCGCGCGCCACATGCCCATGTTCGGATAACGTATTCCGCAGCGTAAATCCCACCATGCTATAGTCACAGGAATCGGCCTTCACATCCTCAAGAAAAACGCCAAGGGCCTTATAAGAACGGCTTCCATAAAAATCATCAGCATTGATTACCGCAAAGGGGGACTTGACCACCTCACGGCAAGCCAGCACCGCATGGCCCGTTCCCCAAGGTTTCTTCCGGTCGGCAGGCACGGCAAAACCACCCGGCAGATCCGCCAGATCCTGAAAAACGTAATCCACAGGAATTTTCTTTTCGAACCGGGAGGAAACAAGATTGCGAAAATCTTTCTCAATATCGCGCCGAATCACACATACAACCCGGTCAAAGCCAGCACGAAGGGCATCATAGACCGAATATTCAATCACAATGGCACCATGAGGGCCTACAGCCTCAATCTGTTTCAATCCGCCATAACGACTCCCAATCCCCGCCGCCAATATCACCAATGTTTTGCTCATGGGTGCAAATCTACACTAGGCGCCCCATGATCGGCAAGTTCCCAACTGCCCACGCGGCTCAGGCAAGCTTCGCCCTCCAGCAGAATTATCTCTTGTTCCCAATATAGGAACACGATATAAACGAAACAGTTAGATTATTAGCGAATATAAGAGGAAAGCCACCTATGCCTTGTGATATCTGCAGCAACCACACCACACTGACCACCCTGAAGGCTTCAGTCATGAAGCAGGCTGTCGAGGGAGGCTTCGACCCTTTTGCTGAAGGACTGCTCCCGCCCAAGTTAGCCCAACTCGCCACCCCGGATTCACCCGAAGACTGGAAACGGCAGGTCCTTAGCGGCCTGCTCTCGCACTCAGACTGGAATCTCTGTGATAGTTGTCAGTGTGCAGTAGGCAGTGTGCAGTAGGCAGTAGGCAGTGTGCAGTAGGCAGTAGGCAGTGTGCAGTAGGCAGTGAACACTGTTTACTGGCAACTGCTCACTGCCTACTGCTTACTGGCGACTGGCTTCCCTTAGCCACTCGAGCAATGCTTCACGATCTGCAACGGTACCTTCGAGTTGAGCGTCGTATGCCTTCTTCCGCCAGACCCCGACTTCCGGCCCTTCAGGTATTCCCAAAGCGATAATATCACGCCCATTCACCCATGGTTCAGGGAGCACTGGTTCCGAATCCATCTGACGCCGGAATTCCAAAAGATATTCATGATTCACCAAATCCCCATGGCTCGAAGCGCAGTCCAGACGATGCAATTCCATCTCCGATAGAAAAGTCGGGGCCCCAACCAAACGCCGCAAGGTTGCACGCCGCATGGATTTAACATCTATGAAACGCATATGGTTTCCCACCATAAATGATATTACATCACGATCATCACAGGAAAACTTCAACCGCTCAAGGATCACGCGGGCGGCATCCGCCCCCACCTTAGCATGACATTCAAACCGCCACCGCCCCTCCTTAAACTGGGCCGTAGGCGGCTTCCCGACATCATGTAGCAGCACCGCCCAGGCCAGCCGATAATCATCTGTTTTCATCTCATTCAACATAATGATCGTATGCTGAAAAACATCACCTTCGGGATGATATTCCGGCGGTTGTTCCACCCCCTCCATGACCGCCACCTCGGGCAGAATCATCTGTAGAAGACCTAAATCTCTGAGCAGAATAATCGCATCACCCGCCTGTTTAGCTTCCACCAGGAGCCGGTTGAGCTCTTCACGAATCCGCTCTGCGCTGATTAAGGTTATCCAAACCGCCGACCCCCGGATCGCATTCTCAGTGGCTGGCTCAATGGTAAACCCTAATGTGGCGGCAAACCGTGCCGCTCGCAGCATCCTTAAATGGTCTTCACGAAAGCGATCAGCAGGAACCCCGACCGCGCGAATCACTCCCCTGGCAATATCACTTCGCCCATCCACATAATCGATGACTTGCTGCTCAAGGGGATCATAAAACAACGCGTTTACTGTGAAATCACGCCGGTGGGCATCTGTCTCTGGATCTGAGAAGGTGATGCTCGAGGGATGCCGCCCGTCCATATATTCGGCATCCTTCCGAAAGGTTGCCACCTCGTACCAGTTCCCGCAAACAGGCACCCGCACCACTCCAAATGACTTTCCCACAGCCACTGCACCGGGAAACAACTCCATCACTTTGTCGGGAACAGCATTCGTGGCGATGTCATAATCCTTGGCACTCCGCCCCATGATCAAATCACGAACACAGCCCCCTGCCCAGTAAGCTATGAAGCCCATTGCTTTAAGCGTGCGTACAATCTTTATAGCACCCGGCACCGCGACATGGGCGACATTGAGGGGAACCGCAGTCATTCTGACTTCTCTCTCATTGCAAAGGCATGTGGGAGCAAATCTCCCAGAAAAAATACCTCACTTTTATTAAGATCATCCAGCGGGGCCAAGATCAACTGAAAGTCGGGACTGCAAAACTCTGCCAGAACCTGCAAGCATGCCCCGCAGGGCAAAGCCGCTTTGCCTGATCCTCCGACTACCGCCAAGGCCTTGAATTTCTGCATTCCCCCTGAAACGGCCTTCACTATCGCCACGCGCTCAGCACATAGTGTCAGCCCATACGAGGCATTTTCAACATTACATCCAACGCATACATCCCCCGCTGCCGTCAACAAGGCGGCCCCAACAGGAAACCGGGAGTAAGGAGAATAACTTATTCGGGCCGCTTTCAGGGCGGCCTGCAATAGCCTCTTCATTCCTATCTGTTTCTTCATAAAGGCCCTATCTCTTTCACAAATTCCTGCAACAAACGTGTCAGCGTTGGAATCGCCACACGTGCCCCCGCCAAAACTTCATCATGTGAAAGCACCGCCGAGCCACCTGCCGCCGCATTGGTAATACAAGATAGCCCCACCACTTTGAGTCCTGCCGCATGAGCCAAAATTGCTTCCGGTACAGTGGACATCCCCACGGCGTCAGCGCCCCATTGCCGGAAGGCCGTAATTTCAGAGGGGGTTTCATAGGAGGGGCCCGTCACGGCCAAATAAGTGCCATGAGCCAAAGGGATTCCCTCACTCCGCGAGATCTGATCCAGCGTGTCCCGATACCTTTTGTCATAGATACAGGTCATGTCTGGAAAGCGGGTTCCCCAAAACGCATGATGAGGGCCGATGAGCGGATTTACCCCCATCAGGTTAATGTGATCATCAATCACCATCACCGCTCCGGACTGAAACGATTTTCTAATACCACCGGCACTATTGGTCAAAACCATTCCTGACGCGCCCAGCGTTTTAGCGAGACAGGCAGGAAAAGCGATAGGCTCCCACCCTACTCCTTCATACCAATGGCGACGTCCTGCAAAAATCAAGAGATCGATGCCAGCTTGTTCAGCCAACAAAAGCTGCCCCCCGTGGCCCGCCACCTGAGGCGCGCCCAATTCCGGGATATCCCCATAGTCAATGGTTTGCTTGACGGTAAACCCATTCGATACCTCCCGCCATCCTGAGCCCATAACGATGGCCAGTTTGGGGCGAAAGCCCTGAAAGGCACCACGAAGCTTCTCTGCCGCCACAATGAGTTTATCTGTATTCATAGGCTCAAACTCTTTCAAGCACCAGCGGCCCTGAAGGCACCGAGGCCGGACCCACGACGAATGCTTCACGAACCAGTCCCATAGCCGCATCTATGCGGTTCTGTGTGGCCGCATGTAAGGTTGCCAATGGCGCACCAGCGACAACTGGCTCCCCGATTTTCATCAAATTTGACAAACCGGCCGAGTAATCGATTGCATCAGTCGTTTTGGCACGCCCAGCCCCCAATAACAAACTGGCGCGGCCAATTTTCTCAGCATCCACATCCTGTACAAATCCTTTTTCTACTGCAGTAAAGTCAATCTTCATCTTAGCAATCGGGAAACAACGAGGATCATCTAAAAACTCCGTATCTCCTCCATGCAGCCGCACCATTTTTTTAAACACTTCAAAAGGTTCGCCCGACTGCCATTTGCGGCGCACCACCTCCAAACCGGCTTCTGGCGTCGGGACCACGCCGGCCACAACAAGCATTTCTGCGGCCAGCGCCAGTGTCAATTCCGTGCTATCCGCAGGCCCCCGCCCTTTCAAAATATCGATTGACTCCATGATTTCCAAAGAATTACCAACAGCACGTCCAAGGGGTTGATCCATGGCGGTAATTAATGCCGTCACACGCTTACCCATCGCACGACCAACCCGTACGAGCGCTTCGGCCAAAGCCCTGGCCTCGTCCCGGGTTTTCATAAAAGCACCACGGCCACACTTCACATCCAGCACCAGCCCGTCAAGCCCTTCAGCCAATTTCTTGCTCATGATACTGGAGACAATCAGGGGAATGGAAGGCACGGTCGCGGTTACATCCCGCAAGGCATAAAGCTTCCTATCAGCCGGAACCAGTCGTTCAGTTTGTCCAATCAATGAACACCCGCATGACTGTAAAACATTGATAAATTCAGGGATTTGTAACCCCGTACGATACCCGGGGATTGACTCCAATTTATCCAAGGTACCGCCGGTAATCCCCAAACCCCGCCCGGAGATCATCGGAACAGCAACGCCGCAACACGCCACAATGGGTGCCAGGGGAATAGAAAGCTTGTCGCCGATGCCGCCCGTAGAGTGTTTATCCACCTTGGGCCGTAAAATACTTGATGTATCCACGATGTCGCCCGAGTGCATCATAACCCGGGTCAACGAGGTAATCTCCTCTGGAGTCATCCCCCGGAAGAATATGGCCATGGCCAAAGCAGCCATTTGATAATCAGGAATATCCCCCCTGACATAACCTCCAATGAAGTCAGTCAGTTCTTGATCCGAGAGAATTCCACCGTTGCGTTTCTTTTCGATAATCCATTGGGGAAGCATATCGGCACAATACGGAGACCCTCTGCCGCTGTCAAACCCTTATCAGACATCACGCAACCTGATCCAAGAATTGCAAGCCATAGATCCCTGAATTCCTGTCGGCATGACGCGCCTGGGCCGTCAGCATCACCATCCTGTCTGATCCCACCTTGAACGGCAACCAGTCCGGTACTTTAAAGGAGAGCTGACATGACGTCATGGGGGCAAGAAACGTCTGACATTCAATCAACATCCCCCCTTTGGAAATATTCCGGGCGACAGCATGTACCGTCTCAACAAGGCCTGGAGAACTGAAATACAACTCAAGTGGCAATTCGCAGGTAAATCGCTCAAAACTTCGTCGATAGGCCCGATTTAGTGCCTGGCCCTGGCCTTTTATTCTGCTTAACCAAGCCCAAAACCGCCGGGAAAAGGGTTTCCCAAAGGCCTTTAAGCCAATAGGCAAAACACTCTGAAGTTCATCCTCGTCCCAGCCGCCAGAAATCACAGCAACATTCTTACACTTGCATTGTTTCCGCTTCAGATGCTCTAAAAAATCAAGCCCACTGACCGTGGGCATGTCATAATCCGAAATAATAACGTCGGGACATGCTCCCTTCTGTGAACAGGGACATGACTCATCAGCTAACAGAGGACAGGAAGCCGGACTATCATAAGAATCCACTTCATAGCCATCCGAACTCAATACTTTCCCCAGCAGAGTTCGTATCACAGGATCATCTTCAAGAATCATCGCTTTCATCGAATTTCACCTTGCTAATTATGTATCATGGGGTTACTCCCAGCTGAATTGAACTTCGGAAATGGTCGTTGATTCGTGCGCGCACGGCCTGAATCCACACCTCCACAGACCGTCCAAAATGAACATCCAAACAAACACCCGCAGAGAACTTACTTGCGATACTTTTAGTACTGGTCCAACATACCCGACCACGAAGTTTCATGGCCTGACTAAGTCCATTAACGGGTAAATTAACCCACAAGTTAACGACCGCGCCCTCCGGTATTGGTTGATCCGTGGCCAGCTTCATCCCCTGAATCGAAACATCCTCAATCATACATTGCATCCGCGGTTTCCGAATAAATAAATCCCGGAACTTTGAAACGACAACGACCCCTACAGGAATTTCCATCACCATCCTCCGATGGGTACGATTTTCGACAGGTGTTGTCATTCTCCAAGCCTCTGTTTGCAAAACTTTTAATGCGCACCACTACTACGACTAGTGAAGAGTAGCATCTTATATGCCAAGGATATTCCTCAACATAAACATATCACAACTCACTGATTGCAAGAATTTTACGACGATATTTACGAGAACAAAACGAACCAGAAAACCACAGAAGGCGTCAATCTGTAAAAATTACTGACATTACGGCCGGAGTTTGCGATCTCCTGGCTTTTCTTTAAGATGCTTCAACATGGGTACAATCCGATCCTGCAACAGTACCCCAGCTACAAACAGACCCAAAGCGATCACAGTGGCCACAATGACGGGACCGTAGGCTTTGGCCTCCACATGAGCGCCAATGTAAGACGACAGCAGGATACCGGGGAATCTGGCCACCATGGCGGCAATGAAGAAATGCAATGGCTTAACGGGAGTCAGACCCGCAATGTAGGTCAGAATGTCCTTTGGACTGCCGGGAATGAGAAACAAGATCAAAATCACCAATTCTGTCTTCGGATGATTCAATAAAAATTCGAATTTCTGGAAGGTTTTCCCGGGCATAATCACCCTCAATAACGGCAACCCAAACCATCGCCCCAATCCGAATACCATCACTGATCCCATCAAAATACCAAGGATCGAAAAAAGGGTTCCCTGAATGGTTCCGTAAATGAATCCGCCAGCAAACTGGGTTACTTCCCCGGGTATCGGCGCAATCACTACCTGTACCGCCTGAAGCAAAACAAACACTGCCGCGCCCCATATCCCGAAGGAGGCCAGATACTCCCCCAATTGGTTTGCATTGCTGAAGAAGCGGGTCAGGGGCGTGGCATACTTCACAGTGACAAAGACCACCGTACCCACAAAAAACAAGAGAGCTAAACCTTTTACCCACAATAATCTGTTATTCATAATGGTTGTCCGGTTCTGGAATGACATGTCCCCTTACGGACATTCCGGCCCGGCAAGTGGAAGTGACTTTCCCGGTAACCAGCGGGTGCCACACCGGCAGATCATGCCCCTCCGTTAGTAGCCGATAAGAACAACTCGAGGGCAACCAGGCCAACATTTCGGGCGTACAATGGAACAAATCGACACATTCCGGCATGCGCTTTTTCCGATTACCATAACAGGAACAACGGCAAGTTTTGAGATCAAGATGCCGACAAGCCCATTTGGTATAGTGGATTTTCAAGGTATCGGGATCTTCATACTTGATCACACAGCACCGACCACACCCGTCACAAAGGGATTCCCACTCCGCCCGTGTCATCGCCGCCAGCGTTTTCCGTCTCCAGAAATGGGGCTGCTGAATAGATGTTTTGGCACTCACTATTTTCATGATACTGAACGATCAACTCTCCAGCGCCTTTTTCATCGCCAGACGAGCAAGCTGCAAATCATCAAAAGAGACATTGCGACGCTGATAACGGGCCTCCATCCGCTCCAAGAAGTTTTCCCAATCCTCACGTGTCGGCGGCGTGGTGTAATCAAACCGCTCATCCGTGGCCAATTTGAACTGCCACTTGACTCTCCCCTGCTCCACCGTCCACCGCACATCTCGCTTAACCCCGTCCGCATTTTTTTCAATCCAACAAATCTGACGCATCATAATTCAAGTCTCCTGTCAAAGAAACTCTACCCTATCACATCATCATTGTTGTAGGCCAGACCTCTGTGAATGACATCCTAATCGTAATCGTAATCGTAATCTACGGCCCCAGAGAGGATTATGATTACGATTACGATTAAGATTATGAGAGAACTTAGAACCGCGCTTGAAAATGCGCCAAACAATCTCCATAGTGTCGCCCGAAGAAAGATACCACCCCTTATGGCCCTATTAAGTTTAAAAGATGTCAGTGTGAGTTATGGCGGACTTCCGCTCCTGGATGATGTTGAGTTCCACATTGAGCGCGGAGATCGTATTTGCCTACTGGGCGCTAACGGCGCCGGGAAAAGCACCATGCTCAGAATTCTCGCCGGAGAATCCAAGCCGGACCTGGGTAAAGTTATCCAACCTCCCAGTACCCGCGTCAACAGGCTTCCCCAACAAGTACCCCTCCATTTAACTGGCCGGGTACTCGACATCGTCTGCCCGGATCCCGATGCACTGGATAATCACCGCGTCGCTCTTGAGGCCGAGCAAATCCTGACCCGCCTTCAAGTTGACCCGGACGTCCATTTTGAAACCCTTTCGGGGGGGACCCGCCGCCGCGTCCTTCTTGCCCGTACTCTGCTCGGAAAACCGGATGTCGTACTTCTGGATGAGCCAACCAACCATCTGGATCTCGACTCCATCGCCTGGCTGGAAGGCTACCTTCTGCGTCATTGCCGGACGTTCCTCTTCATCACCCATGACCGGGCCTTTCTCCGGCGCATCGCCTCACGAGTGGTTGAACTGGATCGGGGCCATCTCGTCGATTGGCGCTGTGATTATGACACCTTCTTGAAACGCAAAGAGGAGACCCTCCAGGCCGAAGCCCTGCTATGGGAGCGGAACGATAAACGACTCGAGAAAGAAGAGGCTTGGCGCCGCCGCGGCGTCAAAGCACGAACGGTCCGGAATCAGGGTCGTGTGAGAGCCCTGGAGGCCCTTCGCGCTGATCGCCGGCAACGCCGTGAACGTTCAGGAGCTGTCCAAATGGCGATTCAGGAGGCGGATCGTACCGGCCAAATTGTATTGAAGGCCGAGTCGGTTGTTTTCGGGTACGGTAACCGCGCTTTGATTCACGACTTTTCCGAAGTCATCACCCGGGGTGACCGGATTGGGATCCTCGGCCCTAACGGGTGCGGAAAAACCACCTTACTGCGCCTGTTGCTTGAACCAAGTGGAACTGGCCTGACCCCACTATCGGGAAAAATTACGCATGGCACTAACCTGCAAATTGCCTACTCCGACCAGCTTCGCGCACAGTTGGATGAAACCCAATCGCTGGCCGAAAACATCGCACAGGGAAAAGAGTTCATCATGCTGCAGGGCGTCAAACGCCATGTCATGGGATATCTGGAAGATTTCCTATTTACGCCCGATCGTGCCCGACAACCTGTATCGGTTCTTTCCGGTGGGGAACGCAACCGCCTTTTGCTGGCGAGACTCTTTGCACAACCTTCCAATGTACTCGTTCTGGACGAACCTACCAATGATCTGGATCTCGATACACTGGAACTACTCGAGGAGCAACTGGCAGCCTACACCGGCACCGTCCTTATCGTTAGCCATGACCGCTCCTTTTTGAATAACGTGGTCACCAGCGTGCTGGCTTTTGAAAAACACCCCCCGGGTCGCAATGACGTCTGGCTGAAACCAGAGGAAGGCTGGTTTGTAAATGAGTATGTGGGGGGCTATGATGACTGGGCCGCCAAGCGGTTACTGCCCCCGGATGAAGAGCCTGCCGCTAAACCGCCCCCTCTCAAACCGGAGAATCCGCCCCAGCGTAAACTGACGTTCCGCGAACGAAAAGAACTCGATGAATTACCAGGGCGTATTGAGGCGATGGAAGAAGAACAGGCCCAATGGCATGCTTGCCTGGCCGATCCCACATTTTTCCGGAAACCCAAAGCGGAAATCACCCGGGTTACAGAGCGTTCCGAGGATCTTGCCTCGGCCCTTCAGGCGGCGTATCGGCAGTGGGAAAAACTTGAAGCGATTGCCAATAGTTGACAGTAGTTATCGGTTACAAATTATAGGTTATTTGGAATTCCCAATAACTAATAGTTATCAATCCCCTACTTCAACATCTCTGCCACACGAGCCTTGATCCCGGCCAGTTCCTCGGTCAACCGGGCGCGCTCCTGGTCGATTTCAGTCCGTTTCCAATTTGCCAACGAGGCCGCATAATCCTGATCCAACTGCTTAAACCGTCCTTCAATCTCGGCAGCCCGCCTATTTAGTGAGATAAAATCCTCGGTCTTTTCATCCTTTTCATTGGCTGAGGCCAACGCCTTTTTCGCGTCAGCCAGAGGGGCACCAACATCAACCCCAGGGTACTGCTTCTTGAAATCGTCCCAGTAGGCAATCTGTGCAACGGGCGAAGAGGTCATAAAAGTTTTATCTCCAAGCATTTTCTCACGCTGGGCCTTACCGGCAGTCATAATCCGGACTCGTTCAGCCTCAGCCTGTCGACGACTGTTCTCTTCAGCCTTTTCCCGCTCCGCAATTTTTTCCTTCGCCGCTTGCGCCGTAATCAGAAACACCCGCTCAACCCGGCCAGTCAGAAAGTCTACCGTCCCACGGTCATAGTAATATGTCGTACGATGCCCCCCTTGAGCCTTCCCTTTCGGAACTCCCAACTTCTGAACGACCTGCTCAAATGTTTCGCCCTTCACCACCCCTGGCGAGACATCAGCCCCGAAAGCGCATAAGCTCCCCAGTACCGCTGAGACAACTAAAACGCATAACGCTTTCATTCTGACTCCTGAATCCTGTCTTCCGACTTTGGGATCACAACTCCCGGCGCTCAACCCAACTCGGCCAGAACCACCTGATTGACAAGCTTGCCATCAGAACGGCCCTTTACCTTGGGCATCAGCGCCTGCATCACCTTTCCTAAATCCTTCTTCCCACTGGCACCGGTCTCGGCAATGATGGCCTTCACCAACGCTTCAATTTCTGCCTGCCCAAGCTGCTGCGGCTGATATTTACGGAACCATTCGATTTCCTGTTGCTCTTTATCTGCCAAATCCTGCCGTGCAGCGGCTCGGTATTGCTCAACCGAGTCCTGGCGCTGCTTGATAGCCTTGGCAACGATGGTCGCCACCATCTCATCGGATGGCTCCTTCCCCACATTTACCGTAGCATCCTTAACTTGGGAATGCAGCATTCTCAAGGCTGACAACAGCCCCTGATTTTGCGATTTCATCGCCGTCTTCACATCCGCCAACAACGCATCCAACAAAGGTGATCCCATAATTTTTCCTCTCATCTCACACGTCTCACATCTCACACGTCTCATATCTCACTGATAACATACCGCCAGCCAAACAGTATCCTCATCCGGAGAGGTCCACTCCACACGATGCCGGACATGGGCTTTGATATTCGTCCAATCCCCGGGTTCCAACACCATCGGCTCTGCCCGTCCCTCAAACTTCAGACAGGCCCGCCCTTTGATCAGAACAAGAAACTCATGATCTTCCTGATCATACCAGAACCCCTCTGGTGAACTATGTCCTCGGGATACGATTCGTTCCACCCACATTTCACCGGACTGACAAAGCACCTCAATCAATTCTTCAGGCATCGAGTGGGGAATATTTTTCAATAGATTTTTCTTCATAAATACTCCTTCTCTCGCTGTCTGAATACACGTTCACTATCCGGCAATCCGCCAGGGCGGTTGCGGGCCAACCACAATCGCCGATGCTCACTGATGATAAGATTCATATCTGAGCCCAGTTGATGAAGTACTTCGGCATTCTCCGTGTTCTCACAACGACGCATAAGCCCGCGGTCACAGGCATGCAAAAGCATCCGGGCCGTGTTCTGAAATTCATCTGCAACCAAGTTCGCATCTTGGCATTTCATCGACGCCCCGGCAAGACTGCTCATAACCTCGGTAATGGCCTCCTGGGTAGCCCGTAACGAGACTTCCGTGACTGTCTCCGGAATCGTCATATCCAGCGCCTCATGCAGGAGCTTAAACAACATCGAAGCGTTCCCCTGCAAATGGCCACATTTCAGGTATGCATTCCCCAGATCATAGGCAATCCGTCCCATCACTCCTGCCCTATCGTAAAAAACATGAGTATCAAGAACAGACGGCCAATTGCGTTCGCTATTCCCCGCCACATTCCAGGCCATCGCCGCGCCAGCCATAAAACCCAGATAACTCACCGGCAGATACTGCCAATGCCCGTTATCACCCCAGTCGGTGATCAGGTACCCCGTGGCTCCATGTTTCAACCCGTTCTCCGCCGCCGCCCGCAGATTGGTTATGCCATTTTCAGTACGTCCCGCAATGCTATTCCACGAGGAGGTTCCTGGACACACATAAAAGGGCAACCCCGCAGCGGCAAATTTTGCACCATGCTCATCAAAGGGGTGATCCGCCTCATACCCCCACTCCAACACACAACATCCCCGGGCAACTCCGCCACAAGCTCAGGATGCTTAATAATGATGTCCCCCCAGAAATGCATGGTTTTGCCATGTCCTTTGACTAACTGATGGAGTTTCAGCAGGAAGTCGAGATAGACACGCCCATTCCCCCGCTGCTCACACAAGGCTTTGCATTTCCCCTGCCCCAGATCCCAGGTTTCATCACAACCAACATTGAATTTTTGACTGCTGAAGTTTGGCAATAATTCGTCATACAACTCCCTTAGCAACGCCAGGCTTCGAGGGTCCACAGGATTCAGACTATTCGGCAGGGGGTTATGCGTACCCCACGGCGTATCCCCCCCATTCGGACTTTCCGCAAGCTCCTGATAGGCAGGTTTCGTCAGCCACCGGGTCAGATGTCCGAAGGAGTTTTGATTGGGGACCAGGTCAATAAAGCGTTCCCGGCAATATACATCAAGACGCCGGATTTCCTCAGCGGTCATCGGACTGGCATCCGCCCAAACATCCTGATGATTCCGATACGCAAAGGTGTGCTCTGTGTAAAGCTCGAGATGATTGAGTTTCCACGAGGCGAACTTATCAATCAGTTCAAACAGCGTCGCCATCGTTGGAACTTTGTTCCGACTGATATCCAGCATGACCCCACGCACCGGAAAATCAGGATAATCTTCAATGACCCCACAGGGCAGTGTGCCCTGAGTCTGGCTCAATAGCTGCACCAACGTCACAACCCCATAAAACAAACCCGCCGGATCATGCGCCGATACTTGCACACGATCTGCCAGGATGTCCAACCGATACCCCTGCGGCTGGAGTACAGCAGCCGGAATCACGGTCATCTCGACGACCCCGGCCCCTCCGTCCCCTGAGCTCTCTTCCACCTTCCAGTTCGATGCCACACAGCGTTTAGCACCTGCCTGAAGATAGGTAGCCACCCGAAGCAACTCCGGGGAGTCACCCCTAGGCAGAATCCTGTGCACACTGCTAATCAACAATTCCCCGCCACTCAACACCATCGATCGAGGCTGCGGTAGCAGGTTCCAACGCTCAAGGGTATTCATTACTTTAATTGCGCGGCGGCAAAGTCCCAGTTCACGAGTTTTTCCAAAAATACCGCCACAAAATCTTTGCGGCGATTCTGATAATCGAGATAATAAGCGTGTTCCCAGACATCACAACACAACAGCGCCTTCTGCCCATGCGCCAAAGGAGTATCCGCATTGGACGTCTTGATGACCTGCAGGCCATCCCCCTCCATCACCAACCACACCCATCCACTGCCAAACTGACTTAATGCTGCCGCGGAAAAGGCCTCCTGGAATTTCTCAAAGCTCCCGAAAGATTTTTCGATCTTTTCCAGCAATACCCCTGATGGCTTACCCCCACCATTCGGCTTCATACTGTTCCAAAAGAATGTGTGGTTCCAAATTTGTGCGGCATTATTAAAAACCGCAGGCCCATCCTTGTCCTTGGAGTTCGTGGTCACCTTGATGATCTCTTCCAGGGGCATAGACTCCAATTCCGAAACCGCGATCAGTTTATTCAAGGCATCCACATAGCCCTTATGGTGTTTGCCATAATGGAAACTCATCGTTCGAGCCGAAATGGAGGGTTCCAGCGCATTCTCGGGATAAGGCAGGGGCGGCAACTGAAATGCACCCCACCCGTTACAGGCCACCAACATCCCAACCCCCACACCACACAATATCTGACGTCGCATATTGACCGCCTGTTCAGAATTATTATACGCCCCAGTTGGGAATACCACGACGACGCAGCGCCTGACATTTCACAAACATGATATTGCCGAACTGGCCTTCATCACGGAAACGCTTGATCATCTGGGTGACAGGGTGATAGCGGTATTGGAAACCGGTCACGAGCAACTTGCCAGCCTTCTTGGCCGCCGCGATCATCTTGACGCATTCCGCAGGAGTCATGGCCATGGGCTTTTCGGTGATAACGTGACAACCGGCATTGGAGGCATCAATCGCAGCCTGGGCATGCACACCATTGGGCGTACAGACATCCACGGCATCCGGCTTGACTTCCTTCAGCATGACCTTCCAGTCTTTGTACAATTTTTTGATGCCGAACTTTTCCTGCATCACCGCCAGACGCTCAGGCTTGATATCTACGCCCGCCACAATTTCGACTTCCGGCATGTTGGCAAAAGTTCTCAGGTGTAATTCAGAAATACCACCGCACCCAACGACGGCTACTTTCAATTTCCGGCCCTTATGCTCGACTTTCTTTTCGCTGCCAAAAGATTCGGTTGATACTGCACTGTTCGCCATATAATAAACTCCTTACAATTTATATAATTCCCTGATTGCTCTCAAAAACCATCAGCCGCGTATTATGTTTGTTTTTATATAATCAGCAAGTAAATGAATCAGACCAAGCATGGGCGCCCAAAGAGTCATCTCGCATCTCGGGCGAGGGCCACTACTCTAACTGACTTTTCCCCGCCGAAGATAAATTGTGCAAAGCACGATATCAACCAGAACGAGAGTGGCGTTCAACAGATAGATGGCAATGACCAGATCACGGCTGTACAGCAATTTATGGATAATACCGCAGCCATAGCCGATCAATACGAGCCACAAAAAAATCAGACTCTTACCCTTGTTGGTTTTTGCCTTCCAGGTTTTATAAACAGAAAATGGCCAGCTCGCCCCAAAACACAAAAGCATTCCCGCCTCAAAAATACTCATTCATATCTCCTTGATGACTTACCCCCGTTTTACTGGATCTAAAAATCGCCGCAGATCTTTACTGATTCGCACCCATCATTAAAGACAAATACTTCAACATGAGGGCCTTCTCGGGGGCCTTCTCGGGGGTCTTGAC
>Ga0194053_10000405_pt1 | contig 32918 bp, 20 predicted proteins | sample SepL228m_MetaG_FD_161684 | JGI IMG/M metagenome (GOLD analysis project Ga0194053, IMG submission 161684) | Anoxic zone freshwater microbial communities from boreal shield lake in IISD Experimental Lakes Area, Ontario, Canada - Sep2016-L227-8m | ecosystem: Environmental > Aquatic > Freshwater >... | reverse complement strand
CCCCCATCTCCACCACATTCCGCAACTCGCGCGCATTGCCCGGCCAATCATGCTGCCGGAATAGATCCATGCTTTTCTCAAACTCCGCCCAAATCGTGACATCATCGGAGCCTGTCAGATCCTTCATGAGACAGCGCACCAACAGGGGGATATCGTCCTTCCGTTGTCGCAACGAGGGCATCTCAATCTTGACGATCGACAACCGGTAAAAAAGATCCTCACGGAACCGCCCCTCACGCACCTCACGCTCCAGATTCCGGTTCGTCGCCGCAATGATCCGTACATCCACCGGTCGCACCGTATTTGCCCCGAGCCGCCGGACTTCCTTCTTCTCCAGAACGCGCAGTAACTTGGGTTGCAATGACAGATCCAACTCCCCGATTTCATCCAGGAACACCGTTCCGCCATGGGCGGATTCAAAGGCCCCTACCCGCTCGGTACCCGCCCCCGTAAAGGAGCCTTTCGCATGCCCGAATAATTCGCTTTCAATAACTCCGGTGGCAAGCGCCGCACAGTCAATGACCACAAAAGGCTTTTTGCTTCGCGGACTATACGCATGCAACGCCTCCGCCAGCAGTTCTTTACCCGTCCCGGTTTCGCCCTGAATCAAAACAGCCGCATCCGTTTTGGCATACGTTTCCGCCAGATGAAATACCCGGCGCATGGCCGTGCTCCGCCCGTTTAACCGCCCGAAACTCTCATGGGGGCTTAAGGGATAGGACATCGTTTCCTGCAGCGGACAGAACACCATCTGGGTCTTCCCCACCTGGAATTTCACCCCCTGGGTCAGATACACTTCACAAACCCGGACGCCCTGCACCATCGTGCCGTTCGTGCTACCCAGATCGCGCAGAAAAAAACCATCTTCACGCTGATGAATTTCACAATGCCGGCGGGAGGCTGCCTCATCCGTGATAATTAAATCATTCTGCGAACCTGCCCCGATCGTAAACACATCTTTATCGACAGGAACTTCACGACCACTCTCCTTATTGCTGAGAATCAGGAGTTTCGCCTTTTTTAACTTCAAGGCACGAGGCGCCTTTTTGGGGCTCAACATGACCGTTTGAAATCCGCCTCGACCGACAGGTGTGATGGCTGTATTGCTCATAATTATTACCGATAAGGCTACGCTGCCCTTCGGCTGGAGTCAACGGGAATCTGCATACAACAGAACGCATTAACCTCCAAATTATGTATACTGCGCCACACATAAGCCCCAAAAATGATGGGGCGAACCGTACCTATCCGGCCTCATAAAGCCACTACATGACCATTTCTCACTTCATGGCACACCTTGTGCTAAGATTAATAGTGAGACATTTTGAAGATTAATTAAGGAGCATCCATGTCAAACATCGAAACTAAACTGAATCCATCCGAGGCCCCTTCATCGCAGGGTGACATCGAAACCGTCAAGGCGCTGAATATGGCATACGACAACATGACGCACCAGGTACGCCAGGCGATCGTGGGACAGGATAAAGTTGTGGAACAGGTGCTTGTCGCGATCTTCTGTCGAGGCCATGCGCTTCTGGTCGGCGTACCGGGCCTCGCCAAAACCCTCTTGGTAAGCACCCTTTCCAAAGTGATGCACCTGACGTTCAAGCGCGTCCAGTTCACTCCCGATCTGATGCCCGCCGACATCACTGGAACCGATGTGCTGGAAGAGGATCGCACCACCGGCAAGCGTGCCTTCCGGTTTGTTCATGGCCCGTTATTTGCCAACATGGTTCTGGCCGATGAAATCAATCGGACACCACCCAAGACTCAGGCTGCGCTTCTGGAAGCAATGCAGGAGCGGATTGTGACCGTGGGTGGCGGTGACTTCAAACTGCCCGACCCCTTCTTTGTGCTCGCCACTCAGAACCCCATCGAACAGGAAGGCACCTATCCCCTTCCCGAGGCCCAGTTGGATCGATTCATGTTCATGATCAAGGTGGATTACCCCACTGCCGCAGAAGAACTGGATATCGCGAAAAAAGTGACCGGCACTTACAAGGCCGTCCTTGAACCCGTCCTTTCGGGTGAGGATATCCTGAAGCTTCAGGAAATCGTGCGCCGTGTTCCTGCTGCCGATCATGTGTTTGAGTATGCCCGCGATCTGGCCCGGGCCACACGCCCCGGCCCCACCTCACCCGCCTTCATCAGGGAGCTGGTCCAGTGGGGTGCAGGCCCACGCGCCACCATCAACATGATGATGGCCGCCAAAGCCCGCGCCATTCTGCACGGTCGCTATCATGCCACCACGGAAGATGTCCGCGAAATGGCCGTCTGCGTCTTGCGGCATCGCATTGTCCCCACCTTCAATGCAGACGCCACCGGCATCTCCACCGACCAGATTGTCCAACGGCTTCTGGAAGAGGTCAAACCCTCGACGGACGGTTCGCTCACGTAATCATGAGTGATTCCCCCCATAGCACTCCGTCTTCTGTCCCGCCTCACTTCCAGCTCCTGGATCCTGAGGCGATGGCAAAAATCAACAGGATTGAGCTGCTGGCGCGTCAAACCGTGGAGGGATTCATTTCCGGTCGCCACCAGAGTCCCTATCGCGGGTACTCGGCCGAATTTGCCGAACACCGGGAATATGCGCCCGGCGATGACCTCCGTGATCTCGACTGGCAGGTCTATGCCAAATCCGACCGCTACTACATCAAACAATATATCGAGGAAACCAACCTCCGTGCCACCATTCTGCTGGATGCCTCCGGCTCCATGTCCTATCGAGGCGAGAATGCCGCCAAACATCAGGGACAACCGCTCAGTAAATTTGAGTACGCCCGCTTCCTCGCCGCGAGTCTGACCCGTCTCCTCCTGAACCAGCAGGACGCTGTCGGGCTCGTGACCTATGACAACGCCATCCGCAACTACATTCCCTCCCGGACGCGAACCAATCATATGAACGTCCTGTTGGAGGCGATGTTCAACACAACCCCTGGCGAAGAATCGGCCCTCGCCCCGGTTTTCCATGAAGTTGCCGAACGGATTCACCGGCGCGGCCTCCTGATCATCATCTCCGATCTGTTCGACAAGCCGGAGGAGATTCTCAAGGCATTGCACCACTTCCGCTTCCGCAAGCATGAAATTATTCTCATGCACGTGATGGCGGATGAGGAGTTGACCTTCCCGTTCAAACATTGGAGCCAGTTCCAGGATCTAGAACAGAACGGAAACCATCTGGAGATCGATCCGGAATCCCTGCGTTCAGCTTATCTCCGTGAAGTCCGCACCTTTCTTGATGCCATTGAAAAAGGCTGCGGGGAAATGCGGATAGACTACGTCCCCTTTTCAACCCGCCAGGATTTTGATCTGGCCTTGGCCAGTTACCTGGCCCATCGGAAGAGCCTGGTGAGAAGATGAAGAGGCCAGTGAGCAGTGAACAGTTAACAGTGGCCAGTGGGCAGTGGGCAGTGGGCAGTCGACAGAGCTCGAATACCCCTCTTTTACTCTCTGCTCTCTGCCTACTGCTCACTGCCCACTGGCCACTGCTCACTGCTCACTGCCCACTGCCCACTGCCTACTGCCCACTGCCCACTGCTCTCTGCTCACTGCCCACTGCCTACTGGCCACTGCCCGTGCCGGAGTCACCATGACATTTTTAAATCCACTTATCCTCATTGGCCTTGCGGCGATCGCCATCCCGATCCTGATTCATTTGCTGAACCGCAGCAAACCCCGTCCCATCGAATGGGGTGCCATGCAGTTCCTGAGGGCCTCCATGACCGCCCGTAGCCGCCGCGTAAAGATCGAGGACGGTATCCTCCTGTGCCTGCGCTGCCTGGCGCTGGCCACCCTGGCATTGGCCATGGCCCGCCCCTTTCTTCCCAGTATGTCCGCCATCCCCTGGATCCTCATCCTGCCCGGCATCTTTCTCGCCGTACTCTGCGCCGGCATTGCCACGGTCCTCTGGCCCAATGAAAAGTTGCGCCGCCGGCTGTTGAAAATCGCGGCCGCCATGCTGGTCATTGCCGTACTGGCGACCCTCCTGGAACAGCGGATCCAGGCACGCCGCTGGATGACGGCGGCGGGAGGTGGCGACACGGTGATCGTTCTCGACGCCTCTCTCTCAATGACCATGGCCTCCGAGGGTCCAAGCCAATTCACCCAGGCGGTCCAGGAAGCCCGTGACCTGATTGAAAAGTCACGCCCCGGTGACGCCATGGCGATTATCCTGGCGGGCCCCGTCCCCCAGGCCCTTGTCAGTCGCCCCACCTCTGATCGGCGCGAGTTGCTGCGCGCCCTCGACAGCAAGGCCTGCAAACCCACCGGCAGCATCATGGCCACACTGGAAGCCCTGAACCTGGCGACCTCGATCCTGGCCGATGGTCCTAATGTGTCTAAGACCGTGGTGATATTCACAGATGGCCAGGCCGCAGGTTGGGACGGACAGACAGAAGCCCGCTGGAACTTTCTGGCCTCCGGCTTCAAGCAACTGCCGACTCCGCCGCGTATCATCTGCCGCCGCCTTCCCCACCCTGAACTGTTCAGGAATACGCTGGTCACTGGAATCCGCCTGTCACGCTCCATCATCGGTACAGATCGCCCGGTAAAAATCGAAGTCAGCGTCGCCAACTCAGGTAACGTCCCGGTCCACCCGTCCGCGCTCGAGTTGCTGGTGGATGGAAAACAAATCGAGCGAACTCCGATCATGAAGGATCTGGTGCCGCAGGCGGCCGAGGTATTCCTTTTCAACCACATGTTCGAGACACCCGGCTACCATGTCATTCAAGCCCGACTCGTGGCCGAAGATGATCTCCTCGCCGATAATTCCCTCGAACAGATTGTCCACATCCTGGATCGTCTACCGATCCTGCTGGTTGAGGGCGCCTCTACGGAACGTTTCTTCTTCCGTAAAACGGCAAGCCTCATCCGGGTCGCGTTGACCCCACGTGACGCCTCCGCCAATAAGAGTGCCGACACCTCGGAATTGCCCTATCTGGTCAAGCCCACCATTGTTGAGGCAGCTGATATCGGCACCATCAAAGATCTCACCCCATATCGCGTCATAATTCTGGCGGACGTCTCCCGTCTGCCTGCGGCAGAGGCCGAACGTGTGGCCGTTTTCGTCAAGGCAGGGGGCGGCCTGCTGGTGACTCCCGGTGCCCGCGCCGAACCGGCGTTCTACAATGCCTGGCAGACCACCGCCGGGGAGACCCTTCTTCCCGCCCGGCTCGAGCAACGCATCTACCCACCCGATCCGCTGAAACTGGAACTCAAGTCCTTTACCCATCCCGCAGTCCGACTGGTGGCGCAACCGGATCAATCGGACGCCCGGCTTGGCCTTATAGCCAGCTATTGGGAAATGGGACTCGATCCCGCCTCCAACGAGAGCCGGGTCGGCGGCCGGCTTGAATCCGGCGCCCCCTGGCTGCTGGAACGTCCACTCGGAAAAGGGAACGTATTGATGACGCCCATGGCCTTTGATCGCCGCGACAGCAACCTGTATTCCCTCAAATGCTTTGTCCCGCTGCTCCATGAGATGGTGTACTTCCTGGCGACCTCATCCCTGCAGGACTGCAATATCATGCCGGGTACAGAATGGACGTTGGCTGGCGTAGTTCCTGCGGACGTCAATAATACGGCGGATTGGGAAACAGCCACGGTCACCCTCCCCGCTGGCGAGCAACTTCCCATCCGGATCAAACAGGAAAAAAACCGGTTCATCGTCCGTTGCGGCGAGACCCGCCAACCCGGAATTTACCGTGTCCAATTCCCCGCAGCCCTTGCCGCCGCTGCCGGGGTCGCCTCGAATGGTAACTCCGAGGTGCTCTTTGCGGTGAAGAACCAGCCTGAAGAAAGCACCCTCACCTTTCTATCCGATGCCGATATCGCGGCCATCCGAAGCCACGTCGACTTGTTCCTGCCGAAATCTCTGGATGAACTTCTCACCGCCTTCACAGGGAATATACCCGGCCAGGAATTATGGAAGATCCTGGTTATCTGTGCCTTGTTTACACTCCTTGCCGAAGTTACCCTCACCCGTTGGATCACGCTACACCGGCATCTGCATCAGGCCAAACCGGTAACCCTGAAATCCCCGGCAGAAAGCGTACAGGCTACGAAAACACGACTAACGGAGTTGATGTCGAAATGATTGATTTCTCGAACAGTCTATTAGTCTACAGCCTACTAACCTGTCTTCTGCTGGGTTTGTGGATACGCGCCCAGGTTTGGAGCCGCGTGGTGGTGAACCCGTGGAAATGGCTGGCGTTTACCGGCAGATCAGCCCTTGGATTTTTGACGCTCCTCGCCGCCGCCGGACTGGCCCAACAGGCCGTCGTATTTTCAACTAAATGGCGTCTGTGGCCACTCTTGCTTCTCGCCGCCCTCCTGATCGAAACGGTCATGGCACTGGCACGTCTTGAACGGAATATCGTATCCCCCCGGGCTGGCAGAGCCCTGACCCTCCTCAGGATATCCACCCTACTGGCGGTTGTCCTGATGCTCTGTCAGCCCGTTTTCGTCTACAACGTCGCCCATAAAATCCAGCGTCACATCGTGGTCTTGCTGGATGTCAGCGCCTCCATGCAGATCCCGGATAACAACCTGACCGTGGCCGAAAAACTACGCCTGGCCGAGAGCCTGCAGCTCCCCATGGCTCAACGCCTCTTCCAAGTCGACACACTTGCCGACCGCTTGAACGAAGCCAGTCAGAACCTTCTGGCGCAACTCGACTGGCTTAATGCTCTTTCCGGAACCGGCCAGGATCTCCGCGCCCGCCAATTGAAACAGCATGTTAAAGCGCAACGGAAAGCGCTGACCCAGGTTCGCGACAGTCTCGAAGAAACCGTAAAAGTCCTCGACGAAACCGCGGCGGCGCCCTTCCTTCAGAAGGATGCCACCTCCCAAATCACCGATCTGAAGCGCTTCAGATCCCGAATTACCTCCGAAGCCAGTCAACCCCTGGAGCTTGCCATCAAGCGGGTTGACGACTGGCAGACCGTCACCAATAGCGGTGCCGCCTATGACTCCATCCGCGAAACCGTGCAAAAAACGGCGACCTTCCTCGCCGAGGGCGAAGCACGACTGCGGCTCATCGGCGATGCCGTGGATGAACGCTTCTACCGTTCCCTGTCCGAGTCGGATCGCAAGGCCATCGACCAGATGGCCACGTTCCGCCGGAGTGAGGTGGCGTATAAACTCCTGACAACCCGCACCGGCACACAGTCCCTGCTCGAACGTCTCGAGCATGAATATGGCGTTCAACTCTTGACCTTCGGGTCATCACCCACCGAAGTAAAAACCAAAACATTTCTTGAGGCCGCTGGCACCCTGGTCATCACCTCGCCTCCGCCCCGGCAGGTTCAGGGAACCGATATCGCTGGAGCCTTGGCCAGGATCTCATCCACCATGGTACCGGAACAGACCGCCGGGGTGCTTCTTCTTACGGACGGCCGCCACAACACCGCCGGTTCCGTGGAATCCATCGCCCGCAAATTCGGCGTACAGCGAATTCCTATCTTCCCTGTTGTACTCGGAGGAAATCAGTTCCCCCCGACCGATGCCGCCATCGCCTCTGTCACCGCGCCCGAATCGGTCAGCACAAACGACCGGATCTCCTTTGCGCTCGATTTGAAACTGGATGGCCTGTCTGGCTCCAATGTGACCGTCACCCTCTTCGATGGCGCCACCCCGGTTGCCTCTAACACCGTCACACCTTCAGCCGCTGCCTTCCGACAGCAGCTCCTGCTCTCGGATGCCCCAAAAACAAATGGCCTGCACGCCTATTCCGTCAGGGTTGGAAATTTCCCTTCCGAAGTCGATTCCAGCAATAACGTATTCAATATTCCCGTGCGGGTAGAGAGCGATGCCATCAATGTCCTGCTGATCGACGGCCAACCGCGCTGGGAATTCCGTTATCTCAAAAATCTCTTCATGCAACGGGACAAGAATGTGCGGCTCCAGTACCTGTTGCTTCATCCTGACCAGGTTGCGGGAATCACCAACCGCCCCCCGCGCGCTGCCACTGTCGCGGCAGACCAGGCGGAACCCGAAGCCACCCTCCTTCCGACGAATACGGCGGAGTGGCTGAAATTCGATGTCATTATCCTGGGAGATGTGGCCCCTGATGAACTGGGCAAGGCCAACATGGACATCCTGCGGGACTATGTCCTCAGCCGCGGCGGTTCACTCATTGTCATCGCAGGAAGTCGGCATATGCCGCAAGCCTATACCGGTACTCCCCTGACAGAAATCCTTCCCGTCACTTTCAAACCCACCCAGCGTCCCCTTCTTGCGGCACCGGAAATGGAATTTCGGCTCAGCCTGACTGCGGCGGGCCGGGATGCCATGTTTATGAGGCTTGATGATGACCCGGCCGGGAACCTGAAAGCCTGGGGCGAAGTGCCCGGACTCCGCTGGAGGAACGGCGCCATCACGGCCAAGAACGGGGCCACCGTGCTCGCCTATGCGACACCACCACAGCCGGAATCCGATGGGCTGCCTAGCCGTATTCCTGACGCCGAAAGTCTTCTCAAGCAACAACGACTTGAACAGGAGAATCCGCTCGTGATCAGCCATCAAGCCGGCTTCGGCTCGGTTCTGATGTTCGGGTTCGACCAGACCTGGCGTATGCGTTACAAGAAGGGCGATCAATTTCACCACAAACTATGGGGTCAAATTCTCGGCTGGGCCACGGCCGATAGAATTGCCACCGGTTCCAATACGCTCCGGATTGGAACCTCCCGCTCGCGTTACCCTGCCGGAAGCCCGATTCGCGTTACCGCACGGCTGGCCACGCCGGACTTCATGCCCATCATAAAAGCTTCCCCTGGCGCAACGCTGTGGCGCGGCGACCGGAAAGTCTCCCATTTCCAATTGAGTTATCGCGAGAGCTCTCCGGGGATCTACTTCACCGAACTGAGTGCGTTACCCGAAGGGAATTACCGCATTGAACTGGAAACGTCTGGAATCAGCAAAAAGGATACCGCCCCGTCACCGTTCACCGAATTTTCCGTCACGGCGGTAACGGATGCTGAAAAAGTTGAGCTTTCGGCGGACCGCGGAGTGCTGACCAGTCTGGCCGGACTTTCCGCCGGCAAGGTCCTGGATACATCTGCGCTCGACTCCATTTCCAAACGGCTCGGGCCCGCAAAAATCACGAGCACAGAACGGCGCCAGATTGATATATGGAATTCCTGGCCCTGGTTTCTTCTGATCCTGACGCTCCTGACCGCCGAGTGGATGCTGCGCAAGAAAGTGAGGCTGCCCTGATGAACAAGACCCCGATAAACGAACCGGCCCCGCTGCCAGCCCAGATTGTAACCGCACTCAGCGGGCTGATCCGGCGGACACGGCACCTGATGATTCTCCGCGGACTTTGCGCTTCCTGTGCCGCCGGACTCGGAGCGTTCCTGCTGATCATGCTGCTGGATGCCAGCGTCACCCTGCTGGTCGAGTGGCCCCGCTGGGTCATGACCGTGCTGGCCTATGCTGCCTGGGTGGGAGCGACAGTCTGGTACCTGATCCGGCCCCTGACCCACTCGTTCACGCTGGCCGGCGTTGCACGGCTCATCGAAACACACCATCCGGAATTACAGGAGCGCATCAGTTCCGCCGTCCAACTCCTGGGCAGTAAGGATCTCCCCTCCATTCGCGGCTCAGAAACCCTCATCGCGGCCTTGACCGAAGAAGCGGTCCGCGAAGCCATCACGATCCAACCCCGCCATGAAATCTCATTTCGCGGCGCGATTCCGTTCGTCGCCGCCGCCGCAATCGTATTTATTTCGCTGTCGACGATCTACCTGGTATGGCCCCGGCAAACTTGTTTCCTGCTGGCACGTGCCACAGCCCCCTTCCTAAATCTCCCCAACGTTCAGGCGGTCGACCTCGTGGTTGAACCCGGCGATACCCTTGTTGCCGCAGGATCTTCCTTGAACGTTTCGCTTCGCACAGCCAACCCGGTCGTCTCCTTCGCACGGCTTCGCCAGGTGGATCGTCAAGGCCGTGTAACGGTCATGGAAATGGCTCCACTGCCGGCCTCAACCAATCAGCCGGGACGACGCTTTGCCGTCACCGTTCCCCGCATCCTGAACGACTTCCGGTATCGCGTTCAGGCCGGCGATGCACTCTCCCGGTATTTCACCGTCCGTGTGGCCATCCCCCCCGTCATTGAACACCTCGCCCTCCAATACAGCTACCCCGAATACTCACGCCTGAGCATCAAGCAGGAGCGTGACGGCTCCGGAACCATCCGGGCGCTTGCCGGCACCGCCGTATCCCTGTCGGCTCAAGTCAACAAACCCGCGCGCCAAGCCATACTTTTGGTGATGACCCCCACCCTGACTAACACCTTCACAGGACTTCTCCGCACGGAAGGAAAAATCAATTTTTATGATTTCAGTCTCACGTTACCAGGAAAACTGAACGGTAGTTGGACCATCCGACTGACTGACGAAATCAACCTGACCAACTCTCCATTCGAGCACCCTATACAGAGCATCCCGGACAATCCACCCGTGGTCACCCTAACCAGCCCCCTCACCCGTGAGCTGCACCTGAACCGCGAGGCCCGCCTCCCTATCACCTACCGGGCTGAAGACGATCACGGGTTAACCGCCGTGGCCCTTGTTTGCACTGTTTCGGGAATGACCAACGACCTGATCCGGTCCCTGCCCCTGCCGGATTCCTCGCCAGAAACAATTCCAAGAACCCTCAATGGAGAAACACTTATCGCGCTTGAGGACATCTGTTTCAGCAACGCGACACGCGTCTCCTTCCGCATCCGGGCGTTTGATAACCTCCCGAGGCCTTTCCAAGGTCCCCAGAGCACCGACTCGGAGCCCTGCACCATCCTCATTGATAATCAGGCGGCCTCCTGGACAGAACAAGTTCTGACCAGTCAGGATCAGCGCGTCCAACAGGGACTCAAGAAGGTCCGGGATCAACTCAACCTTGCCCGCGAACAGGCACGGGCCCTGGAAAAGCCGTTGGGCCAGCCCACCCTCCCCGACAGCACCACCCGCCAAATTGACACCCTTCAGGATACGCTGGCCTCCACCGACAACGGGCTGAGGAAAATCGCCGCTGATATTGACAAGGGCTTCTTTGAATCCATGGCCAGTAACCTGACCACACTTGCGGAAGGCCATATCAGCAAGGCGGAAAATATGGCGGGGCAAATCCGTCTTCTTGACACCCCCGCCGAGCGCACCGCCATCAACAGCAATATCACTGCGGAAATCACCACCTCGCTGGAGACCGTGGAGAAGGCTATTGAGAATCATGAAATTGCCAGGGCCGCAGTTCACCGCGCCGTGAAACTCGAGCAGTTGGCGAATAAACAGGCCGCCCTTGCGCAAGCCCGGCAAGACATGGACAACACCCCGCCCATCCCTTCCAGTAACACGACCGCCATCGCCCAGGCTGCTGCCGCCTCAAATGAGTGGAAGCGTGCCCAGAATCAGGTGGCCAATGAACTCGCCAAAGTCACCCGCGAAACCCCCGGCTCCGCAGCCCAGATTGCCGCGGCTATCAGTAACCGTACGACTCAAGCCGCCACTCAGGCCAATGACCTCGCGACGCGGCAGAAAGAGCTCGCGGCTTTAACAAAAGAAGAAACGGAGCGACTTCAGAAACAGGACAGCCAATGGCGCGAGCTCACCACTCGCCAGAATCAGTTGGCAGATCTTGCCCGCAACGAACCGCTGGCAGCGGCCCAAAGCGAAGCCATGCGAAATGCCGCCCGCGATCTGGAATCCGGAAAAACCGCACATGCCGTCGAAACCCAGGCCAACGTATCCGACGCCCTGAAACAGGCCGCTGATATACTGCGCCAGGCTGCCAACGCTCAACAGACCGCCGTGCCACAGGCTGCACAGCAGCAGTCTCAGGATTCTATCAAACCGAACCCCACGCGCGAACTCGCCGCCCGCGCGGCTGAACTGAATGCCGACCAGCAAGCCTCCGCCAACCCCAAACCTGAAGACCCCTCTGCAAAAGCCGCAACACAACAAGCAGCGCGGCAAGCACAGGAAGCCAGCAGCCTTGCCAAACTCGCCGCACTGAACGCCGGACAGGCTGCGGAGAGGGCCCAACAGACCGCTCAACAAATTGACCAAAACAAAGCCGCGACTCGCGAGGCCGCACAAGAGATCAGACAAACCGCACAAGCAGCGGCAGACCAGGCGAAACGAGCACAACAGGCGGCTCAAGCCGCCCAACATGAGGCCAATCAAGCCGCTGAGCTGGTTCAAAAATCAACTTACTCCACTTCCACACACGCCGCAGAAGAGGCGCTCGCCGAGACTGCGAAGTCAGCCGACTCAGCCACCGTCCATGCCAAGACGGCATCAGATGCGGCGTTGAAAGCCAGTGGACTCGCCGCACGGGCGGCGGAGATAAGAGCCAATCAGGAAGCTTCCTCCACCCCCAACTCTGCGGTTACCCCGGCAAAAAATGATACACAACAGGCGGCACAGCAGGCTCAGGATGCCCGTAAGCTGGCCCAGCAGTCGACCCAACGCGCCGAACAGGCGGCGGACAAAACCAGACAGGCAGTTCAACAAATCGAACAACAGCTTTCGCTGGCAAAGCAAACTGCAGTAAAGAGTTCACAGGCAGCGGAACAAGCGGCCCAACAAGCGCAACATGCCATGGGGAAAGCCAACGAACAGGAACTGATCAATGCCACTCAGGCGGCACGGCAGAAAGCTCTGTCCGCACAACAAAACGAGGACGCGGCACGCAAGGCCAGCAAGCAGGCACAAGGGTTATTGAAAGCAGCCGAGCAAGAGGTTCTGAAAGCTCAAAAAGCGACCGAGGATACCCAGCAAGCCGCTCAACAGGCAACTGAACAAGCCCAGAAAGGTGCCGCCGCCCCCACCCCGTTCGCCGCCGAACAGGCACAAGCCGCAACTGCCAGGACGGCAGCAGCAGCCACGGCCCATGCCGTGACTGCACAAGAAGCAGCCTTGAAAGCTGCAAAAATTGCCGAACGGGCGACAGACCTGAGTGCGGAACAGCAAGCCTCAGGAAAATCCCCGCTCGAAAACGCCCTGGCAAAAGCCGCCACGCAACAGGCCGCACAGCAAGCACAGGAAGATGCCAAACTTGCCCGGCAGGCAACGGTAAACGCCGGGCAGGCGGCTGAAAATACCAGGCAGACAGCCCAACAACTCGAACAACAGGCGGCGATGGCTAAACAAACTTCCTCAAAGAGTGCACAAACTGCCTCACAAGCCGCGCGACAGGCAAAACAAATCAACCAGTCCGCCGAAGTTCAGGCACAAAAAGCGCAAAATGCGGCTGAAGAAGCCCAGCAGGCGGCGAAAGAGGCAATTGATCAAGCGCAGAAGGCTGCTTCTGCCACGTCCCCACGCGCCACTGAACAGGCTCAGGACGAAACCCGTAAGGCCGCCGCCTTAGCCGCAACCAAGGCCTTGGCCGCAGAAGAGGCCGCGCTCAAAGCCAGTGACTTCGCCGCGCGTGCCGCAGGCTTGAAAGCCGAGCAACAGGACTCCAGTAAACTCAACCTTGAAAATGCCGCGACTAAGAACGCCACTCAACGTTCAGAACAGCAAGCTCAAGACGCCCGCCGGATGGCCCAACAAGCTGCCAAAATCGCCGGTGAGGCGGCAGAACGCGCCAAACAGTCAGTCCAACAGGCCGCACAAGAATTGGCCACAGCCCAGGAAGCCGCCGCTAAAGGCTCACAAACAGCTGAACAAGCGGCACAACTGGCCCAGCAATCCAAGGGTACCGCCAACGAACAAATCATGACTCAAGCTGCTCAGACCGCCCAGAAAAATGCGCAGACCGCGAAGCAGAACGAAGTCGAAGCGCGTGCGGCTGCAGAGCAGGCAAAGCAAGCCACCCAAGCCGCAGAACAACAGGTGCAAAAATCACAGCAGGCGGCTCAAGCGGCCCAGCAAGCCGCTCAACAGGCAACTGAACAAGCCCAGCGGGGAGCCACCGCCAACTCCACGCGCGCCGCCGAGCAGGCACAGGCAGAAACGGCCAAGGCGGCCGCCGCCGCCACCGCCAACGCCGTAGCCGCCCAGGAAGCGGCGCTAAAGGCCAACGAGTTTGCCACCCAGGCAGCAGGTATCAAGACCAATGCCCAAGTTACCGCCGCCATTGCGCCGAAATTCGGAAATGTCTCGGCGAAAGCGTCCGCACAACGAGCCGCGCAGCAAGCTCAGGAGGCCAACAAGATTGCCCAACAAGCAGCAGAGGCCACAAAGCAGGCAGCAGAAAAAGCCCGGCAGGCAGCCCAACAAATCGATCAACAGGCAGCCACCGCCCAACAGACGGCGGCCCGAAGTGCTCAGGCCGCTCAGCAGATTACTCAGCAGGCAACTCAAGCCAAGGGTAAACCCGACGAACAGGCAATGGCTCGCGCTGCTCAGACCGCACAGCAAAACGCCCTGGCCGCCAAACAAAATGAAGCCGCAGCCCGGGACGCCTCACAGCAGGCAAAACAATCCGTCCAGTCCGTGAATCAACAGGTTCAAAACGCACAACAGGCGGCTCAAACGGCCCAGCAAGCAGCCCAAAATGCCATCGAGCAAGCCCAGAAGGCCGCCGCTTCAACCTCCACACGCGCCGCCGAACAGGCTCAATCAGAAGCCACGAAGGTGACGTCCACAGCTACCGCCAATGCCGTGGCCGCAGCCGAAGCGGCATTGAAAACCAGCGAAATTGCCGCGCGGATCCTTCAACAAAACAATGCGCTAAAGTTGTCAGAACTGGCCCGGCAGCAAGCGGAACTTCACCGCGAAGCCGCCAACCTGATTACAGGAAAAGAGAACGCAAAAGATTTACTGAACGCAAACCTCTCACGACAGGCGGGCGAACAGCAGCAGAAATTAGCGGATGAAACCGATGCGCTGGCACGTGAATTGAATAAGGAGCCCCCTCCCACCCGCGCGGCGATACAGGCAACCCGGGCGGCAGATACGGCCCGTCAGACCGCCTCTGAAATGCAAAAAGGTGACCTGCCACAAGCAAGTTCATCCGCGACGGAAGCCAGTCAGGCCATGAATCAACTCGCCGATACGCTTCGCTCCGCAACCACAGCGACCGCCTCAGACCGGCTCGATAAACGTGCAGAACTCGCCCGTCTTGCCCAGCAGGCCGACACCCTCTCAAAACAGCAGGCACAACTGGGACATCTGATGGGTGCCCTCGCCGAGAACAGGCCACACGATGCCTTGCAACAACAGCAGGAACAATTGGGCGGAGAGGCGAAAGAACTCACCCAGGAAGCCAACGTACTCCATGAACAAGCGAACGATGTTCTGGCACAATCCCAGATTGGCCCCAAAACAGCACAGGCGGCCCAGGAATTAAACCGGGCAACCCAATCTGCAGAACAATCCGCCAAACGATTCATCGAGGCAACCGGAAAGGATGATGATTCCGGGCGCAGGGCCTCAGCCCAGGAACAACAACAGGCTGCCAGCCAAACCCTTCAGAACCAGCAGAACGCCGCCCAATCACTGCAACAGGCCTCCGCTCAATTGCAACAGGTTGCCAGTGCTGCGGGTTCCCCTCAAACGCCCAGGGCGGCCCCTGGCCAGCAACCCGCCGCCTCGCTGGCAGCTCAGGAAGCCATCGCCCAAGCCTATCAGTCGGCCAAACAGGCGGCGGAAAGTTCACAAGTATCTGCCGCCGCACAGTCCGCCACTCAACTGGCGCAAGCCGCTCAACTGGCTGCCGCCGATGCTCAAGCCTCAGGCGCCAACGCACGCCCTGCGACCCTCCAATCGGCCAGTCTTAACAGTGACGGCAAAAACGATACCTCACAGGCCTCCGAAGGGGTCCCCTCCTTTGCACGACGTATGGGGCTAAAACTTCAGGATTGGCTCCGTCTGCACGGTGAATTGAAAGACGATGTGCTCAAGGCGGCCAATAATGAAGGCCCCGAAGAATACCGCCCCTTAATCCAGCGCTATTTCCATGAGGTTTCCGGTCATGGAGAAGAGGAGTAATATGAATATCTTCACACGATTACTTGGACTGGCAACGCTCACTCTCCTGCTGGCCTCCTCGTCCAACGCTGCACCCTCTGTGATACAAGATGTAAAGTATCAACGCGCGTTTGATGAGGCGGTGGATAAAGGGCTCTCCTTCCTCGCCAAATCACAAACAAAAGATGGGGCGATCGGAGAAAAGCAGTCACCCGCCATCACATCTCTGGCCGTCATGGCATTTCTGGCCCGGGGCCATACACCGGGACTTCCTCCCTATGGCGATGTGATCAATCACGGCATAGATTTCATTCTCACAACCCCGGACACGAAAGGCACGATGATGGGCGGCCAGGGCCAGATGTATAGCCACAACATCGCCTGCCTGATGCTCTCGGAAGTCTCCGGCATGGTGGATCCGGAACGCCAGGCCAGGATCGATGCGATTCTGCCAAGGGCCATCCGCATCATATTGGACGCCCAGGATGTCAATAAGCCCGAGTCCATGGCTGGCGGCTGGCGCTATCAGCCCACCAGTACCGACAGCGATATCTCCCTTGCCGGCTGGGCCTTGGCGGCCTTGCGCTCGACCCGGAACAATGGCGCACCAGTGCCCAAGGAGGCGATTGATAAAGCCGTGAAGTTCATCCTCCGCTGCCGGACCCAGGACAATGGGTTCGCCTACCAGCCCGGTGGCGGGGCCAACCTGGCCCGTACAGGAATCGGCCTCCTCTGCCTGGAACTATCCGGAAGGCACCGCGAAGATGTCACGCTTAAGGCGGGGCAGTATATTATTAATCAGTTCAAAAAAGACTCACCGTTCAGTGGCGATTCTGGCCGCTACTATGCCCTGTACTATGTGGCCAACGGGATGTTCCAGCTGGGTGGTCCGGAATGGGAAGCCTTTGCCCCGATCCTCTATGACACCATTCTTAAAACGCAGTCAAAAGACGGTTCATGGCCAATCTCGGGCAGCCATGATAAAGATATCACCTATTGCACCAGCATGGCCATTCTCTCCCTGAGTGTCTCCTACCGCCAGCTCCCCATCTACCAACGGTAGAGATTCCTCATAAATATCCAAGAAGCATGTGGCATCGAATGTTTTAGTTAAAAGACATTTGACACCGACACACGGAATTGTGGTACTTTTTGAAGACATTAGAAAAAGAACGCATCACTATGGATATCAAGCATCATATTCGCGAAGCCCAACGCAAGATTATCAACAACCTGATAACCTGTGAGTTACTGATCGCTGACCTCTACTCAGAGTTCGGGCGGACAAATCAGGAAATGTCTGAATTCTGGCAGGACCTTGCGCTTGAGGAAAAAGAACATGCCGCTCAACTCACATCGGTGGTTCACCTTCAGGGAAAGGGCCTGATTTTTCAGGATATTGGACGGTTCGACACCGTTGCGATGGCACCCTTAATGGACATGGTTAAAAAGGAATTAGAATCAGCACGTCTAACGCCCCCCTCTCCCATACATGCCCTTTCAGTTGCTCTGGACGTGGAAACATCACTGATTGACTCACATTTCTACGAAATCGTGAAAGCCGATTCCCCTGAATATCAGGCTATTGCCCGCGAGCTTGGAGCGGATACGAAGCAGCATGTCGAAAAGGTGCGAGCCAAGTTCATTGCATGCCATCACAAGGATTCCAGGAAAAAGTAACCAACCTTCCGCCCCTAAGCTTAGAGGCGGGAATGAATGCCACCAGCTCCGTATCAGCCAACGGTAACCGGAATAGACTCATGCCCCCCCTCGAACAACCCAGTTCCATAGACACCGTGAACATCCGTCCCTATCAGGCCAGTGACCGGAGTGCCATCCGGCATATCTGCGCTGAAACGGCTGCTGCGGGCGAGCCGCTGGAAAACTTCTTTTCAGACCGGGAATTGGTTAGTGACCTTGTAACACGATATTATACCGACTTCGTCAGCGATTATTCCTGGGTTGCCGAACTCAATGGACAACTAGTCGGGTACCTGACGGCTGCCCCTGACACCCATGCTTTCAGAAAAAGTCTCCACTGGAGCATCGGCCCACAAGCCTTCCTTCTGGCGCTCGGGCGGGGGCTTCTTTTCAAGTCGACAACCTGGGCCATGGCGGGAGCCTTAATAAAGCGAAAAGGTCAATGTATCCGCCCCCCTTTCCACGTGCCGGAGAATTACCCCGCCCACCTCCATATCAACCTCTTGAAGCAGGCACGAGGCCACCATACCGGCTCTAAACTGATTTCATTGCTGCTGCAAAAGCTCAAGACCAATCATGTCCCGGGCGTCCACGCCACTGTTCTCGCCAATAATGCCGGGGCCTGCGCATTTTTTGAACGGATGGACTTCAAGCCGATTTTTGAATACGATGAAACCCTGCCGGCTAACAAGGGAGTTCGCGATGTTCATGTTATCGTATTTGGAAAAGCGGTTCGTTAAAAAACGGAGTTGCAGCGCGCGTTTACTCCTCCTCGCCCTCATCACAGTCCCCTTGCTGGCCACAGCCGAACGGCTCTCTTCAGGCCCTGTAACGCTTTGCAACACTGACCGCATTCTCATCCTCGCCCCGCACCCAGATGATGAAGTCATTGGATGCGGAGGAGTCATTCAGCAAAGTGTCGCCATGAAGATTCCCGTACGGGTGGTCTATTTCACATATGGGGACAATAATGAATGGTCCTTTCTAATTTACCGCAAACATGCCGTACTGGCCCCCGGAGCCGTCAAACAGATGGGCCTGATCCGTCATAATGAAGCGGTGGTGGCGGCGGAAACGTTGGGGCTATCCACCAACCAACTCACGTTTCTGGGCTATCCCGACTTCGGGACCCTCCGCATCTGGATCAACCACTGGGGCGATAGCCCTCCTGCCGAAGGGATGATGACTCACGCCACTGCAGTACCCTATGCCAATGCCTTGCGGCCCGGGGCACCTTACCGAGGGGAAGAAATCGTCAAGGATCTCACCAGCGTGATACGCGCCTTTATGCCAACCAAGATTTGCGTTTCACACCCGGCCGATTTCAACGTGGATCACCGGGCACTTTATTGCTTTACACAATTGACCCTGTGGAATCTTGAAAGTGAGATTCGCCCTGAAGTTTTCCCTTACATGGTCCATTTTCCCCGCTGGCCCAATCCGCGCGGCAACCACCCCGGCCTCCCCCTCAAACCGCCAGCGTTTTTCGAGGACGATATTGCCTGGCGCGATTTCAGACTGACGCCGGAGTTGATTGCCGGCAAGGAAAAAGCGTTGCGGGCACACCGGTCCCAATTTGAATATGCCGCACACTATCTGGAATCATTCATGCGAACCAATGAGCTTTTCGGAGATTTCGAAAGAATCGTCTTCCCGGCTCCGATCACGACCCGCTCCAAGGTGAGCCTGTTGCCAACCGCGCCCCCCCGGCCTGATGAACGTGATGAGGAAAACCATTTAACCGAATCTGAACGCAATGGTTTCGTTGGTCTTGAGTGGCGCCATATCCAGTTGGAAACCAATGCCGTCAAATTATCCATTAACCTGTCGCGCCCTCTGGGCGAAGCGGTATCAGCAGCTATCCAGGTTTTCGGGTACCGCCACGATGTCCCCTTCGAACTGATGCCTAAGATCCGGGTGGAGATCGGCCTCCTGGGAAATACCGTCCACAACCAGAACCTTTCACTACCAACCAATAGAATCAGAGTTTTGCACCATATGCGGGACATTGAAGCCGAGATCCCTCTCGATCTCCTGGGGTGCCCCGAACGCCTGTTTGTCTGCGCCCGAACCTACCTGGGAGAAATCCCCCTCGACTGGGTCTCCTGGCGCCTCGTGGAACTTAAATGAGCGTCAGTCATTCTTCTTGCGTCTCGCTTGGCATCCTTGGTAATTTTCACAGCGGAAAGGTTATTCTAAACACATGGAGTCAATCATCACCAATGTTGCGCATCGGCCGCGACGCAGTTTGTGCCTGGAGCGTTCCCGTGAGCTGGAATTGGAACGGCTTAAACGCTTGTCCGTACAGGCGAGAATAGAAACGGCGCTGACCATGAGCACCCGTTTCGCGTGGCTCAAACCGCAACCCAAGGATAACTGACCCGTGAACGATCCTGAAGCCATCCTGCGTGCCGCGGAAGGTGTCATCGGCATCCTTAAGGGGCATCGCATTGACGCCGTGGTGATCGGCGCCGTGGCGCTCGCCGCCCACCACTACGTGCGACAAACGGAAGATCTCGACCTGGGGGTGAATGCCGACCTTCCGACGATGCGGGCGCTCACAGAATCGCTCCGCAAGGCGGGCTTCACGGCTGAACTGAGGGAGCCTGACGGCGACGATCCCTTGGGAGGCGTCATCGATGTGAGCGGCCCCTTTGGCCTCCTGCAAATCATCAGTTACGCGAACAGATTCCCGGCGGTGATTGAAGACGCCTTGCGTCTTTCGAATCTTGTGGTGAGGGAGGGCAGTCCGCTCAGGATCGTCCCAATCCCCCATCTTGTCGCTCTTAAACTCTATGCCGGCGGCTACAAATCGAAAGCCGACATCGTCGAGTTATTGGCCCGTAATCCCGATTTTGACCTGAACGAAATCCGGACGGTGTGCGAACAATACCGGCTCGAGGGCCTTGACGAACTTCTCTCGGAATCATCTCGCGGGCAATCCCGATGACTTCCTTTGCTTGGACAATTAGAATTGAAACTTTTTTTATTTACCCTGATGAGTAAACGGAACCTGCTTAAGGAGATCGAACATGGCTAAGAAAGTTTCTGGACTGGATGAGATTCTCGGGCGTTGGCGGACGGAAATCAAGGGAAAGCGCCGCCGCATCATTTCCTTCGAGGAGACCGTCGACATCAAGATTAACTCCCTGAACAAGCTGATCTTTACAGATGTCGAACCGTTAAATGGTTGGGAGTTCAAACATTTCAAATATACCCGCCAGCGCGAGCGTATCGCGATCGACGACGAGTGGCGTCCGATTTCCGTGGGCGAGCGTTGGGGTGGTCCCGACATGAGTGCCAAGTTCCGGTGCAATGGCCGGATGCCCGCCCGTTTCAAGGGCAAGACGGTTGTCCTCAAGGTCTATTTCAGCTGAGACACGTTGCTCTACGTAAACGGCAAGCCCTATCACGGCATCGACCCGTTTCGGGATACTGTATTTTTGACCAATCACGCCAATGGCGACGAAAGTTATGAGTTCGAGGCCGAGTCCTACATCATGTGGCATTTCGGCGAAGACGAGATCAAGACGCTGGAAATCTCGCAACTGGCCGTGATGGATGTTGAAATGAAAGACATCTACTGGGATTTCCGCGCCGCCTACAATGTCATGATGGTGCCCAATCAGGATCCTGACCTGGTGGAATTCCTCAAGGCCGGCTTCATCAAGGCCATCGAGCCGATCGACCAAAATGAGAAAGATATGGATGCACGGCGCGCCAATGCCCGGAAAGCCCGTGATATCCTGCGCCGCGAAATCTATGAAACAGATCGCTTCCAGAAGGAAGGACTGATTCATCTGGCCGGAAACTCCCACCTGGACGTGGTCTTCCTGTGGACTCATGCCGAGTTCGTGCGCAAGCTCGGGCGTACCCACGCGACCGCCCTGCGGCTGCTGGCACAATACCCGGAGTACACCTTCTCCCAGAGCCAACCGCTCATGTACGAGGAGATGAAGAATAACTATCCGGAGATGTACGAGGAAGTTAAGCAGATGGTGAAGGCTAAGCGGTGGGAAGTGATCGGCGCCTTCTGGGTCGAGCCTGACTGCAACCTGATTTCAGGCGAATCGTTTACCCGTCAGATTCTGTACGGAATCGATTTTGTGGAGCGTGAGTTCGGGGTCACCCCGCGAACCTGCTGGTGCCCGGACGTTTTTGGCAACGCCTGGACCATGCCCCAAATTCTGGCCAAGAGTGGGCTGAAGTACTTTGTGACGCACAAAATGGGCGTCTGGAACGACACCAACCCCTGGCGGAAAAACACGTTCTGGTGGCAGGGCCCGGACGGCTCGCGCATTTTCTCGCTGATGCCCCCAACGCACTTTATCGGCTCGATCGAGGCCGACCATCTGGCTGAGCACTGGAAGAACTTCGGGGACAAGAAGACCATTGGCGAAAGTCTCTACAACTTCGGTTGGGGTGATGGCGGTGGTGGGCCGGATGTGGAAATGCTGGAGTATCAACGCAGATATGCGAACTTCCCCGGCGTGGTTCCGACCAAGCCTTCATTCGTCGAAGAGGCGTTGGATCGCATGTACGAGAAGGGCAAGGACGCCGACCTGCCGGTCTGGAACGATGAACTCTATCTGGAAGAGCACCGCGGGGTACATACCACCAAAGCCCGCCTCAAAAAGCTCAACCGCATTTGTGAAAACCTGTATCGTAACGCCGAACTCTTCAGTGTGTTGAGCGGCCGCGTCTATCCGCGCGAAACGCTGGAACAGGGTTGGAAGATTGTGCTGACCAATCAGTTCCATGATTCGCTGCCAGGCTCCCACATTTCCCCTGTTTATCAGGATCTGCTGGAAGCCTATGACAAGACGCTCGCTATCGGCAACGAGGTGCTGGGCCAGTCCCGCGTAGCGATAGTCCGCCGCGTGCATACGTCTGGCGAAGGGCGTGCCCTGGTCGTGTTTAACAGCCAGCCATTTGTCCGCAATACCATCGCATCGGTGGAGTTGGAACCCGCAAACGTCCACGTGATTGATAGTGAAGGGCATGAAGTCCCTTGCCAGTTTATCAAACACTATGAGACCGGACGCAGCGTCATGCTGTTTGAAGCGGACGGGGTTCCTGCCGTCGGGTACAAGGTGTTCCGCCTGATCCAGGGAACAGGCAAAACCAGCTTCAAGCCTGTTTCCGTCAGCCGGACGTTACTGGAGAACGATCTGGTGCGGGTGACCCTGAACGGCGAAGGGGAAATTGTTTCGCTGGTGGATAAACAGACGGGACATGAATGTATTGATGCCGGCAAGCGCGGTAATGTCCTGAAGCTTTACGAGGATGTGCCGGGTAACTATGAGGCGTGGGATATTGCTCCAACTTATACCAAGGTCACGTTTGATGTTTCAGGCGCGACCGTGGAAGTACTGGAAAATGGCCCGGTCCGTTCGGCCGTTCAAGTCTCGCGATCGTTCCGCGGTTCGAAGATGACCCAACGGATTGTGCTCACCCGCAATTCTGCCCGCGTTGATTTCGAAACATGGGTGGATTGGCATGAACAGCAGAAGTTGCTGAAGATCCGTTTCTTCACCAATATTGTGACGCGACTGGCGACGTATGATATTCCCTATGGCAATATCCAGCGCAGCAGTTACCGGAACAATTCGTTCGATGAGGCCAAGTTCGAGGTATCAGCCCATTACTGGATGGATCTCTCGCAGCATGATTATGGTTTAAGCGTCCTGAACAACTGCAAGTATGGACATGAAGCCTTCGACGGCATGATGTCACTCTCGCTGTTGCGCGGTCCGCTCAGTCCCGACCCGCTGTCGGATCAGGAGCAACACTGGTTCACCTACTCGCTCTACCCGCATAACGGGAGCTGGGCTGAAGGGGGAACACACCAGCAGGCGCTGGACCTGAATGATCCTGTTGGCGTGGTGGTGTGCGATGGGCACAAAGGCGAACTGCCCCCGATTCACGGGTTTATTTCCGTGGATGCGCCCAATGTGACGCTGGAGGCCCTGAAGCAGGCGGAGAAGAGCCATGATGTTGTGATCCGTTTGCTGGAGCGGTATGGCGCGACCCGCCCGGTGACCGTGACCTTTGATAAGGCGCTACGTACGGCGACGGAGTGCAATCTGCTCGAACGTGAGGATGTCCCGGTTAAAATGGACGGTAAGACGTTGACCTTTGAGATCAAACCTTACGAGATACGAACCTTTAAGGTGCGGTTCGATTGACCGTAGAGGCCGGTCACAACGTCCGGCTATCATAAGCCCAATGCAAGAGGGCCTGACGCTGGCGCGGGCGGCAACTTACGTCTCCCGCCGGGCAGGCTTTCTTGAGCTGGGCCACATGGCGGGTCATCGCTGCCCAGCGCTTGATCTGGCGGTTGTCGTCGGGACATCGCCGTCCCATGTAATACCGGCAGTACCATTGGAACCAGCCCCGTGGATCATCCGGGTAGATCCAGTCCTTCTCCATCCAATAACTCAGGGGTTTCGAAGCATTGACGCCAAAATAATTCAGTTTGGGATTACGCTTATCGGGGCTCAGCTTCGCTCTCAAGAACCAGGAGCGGGGAAATTCCTCCTGACAATCGGTCATGTATTTCCCGCCGAAAACGCCCATTTCGAGCATTTGTTTTGGCGATAATTCAGGATCAAAGGCAGGCAGAAAATTCCACCCCACCGGCTCTGTCAACCAGTAGACAAAGCCGGACTGCATCCGGTCGTTGACAACAATTTTTCGCTTTTCCATCAGCCCTTGAGTTTCAGGGCGATGCGGGCCACATGAGCACCCTGAAAACGGGCACCAGCCAGTTCGTTCTCGCTGGGCATCCGTTCACCCTGGCCACCCGTGATGGTTGACGCGCCATAGGGGCTGCAACCGGTCACCTCGGCAAAACCAAGTTGTCCTGCAAAGGCATAAGGCAGCCCGACCACGATCATCCCCTGGTGCAACAGCGTGGTGTGAAAGTTGAGAATCGTTGATTCCTGTCCGCCATGCTGTGAGGCTGAGCTGCAAAATACGCTCCCCGGCTTACCGATCAGCGCGCCTTTCATCCAAAGCCCGCCAGTAGCATCCAGAAACTGACGCATCTGGCCGCACATATTGCCGAAACGGGTCGGGACGCCAAAGATAATAGCGTCTGCGGCAGCAAGGTCATCCACGGAAGCAATCGGGATATGCGCCATCTTTTTCTGGGCCTCAACAGCCCCCATCTTGCCCAACACCTCTTCCGACAGAGTTTCCGGCACACGCTTTATGACGACATTGCAACCGGCCACTCCCCGAACGCCCTCAGCGACCGCTTCTGCCATTTTGTAAATATGGCCGTACAGACTGTATTCAACAATTAAGACGTTACACATAGTCACTTCCTCCTGCAGGTTCGATAATTTTTGAACCACACCGAATCAGTTCTTAATGCATTTTGACTATACCAGAGCCGGGACGGATGCACACCCCAAAAAGCATCAGGACAAGGCATCGGGACGCTTGCGCCTCAAAACGGCTGTCAATCTCAACCGGTTATACCGCTGCTCCAATAGCCCCATCACTATCAGTAGCACGGTCACCCCCGGTCCCACTCTACAATCTTGCGGCACACATTCTGGCCGCACAATACGACCATCGGCATTCCGCCACCGGGATTAACGGAGCCGCCGACAAAAAACAAATTGGCATAGCGCGCATCCTGCTTGGGTGCCTTGAATCCGAAATTTTTCCACTTATCCGCCACCACCCCGTAGATGGAACCCCGGTTCGAGTAATACTGCCGCTGAATGTCACGGGGCGTCCACACATGCTCAAACACAATGTGCTTGCGCAAGTCCGTCAGACCCATACGCTCGAGTTTGAGGATGACCCGATCCTTAAAAGCCATGTAGTCCGCGTCGGTCAGCGGTTGCTTCTCATTCAGGCAGGGAATGTGGGGCAGGATTTTAAGACAGTCACACCCTGGCGGCGCCACCGTCGGGTCGGTCTTGGAAGCGGCCACCAGATAGATGGTAGGATCGTCGGAGAGAACCCCCTTTTTAAAGACCGCATCAAAGTGTGCCCGCTGCTCGCCCGAATAAAAGAAGTTATGGTGTGCGAGTTGCGGGTAGCTGATATCCAGGCCCAGGTCAAGGATCAGCCCCGAACAGGCGGGCTCGAAACGCCGGAGTCGCCGTTGCGCCGCGACATCCGGCGGCAACAGTTTCTGGTGGGCGGGAATAACCTCCATATTGGAGACGATTATCTCCGCCTCGTGTTGCCCGCCCTCAGAGGTGGTGATGCCTATCACCCGGTTGCCTTGCGTCCGGATCTTTGCCACCTCGGAGTTCAGATGCACGGGAATCCCGAGTTCATCCATCAGCCTGCGTAATCCCAATGCGATGTTGTAAAGCCCCCCATCCACATACCAGAGATCGTACCGGAACTGGATCGTGGGCAGGCAGTTCATGAACGCGGGGGCATCGTAGGCGGAGGATCCCACATACTTGATAAAATAATCAAGCACATCGCGCACATGCGGTTCATCAATGAACCGTTCCACGCCCCCGTGCATCGTGCGGAAAAGATCAAACTTCAGGAAATCCAAAAGTCCATAGAACCGCTGAAAATCGCGCACGTTGTCCAGCCCGCGCTCAAAGTAGCCCTTATTAACGAGGTCGTAAAGCTGCCCCGCATAGTCTAAGAATTTTTTGAATTGCCCCGGATCCTGCCCGACCTTGCGCAACTCTTTTTCCATGAGGTCAGCCTCAGGGACCAGATCGAGCACTGTCCCGTCTTCGAAAAAGTTGCGCCAATGGGGCCGCAGCGGCCGGATCGGGATATAGTCGGCCAGCCGCCGGCCCGACATCTGGAAAAGCCGTTCGAAGATATGGGGAAGCGTGAGAATGGAAGGGCCCAGATCGAACGTATAGCCCCGCCCGCTGAGGACGTTCAGTTTACCGCCGATCTTCGCGTTCTTTTCAAAGACCTCCACGGCATAACCCTCCTGGGCCAGCGAAATTGCCGCCGATAGTCCGCCCAGGCCAGCCCCGATGACAATCACTTTTTTGCGCTTCGGTGTACTCATAACTTCTCCTCTTTCTCCCGCCATGATGTCGTGGCTCCCCTCACTCTGTTCGCTCGGCGATAGATTTCAAAGCAAGCTTATCACGCGGGTTCGCCTCCAACGCTTTTCGATAAAATGTCTTATACAATATCCTTGACGGGAAGCGACGATATTTCGTTCCCTGTCCCATGACTGCACATTCATGGTTGACGCAGGCGCAAGCATTCCGGGACAAAGGCACCGCCCGCTCCCTGACCTACCGGCGGGCGCAACTCCACATTCTGGCGTCTGCGATTGAGTCCTTCGAAGGCGATATTCTTGACGCCCTGCACCGGGATCTGGGCAAACCGGTCATCGAGGCCTATGCCTCCGAAATCGGTTTTGTTCTCGCCGACATCCGTTACGCCTTGAAACATCTCGACGATTGGGGCAGCCCCCAGCGCCGCCGCACTCCCCTTTGGCTCAAGCCAGGCTCCAGCCACGTTCACCCCGAACCCTACGGCGTAGCCCTCATCATCGGCCCCTGGAACTACCCCTTCGCCCTGGCCCTCTCGCCGCTGGTGTCCGCCGTGGCGGCGGGAAACGGCGTATGTGTCAAGCCGTCCGAATACGCACCGCATGTCTCGGGTGTGATCGCCCGGCTCCTGCGTGACCATTTCCAGCAGGACTATATCACCGCGGTGGAAGGCGATGCGACCCGCGCCCGGGAACTGGTTTGCCAACCGTTCGATAAAATCTTCTTCACCGGCAGCACTGCCGTGGGGCGTCTGGTGCTGGCGGCGGCAGCCCCGAACCTCACGCCCGTCACTCTGGAACTGGGCGGAAAATCACCCTGCATTATCTGCGCTGATGCCGACCTACAGGTTGCGGCCCGCCGGATAGTCCAGGGAAAATTTCTCAACGCCGGTCAAACGTGTGTGGCTCCGGACCATGTCTGGGTTCAGGCGGAGTTACTGAAACCCTGGCTCGAACACCTCACCCGAACCCTGCGTGAGTTCTATGGCCCCGACCCGAAGCAAAGTCCGGATTATGGGCGCATCGTCAACCCCTCCCACCTGAACCGCCTGACGGCCTTTCTTAAGCAGGGCCACCTCGAGTGCGGCGGGCAATATGACGAAAGCGACCGCTACCTCGCCCCTACCGTCCTCACCGCCATCCCACTAACCGCCCCCGTCATGCAGGAGGAGATTTTTGGACCCATCCTGCCGGTCCTTCCGTTTGAAAAACTGGATGACGTCATAAGCCACCTCCGTAGCCAGCCGCGGCCTCTGGCGCTTTACGCCTTTACCGGCGAACGGGCCACCCAGGAACGCCTGCTCGCCGAAACCCACTCGGGTGGCGTCTGCTTCAATGATACCCTGAGCCACATCCTCAGTCGTGACCTGCCGTTCGGCGGACTCGGGGAAAGCGGTATGGGCGCCTATCACGGAAAGGCGGGCTTTGACACCTTCACCCATTATCGGAGCGTGTTGACACGTTCCTCGCACTTTGACCCGGGTCTGGCCTATCACCCTTCCCGGATTTCTCTTGTCACCTTGAAACGATTCCAGCATTTTTTTATGAGCAACTAAGGAGTCAACCCATGCCAGCCCAAAAACATATCGTTATCGTAGGCGGAGGCCCCGGAGGGCTCACCACGGCCATGATTCTCGCCCACCGGGGATTCAAAGTTACCCTCTTCGAGGCCCAGCCCGCCGTGGGCGGCCGGAATGCAGCCATTAAATCAGGCCCTTATGTGTTTGACGCCGGCCCCACATTCCTAATGTTGAAAGACGTACTCGACGAGGTCTTCCTGGAGGCCGGGGCGACCACTGACAGTCTGATGGACATGCGCCGGCTGGACCCCATGTACCGGCTCCACTTCGCCGACAAAACCATCGACACCTCGATGAATCGTGAACGGATGAAAGCCGAAATTGCCCGCGTTTTCCCAGGCCGCGAGAATCACTATGATGAGTTCATGAGCCGCGAAGCGGTGCGATTCAAGAAACTTTACCCCTGCCTGCAAAAATCCTACCATACCCTGTCTTCATTGTTCTCCGGCAGCCTGATCCAGGCGCTCCCCCACATGGCGCTAGGCCGTAGCTTATTCTCGGAAGTCATGAAGATCTTCGGGGATAAGGACCTGGCGCTCTCCTTCACTTTTCAATCCAAATATCTGGGCATGTCTCCGTGGGAATGTCCGGGAATGTTCGCGATGATTCCCTATATCGAACACGCCTATGGCATCTACCACCCCATCGGCGGCCTGAGTCGGATCTCCGAGTGCATGGCCGACGTCGCCCGCCGTAATGGGGCCGACATCCATCTCTCCACACCCGTCGAGGAAATCGTCGTACGTAACGGAGTGGCTGTAGGCGTCCGCCTGACCAGTGGCGACGTCGTGGAAGCCGATGAGGTCGTCATCAACGCCGACTTCGGGCATGCTGCCACCCGGCTCTTCGCACCTGGCGCCCTGCGAAAATACACACCTCGTAAAATGAAAAGCATGAAGCTCTCCTGCTCCACGTTCATGATGTATCTCGGGTTGGATAAGAGCTACGACTCCCCTCATCACGAGATTGTATTCGCCCGCGATTACCGGGCCAACATCGATCGCATTTTTAACGGAAAGGAACTGTCGGGCGATCTTTCGTTTTACGTGCGCAACGCCAGCGTGACCGACCCCACCCTTGCGCCCGCCGGCCACTCCGCCCTGTACATCCTGGTCCCCGTGCCTAATTTACGCGGGGCCATCAATTGGGACGAGCGCCGGATCGCTTATCGCGAAATGACACTCGACGCCGTCGAGGCGCGCACGGGCATGAAACTCCGGAACCATATTGTCACCGAGACACTCGTGACCCCGGCGAACTGGAATCAAGACTATCACGTTTACGAGGGAGCCACCTTCAATCTGGCTCACAATCTGGGCCAGATGGTGTACCTGCGGCCACGCAATAAATTTGAAGACGTTGACCACTGTTATCTGGTCGGCGGCGGAACCCACCCGGGGAGCGGGCTGCCAACCATTTACGAATCAGGTCGTATCTCCGCCAACCTGATCTCGCGCCGCCACGGGGTCCCGTACGTATCAGGCAATCTGGAAGTCTGAACACCTACCCGATCGCCACGGAGCCTGTTTCACCGGTACGAATCCGCAGGCAATCCTGCATGTCGAACACGAATATTTTACCATCCCCAGTCTGCCCCGTACGCGCTCCCTCAGTGATGGCATCCATGGCGGGCTTCAAAAACTCATCATTGACGGCAATCTCGAGCTTCACCTTTTTGAGCAGGGTGCCGGCTTCTTTATGGCTCCGGTAGACCTCGGCGATTCCCTTCTGACGGCCCCGGCCCACCACGTTGGATACGGTCACCAATTGAATATCTTTCGCCAACAACAAGGCGAGCACCTCATCGAGTCGATCCGGCTGAATGATTGCAATTATGTACTTCATGGTTACTCCTCTTAATCCAATACGGTATATCCTGACTCACGATGCTGGGTAAGATCCAGCCCAATCGCCTCTTCATGTTCCTTCACGCGCAGGCCGATCACAAAATCAACCACCTTAAACAACACCAGGGACATGACGAACGAATAGACCATCGTGATACCCACCGCTTTCAATTGGATCCAAAGCTGCATCGGATTTCCATAGAAAAGACCACTCACACCCGCGGGATTAACCGATTGCGTGGCCCAGATGCCCACCGCAATGGTTCCCCAGATACCGCCAATCCCGTGTACGCCGAAAGCGTCCAGGGAATCATCGTACTGGTATTTGGCCTTCAAAGCGGTCACCGCCAACCAACAGATGATCCCGGACAGCAAGCCAATCCAGATGGCCCCCGATATCGCGACATAGCCCGCCCCGGGCGTCACTGCGGCCAACCCGGCCACCGCACCCGTGATCATTCCCAACGTCGTCGGCTTGCCGAATTTCACCCAATCCAGAATCGACCAGATGAGCCCGGCTGCGGCACCCGCAATATGGGTACACATAAACGCGTTAACGGCCACATGATTGGCGGCCAAGGCACTTCCGGCATTAAAGCCAAACCAGCCGAACCACAGCAACCCGGCGCCCAGGACGGCCACGGGCAGATTATGAGGCGGCGAGATGGCATCGGGAAAGCCCTTGCGCTTGCCCAACACGATGACCGCAGCCAGAGCGGCCATACCAGCATTGATGTGAACCACAATGCCCCCGGCAAAATCCACGGCCCCCATTCCTCCCTGAGTGCCCAGAAAACCACCCTGCCCCCAAACCCAATGTGCCACGGGATCATACACCAGCGTCGTCCACAATAGACTGAAGACAACAAAGGCGGCAAACCGCATACGCTCGGCAAAGGCACCAATAATCAAGGCCGGCGTAATGACTGCAAACATCATTTGGAAGATTACAAAGGCGGTATGAGGAACTGTCGGGGCATAAGAGGACGCTTCCATCCCCACATTCTTTAAGCCTACCCATTCCAGACTTCCCACGATCCCGAACAAATCAGGGCCAAACGACAAACTGTACCCGCAAAAGACCCATTGCAGACTGATGACGCTCAACATCATGAAGCACTGCATCAGAATGGAGAGTACATTTTTCCGCCGGACCAGTCCTCCATAGAAAAAAGCCAACCCGGGCGTCATCAACATCACGAGCGCCGCGGAAAGCAACACCCAAACGGTATCCGCGCCATTGATCCCCGGGAGACCACCCGTCGTTGTCGCAATGAAAACCTCATCCCCAGCCCTGAGCATAGCGGGAAGCATCCCCACCACCACCGCAAGAAACCACATCCAGCGACTAGCTAATCTCATACCGCGATACCCTCTGCTTTCATATTACGCTATATGGCCACTTCACCATCATTGTCAGGCAAATATCTTGTCACTCGCTTGACCTACCCCAATTTACACATTTCTTATTTTCAATAGCAAAGGGTGTACCAATTGCATGAGAAACCGGTTTATCCCACTGAAAAAAAGCGCAAAATGTCGCAACAGGTTAAAATCAAATCACTTATATCACTGAATTAACAATCATGAATTAGCGCAGGGACACAAATAAGCCTTCGAAAAGTCTTACAGCTTGACGACAATTTTGTCGTACAAACACAAGACACGACATTAGTGTATTTTTATGCCAACCTCGGCTTTACAAGAACATGGTCATGACCCGTACCATCGGCACTCTCATGGAGATGGGCTGCAACTATGCCAGCCCCCCCCGACCATTCATTCCCGCCCGAAGTGAAGTTCGAAACCCTCGAAGACTTCTTTGAACGCGGCCGCCGCATGACAGCCACCGGTCTTGATTTCCCGGCACCGTTCTGGCAACGTCCCTCGCATGAATAAATTGAATGCAAAATGGATTTGGGCGGACACGCCCGAACGACGTCCTCAAAATCAGACCGTAATTTTCCGTAAAACATTCCATCTGCAGGCGATCACGACGGCCACGCTGGCGATCACCGCCGACTCACAATACCGCCTGTTTATCAATGGCAACTGGATTGAAGACGGCCCCTGTCGCAGTTGGCCCAGGCATTTCCAGTATGACGTACTGAATGTCGCCCATCTTTTAAAGCCGGGGCGCAACGTCATTGCGGTCATCGCGCGCCACTACGGTTACAGCACGTTTCACAAAGTGCCGCAGGAAGCAGGCCTGCTGGCTCAACTGGATGTCCAATTCCGCAGCGGAACGTCGTTACGGCTCAAAAGCGACCGAACCTGGCGCGCCCGTGTCAGTCCGGCACACCGCGCAGATACGGCCCGCATCAGTATCCAACAGGAAGCCACCGAATGGATGGATGCCCTGCAGGAAATTCCATCTGCAATTTGTCAAGATCTCAATGATCGCGACTGGCCTCGAGCCCGCGAGTTCCATGCCGCCGGTGCCGGACCGTGGCAGGATCTGCATCCACGCGATGTCCGCTTCCTGACACGTGAGCCGGTGTTTCCCCAGCGGATGATGGAGGCGCAAGTCGTGAGTGCCCCCCAACACATCGTTACCTTTGACCTCAAGCATCTCTGCTATCCACAGGATCGTACAGCGAACATTATGCCTTTCGCCGCGGTTCTGGGCACGCTTCTAGTGTCCAACCATTCCCGCGATCTCCGCCTCAACACCGACACAAACGGATTCCGCTGCTTCTGCCGCGGGCGTGAGGTCACCGACGGCATACTACGATTACAGCCGGGTGATAATCTGCTTACTCTGCTGGTTCAAAATGACTATGGCCATGGGTGTTACGATCTCGGCCTGGGGTTTGATGACGTAACAGACCTGGGTTGGCGTAACCCCTGCGCATCCGAGGATACAAAC
>Ga0194053_10000404_pt1 | contig 32930 bp, 30 predicted proteins | sample SepL228m_MetaG_FD_161684 | JGI IMG/M metagenome (GOLD analysis project Ga0194053, IMG submission 161684) | Anoxic zone freshwater microbial communities from boreal shield lake in IISD Experimental Lakes Area, Ontario, Canada - Sep2016-L227-8m | ecosystem: Environmental > Aquatic > Freshwater >... | reverse complement strand
GGGCAGATGTCCGCGTGCAGAGCGGCTGCGTTTCGCCTGCCCTCATGGCCACTGGCGCACGACGACGATGATTTCCTCCGTGCGTTTGGACGGCTCGACTGCCTGTATGGCCATTGACGGGGCGACCGATACCGAAGTCTTCCGCGCCTACGTTCGCGAAGTGCTCATCCCGACCCTGCGTGCCGGCGACATCGTGGTCATGGACAAGCTCACCCCTCACAAGAACGAAGAGACCATCGCCCTGATCGAAGAGGTCGGGGCCTGCGTTTGGTTCCTGCCTCCCTACTCTCCGGACCTCAACCCGATTGAAAAAATGTGGAGCAAGGTCAAACAAGCCCTGCGGTCCTCAGAAGCCCGAACCCACGAGGAGCTTTTGGCCGCCATCGCCAGTGCGCTCTCCCTGGTCACAGCCTCAGATGCCCGCAATTGGTTCGCCTCTTGTGGCTATAGTATTATTTAATATGCTCTAATTTGCCACCGCCCGCCGGAACTCCATCACGTTGATCGGCGGCAGGTTTAAAGCGCAGAAGGTTTTCTTTGCGAGTTTGAAGAGGTGTCCCTCCTCGCAGAGCTGGGTGCCCAATTGATACGCGATGAACCGGCTCTCAGAATCCATGGCCGACGCGATGCGTGACAGGATCCGTTTCCTGACCGACTTTTCGATCACGGAAAACGGGATTCCCGAGAGGATATAATCGCAGCGCGAGTGGCCGAGTTCGCCGAGTGCTTCTCGGATGTGGAGGGCGTCGGTCTGCAGGATCGTGACGCGGTGGTCTTTCCGGAACTGCCGGCGAAGATGGGATACGAATTCCGGGTCGATCTCGAAAAGGACAATGCGTGAGTCCGGGCCCATGCGTTTGACGATTTCTCGCGTGTGGCATCCTTCGCCGGGGCCAAGTTCCACAACCACCCGCGGGCGGGAGAAGTCCAGGCTGGAGGCGGTTTTGCGGGTAAGAAACGGTGAACTGGGAACCAGGTAACCGACCCGCAGCGGATTCGCTAGCACGCGTTTGAAAAAGAGGAAACTCATTGGAAGCCAGCGCGGAAGCGCTTTGTTTATAGGGAAAAGGCGAAGGTTTGGTCTTGGGAAGGGAACAGGAGCAGAGTCATGCAAATGGAGGAGTCGGCACGCTCGGTTCGCTAGGGAATTCTTGCAAGCAATTCTTTTGCTCCCGCCCGTTCGTAGGCGTCGGAAATTCCCAGGAGACGGGACTCGTCGAGCGGTTTTCCGAGAAACTGCACGCCGACGGGAAGAAGGTTTCCCTCCTCCTCAACCAGTCCACAGGGGACACTGATGCCGCAGATGCCGGCAAGGTTGGCGGCGATCGTGAAGATGTCGGCCAGATACATGCGCAGTGGGTCGTTCACTCGCTCGCCGATTTTGAAGGCAAGGTCCGGGGAGGTCGGGCAGACGAGGGCGTCGACTTTTTCGAAGGCGGCGGTGAAATCCCGGCGAATGAGGGTGCGGACCTTTTGGGCGCGGAGGTAGTAGGCGTCGTAGTAGCCGCTCGAGAGGACGTAGGTTCCGAGAATGATGCGGCGCTTGACCTCGCTTCCGAACCCTTCCTCGCGGGTGCGCTTGTAATGATCCAGAAGGTCGGTGGGATTCTTTGCGCGGTGGCCGTAGCGGACTCCATCGAAGCGCGCCAGGTTCGCCGAGGCCTCGGCGGTGGCGATGATGTAGTAAACCCCGATGGCGTATTCGGTGTGGGGCAGCGAAACTTCCACAAGCTCGGCCCCCAGCCCTTCGCACGTCTTGATCGCCTCCTCAACCTTCGCGCGCACGCGGGCATCCATGCCGTCTACAAAATACTCTTTCGGGATTCCGAGCCGCACGCCTTTGAGATCGCCGTCGAGACGGGCGGTGAAATCTTCCGCCGGCAGGTCGAGGGAAGTCGAGTCGTGGGGATCTTTTCCTGCGAGCGCGTTGAGAAGCGTGGCGCAGTCGCGGGTGCTGCGGGCGAAAGGGCCGATCTGGTCGAGCGAACTGGCAAAGGCGACGAGCCCGTAGCGGGAGACCCTCCCGTAGCTCGGCTTGAGCCCGACAACCCCGCAGAGGGCCGCCGGTTGCCGGATCGAGCCGCCGGTGTCGCTGCCGAGAGTGCCGAATGCCTCACGCGCCGCAACCGCCGCCGCCGAGCCTCCGCTCGATCCTCCCGGAATCCTCGACGTGTCCCACGGATTCCTGGTGAGCTGATACGCGGAGTTTTCCGTGGACGACCCCATCGCAAATTCATCCATGTTCAAACGCCCGAACGGGATCGCTCCGGCGGCCTTCAATTTCCGGATCGCCGTCGCATCGTAAGGCGCTTTGTAGCCTGCAAGAATTTTCGATCCGCAGGTGCATTGCTCGCCGAGCACATTGATCACATCCTTGATTCCTATTGGCACCCCTCCGAGCGGGAGAGAGACATCCGCCTTCTCCGCTGCCGCCAGGGCGGAGTCCACATCGCGCGCCAGATAGGCGCCGATGGCGGGGTCGGTTTCCCGGATCTTGGCGTCCAGGGCGCGCACGGCGTCCGCAGGGGTGAAGTCGCCGCGCCGGAAGCCGGCCTGGAGTTCGGAGATTGTGAGATGAGTAAGGTCGCTCATGGTTATTCGATGACTTTGGTGACGACGACCAGGTTGTTGGCGGCGTGCGGGGCGTTTGCGAGCACTGCTGTCCGGTCCAGACCCGGCTTGGCCTCGTCCTCACGGAAGACGTTAAAGACCGGGTTGGCATGGGCGGTTGGCTCGACTCCCGTGAGATCGAGTTTGCCGAGCTGCTCGACATACTCGAGAACACTTCCAAGCTGTGCCTGGAAGGTTTCGGCTTCTGCGTCGGTGAGTTCGATCCGCGCCAGGCGCGCGACATCGCGGACATCAAGATTCGGACTGCTCATGAGAACCGGCATTCCTAGCAGTTTGTGCGACCGGGGAGGAAGCCCCAATTTTCAGCGGAGAGTTTCGCGAGGTGGCGTCTGGCGATTGTAAGCCCTGTGCATGGCGGCCGCGAGGTCCGTGGTCCTCACGGGCTTGCTGATATAATCGTCCATGCCCGCGGCAAGGCACTTTTCCCTGTCCCCTTCAAGGGCATTGGCCGTCATTGCAAGGAGCCATGGCCGTTTGCCGCGTGCTTGCGTCCGGCAAATTTCCCGCGCGGCGGTCAGACCATCCATACCGGGCATCTGAAGGTCCATGATGATGGCATCGAAACTTTTCGTCCGCAGGGCAGAAAGCACCTCAAGCCCGTTGGCGACGAGTTCGGGCCGGTAGCCGAGCCGTTCGAGCATGAGTTTGATGATCCGCTGATTCGTCGGGTGATCCTCCGCGACAAGAAGCCTGAGCGGGCATTCCCCCGCGATTTCCGAGTCATCCAGGGCCGCCTGAGGCCTGACGCTCTGCTCGCACCCCGCGACTGCGGCACAAATAGTCTCGTAGAGGATTGTCGCCTTGACGGGCTTGGTCAAAAAACGGGAGACACGAAGGTTTTTCAGGCGGGAGCGGTCGTGGTCCGCCAGAGACGTGAGGATGATGATATTGAGGTCGGGGCGGCGGGCGCGGAGCTCGCCGGCAAGCGTGTAGCCATCCATGTCCGGCATTTGAACGTCCAACAAAACAAGGTCGATTTGTTCTCCCGATTCTTCGAGGGCGAGAGCCTGACGTCCGCCTGTGATTTCGCAGGGGATCATGCCCCAGTTCCTGGTCTGCTCGCAAAGGATCCAGCGGTTTGTGGCATTGTCATCGACAATCAAAACATGGAGTCCGGTGAGATCGGTGACCGGCTTTTGGGTGGTTTCGGAGGGCGCGGCATTCGCGGGAATCAGCGGGATGAGAAATTGAAAGTCCGAGCCTTTTTCCGCGGTGCTTTCCACCCAGATTTTCCCGCCCATAATCTCTGCGAGCCGCCTGCTGATGGCGAGGCCGAGGCCGGTGCCGCCGAACCTTCTTGTGGTGGAGCTGTCCACCTGGCTGAAAACCTGAAAAAGCCGATCCCGCACATCTTCTGGAATCCCGATGCCAGTGTCCCTTACCGAAAAATGGAGGAAGTTATTTCCGCCGGAATCCCGTTGGCGCCGGACGCGGATCACCACTTCACCCGCCCCTGTGAATTTCACGGCGTTGGTCGTGAGATTGAGGAGGATCTGCTGGAGTCGGGTGCGGTCCGAGAGGATGAATGGAGGCACGTCCGATTCGATCCAATACAGGAGTTCGAGACCTTTTTTCGAAGCCGGCACCGCATTCAAGTCCAGGACGGCCTCGATGCATTCCTGGAGAGACACCGGAGTGGATTCCAGATCGAGCTGACCGCTCTCGATTTTTGAAAAATCCAGAATGTCGTTGATGATGGCAAGGAGCGAGTCACTGCTGGTCCTTACGGTATCCAGATGCTCGTGAACGTGCGGTGGCAGTTCGGAGTCGAGCAGAAGGTCGGTCATGCCGATGATGGCATTGAGGGGGGTGCGGATTTCATGGCTCATGTTTGCAAGAAAGTCCGCCTTGGCCCGTGCAGCCACCGAGGCTGCGCCGGCCAGTTGCTCGGCGTCTTTTTTCGCTTCATCCAGGGCGAGGTTTTGCGAGGCGAGAGTCTGAAGCGCATTCCGGCGGTTGAGAACAGCCCCGACCAGGCGGGCGAGAAGCCGGACGAATTCGATCTCCGCGTCGTCGAACGGCTTGACCCGCGCCCGGCTGGAAAAGAATTCCAGCGTACCATAGACGCGACCTTCGACAACCACAGTCGTGCCGATGAAACTTTCATATCCGAAACGCTGGAAGCAGGGGCGGGAGGCATATGGGGATTCGGACATTTTCGGGATCGCGATGACGTCACGCGATTGGATGGAAAGCCCCCCGTATGTTTCTGAGAGAGGCAGGGAGACTTGGCCGCCAGTCACGGAAGGCGAGCGAACCTCCAGCAGGAGGTCGTTTCCGTCCACCCGTCCCAGGGTCGCCTTTTCAAACGAAAGGCTTTCGCGGGCTTTTTCGAGTGCAGCTAACAGCGTTTTTCCGGGATCCGTTCCGGGCAGTTCGGCAATGTTGCTGAGTGCCTGCAGCAGGCGGATGCGCAGCGCCGTGGATTCCTCGGCCAGTTTCCGTCGGGTGATCACGATCTGGATTGAAACAAACTTCGCGATTTTCCCGTCGGCATCCGGAAAAGGGACGACAATGGCGTCTACCCAGTAAAGCGAGCCGTCCTTGGCGCGGTTGCAGATCTCGCCCCGCCAGATTTTGTTGGCGCCGATTGTCAGCCAGAATTCTTTCCAAAGCTCCCCGGGGTGAAAGCCCGAGGAGACGATCCGATGCGGGGAGCCTGTCAGTTCCTCGCTGGAATATTTGCTGACTTCACAAAACTTGTCGTTCACATAGGTGAGAACTCCGTCCGGGTCGGTCTCGGTGACGATGGCCAAGCGGTCGAGCGCAAGCTTGTGGGCGGAAAGCGTCCGCACAATTTCGTCCGACAACTTTTTTTCCAGCCGGAGCTGTTTCTCCTTAGATGCGCTCCTTTGTTCGAAGTGGGAAAACACCGGGAGCAGCGCCAGGGCCGTTATGATGCTCAGCAGCAGGGCGTCCAGAGTCACCTCGACCCACAGGCTCGACGGTTCCGGCCAGAAGTATGGAAGGATGACTCCCATCACGAGGACCTCCCCAAAAAAGACAATTGCCAAGGTGAGGAAAAAGATCCTCCCCCAGGTCACCGGTTCCTGGAGACGGAGGTCCGGCGTGGGAAGATCGCCCGATCCGCCCGGTCTGCTAACGGTTTGTGCCATGGGGTGAATATCCTCCCAAGATTGCCGGGGGGCAACTTCAGACCTTGATCCGCTCGATCTGCGCTCCCAGGGAGTTGAGTTTTTCATCGATGGACTCGTAGCCCCGGTCAATGTGGTAGACGCGATTGACTTCCGTCACGCCCTCGGCCTGCAGCCCGGCCAGAACGAGCGCCGCAGAGGCCCGGAGATCGCTCGCCATCACAGGGGCGCCACTCAATTTATCCACGCCGCGAATGACGGCGGTTTGTCCCTCGAGTTCGATGTTGGCTCCCATACGCTTGAGTTCGGCCACATGCATGAACCGTTGCGGGAAAACACTGTCGGTCACGGCGCTGAGTCCGTCCGTGGTAGCCAAGAGAGCGCACATTTGAGCCTGCATGTCGGTCGGAAAGGACGGGTAGGGGAGGGCGTCAAGTTTGAGGGGGAATCGGCGACCGCTGGGCTTGATGGTGATCCGGCTATTTCCGGTTTCGATTTGAAAACCTGCTCGCGAGAGCGGTTCGGTGACGGCCGTCAGATGATCAGGTTTAACTCTTGTGAGGGTGACTCCATCCCCGCAGATGGCCGCGGCCACCAGAAACGTCCCCGCCTCGATGCGATCCGGAATGACCTCGTGCTCGGCACCATGAAGCTCTTTCACTCCCTCGATGATGATCCGGCGAGTCCCGGCCCCTTCGATTTTCGCTCCCATGGCGATGAGAAAATTGGCGAGATCCACGACCTCCGGCTCCTCGGCGGCCCCATCAATCACAGTGGTTCCTTCCGCAAGGACTGCAGCCATCATCACGTTGTCCGTTCCCAGGACAGTCGAGCCGAGTTTTCCGCGCATGGAGATGGTCGCCCCTCTAAGGTCCGGGGCGAGGACTTTGACGTTCCCCGACTGGACGCGCACCGCTGCCCCGAGCGCCTCGAATCCCCTGAGGTGAAGATCGATCGGACGGTCGCCGATGATGCAGCCCCCCGGCAAGGAGACGGTGGCCTCTTTTTCGCGGCCGAGCAGCGGGCCCAGAACGCAAACCGAGGCACGCATTTTCCGGACGATGTCGTAGGGAGCTTCGGTAGTGACTTTTTCGGCCTTGATGGTAACAACCCCGCTCGCCCGCTCAACCTCGCATCCCAGCTCGCTGAGGATCGTGAGCATGTAATGGATGTCGCTCAGGTCCGGGACCCGCGAAATCACGCAGGGCTCTTTGGTCAGCAACGTGGCTGCAAGGATCGGCAGAGCGGAATTTTTCGAGCCGCTGATGCGTACCGAGCCGCTCAGGCGGCGGCCCCCGTGAACAAGTATTTTATCCATGTCTGGCGATGATGAACCTTTCGATATTCTGATAATCGCGATGCGATGAGATGTCCCGATAATTTTGGCCTCTCAGCAATTCGCGTACCTGAGGAGACTGGTCGTGCCCGATTTCCAATGCCAGAATTCCGCCCGGCGACAAGATGCGGGGAGCCTCGGACACAAGACGCCGGATCAAATCCAGCCCATCCACGCCTCCATCGAGCGCGAGCACTGGATCGTGCCTGACTTCGCGGGACAAAGCCATGAAGTCCGCCTCTGAAATATACGGGAGGTTTGCGATGATGACCTCCACCGGGCCTGAGATGTTCGCGAGGAGATCGGATTTTACAAAATGAACCCGCCCGGCGAGGTCGTGGCGCGAGGCGTTTTCCCCCGCGAGCGCCAGGGCCTCGGGAGAAATATCACATCCTGTCACGACGGCCAGCGGCCTTTTCAGCGCCAGGCTGAGAGCGATCACACCGCTTCCGGTTCCCACATCGATGGCACTCTCGAAACCGCACCCGTCCAGCACGAGTTCCACCAGTTGCTCGGTCTCCGGACGCGGGATCAACGCCCGCGCATCGGTGGCAAAGGTCTGGCCGAGAAACTCGACTGTTCCCAGCAGGTGTTGGAGCGGGCGCCCTTCGGCGCGCTGCCGGACGAGATCCCGCAGCGGTGCCCGTTCCTTTTCGCCCAGCGGGCGTTCGAATTCGAGATAGAGTTCGATCCGGTTCTTTTTACCGAGAACATGCGCCAAGAGGTGCTCCGCATTCAGGCGGGAGCTTTCTACGCCCTGTTTGCCGAGGTAGTCCGTTGCTGCGGCCAGAACTTCAAGGACCGTCATGAAGTGTAAAACCGGGGCGGATATTTGAGGTGGGGTGGCCATCCCGGTTGCCTCGCTCGCAACGGGAGAAGCAAGCGGGACGGCGGCTCCACGTTGGTTGACTGAGCGGCACGTCCTCTCTTGGTGGGTTGCATGGGAGAGCGACTGTGGCACGGACTGCCCGCCCGCGCGAGAGAGAAAGCAGATGCATTTCTGGAAATGAGCGAGGTATTCGACTCGAATCCAGTATGGACTAAAGGACGAAGAGTGATCAGCTCTTGGGTCAGATTCAAGTTCCCTTTTGTGGGAGGATGATTTTATGGGGGCTGCCGTTGATTCGGGCTTAAACGGGGGTCCCGCCACGCGAGCGAGTCCAGGCAGCGGTGAGCTTGCCGGCTTTCCACTCCGCTGCGGCTGCCTGCGCACCATCCAGCCAATTCGATGATTTGGCTGTTTCCTGCTCTGCGGAGTGCTCAGGTCCCGAAATACCTGTCGCCCGCATCCCCGAGCCCTGGAACAATGTAGGCTTTGTCGTTCAATTCCTGGTCGAGCGCGGTCAGGAAGATCGGGACATCCGGATGGCGCGAGCAGAAGAGTTCGACCCCTGGCCGTGCGCCAATCAGGGCAAGCACCCGCAGGCTTTTGGCTCCTGCGCCTTTTAATTTGTCCACGGCATCCGCTGCGCTCTGGCCGGTGGCGAGCATCGGGTCCACGAGGAAAATATCAGAGTCCTCGAGCGGCGGGGTTTTGAAGTAATAGCTTTGCGGTTCGAAGGTGTCCTCGTCGCGGTAGAGCCCGACATGTCCGACCCGCGCATCCGGAAAAACATGGAGCAGCGCCTCTGCCATTCCCAAGCCAGCACGAAGGATCGGGATGATAACGAGCGGGCGCGCGAACTCATGCCCGGTGCAGGAGGCGATGGGGGTTCTCAGCGGGATTTCCCTCAACTCCAGATCGCGCGAGGCCTCGACCCCGACGATCACCGCCAGCTCCCGTAGCACCCTCCGGAAGTCTCCCAACGACGTCTCCCGGTCCCTGAGGCGCGAGACGCCCGCCTTGGCCAACGAATGTTCCACAACCTGACACCCTGAAATCATGGAACATGAGGTTAAGCAAAAGCCCCGTCGCTTGCACAGGATGAAAGCAGAAATCCAGGAAGCCGCCGCCGTGGTTTGGCTTACAGCGGGCTGCGCAGCGCGTTGACGAGCGTTTCCCAGGGGAGGACCGCGCATTTGACACGCTGCGGGAACTGGTGGACTCCGCCGAGAACCTCGAGTTTTTTCGGCACGTCCGGGCCGGTGCCGTCTTTGGCCAGGAGGCGGAAATTTCCCGCGAGCGTGTGGGCGGCCTCGCAGGTGAGGCCTTTGACCTCGCCGGTCATGATCGAGGCAGAGGCGGTGCAGATTGCACAGGCACTTCCGGTGAATTTGGCTTCGGCCACCGTGTCGTTCTCGATCCTCAGGGCAACGGAGATTTCGTCGCCGCAGAGCGCGTTGTGTCCGTCGGCGGCATGGGTTGCGCATTCCAGCGGGCCGAAATTCCTCGGCTGCTTCGAGTGCTGCATGAGCACCGCCTGGTAGAGTTCGTTGTCCATCACCGGAAAAATGCGACAGCCTCGTGCAGGATGGCGACGAGCGCGTCCACATCCGAGGGCTGGTTGTAGAGATAAAAACTGGCGCGGCTGGAGGAGGGGCTTCCGAGTTTGCGCATGAGCGGTTGCGCGCAATGGTGGCCGGCCCGCAGCGCGAGGCCGCGCTCGTTGGCGAAGAAGGCAACGTCATGCGCATGTACACCCTCGACTGAAAATGTAACGATCCCGGACTGGCGGATATCGGGCCCGAACACGCGGAGCCCTTCGATTTCTCGCAAGCTGTTTGCGGCAAGGTTTGCAAGCGAGACCGAGTGTTCGCGAATGGCATCGAGCCCGGTGTCGTTCAGGAACGCGACGGCCTCCGCCCATCCGGCGGCCTCGAGGATCGGCGGGGTTCCGGCCTCGAAGCGGGCTGGGGGCTCGCGGAATATGGCGGGTTTGTCGTAGAAGGCCCGGTCCACCATTTCGCCGCCATACTGCCAGGGTGGCATCGCAGCGAGAAGTTCATGGCGTCCCCACAGGGCACCGATTCCGCTGGGTCCGCACATTTTGTGCGACGAGCAGGCGAGGAAATCGCAGCCGAGTTTTTGCACGTCCACCGGCTGGTGTCCGACGCTCTGCGCCCCGTCCACGAAGGTCGTCGTGCCAGAATCCGCGGCCCACTGGCACAGTTCGATTACCGGGTTTTCGAGGCCGAGCGTATTGGGCACATGGACGAAGGCGAAGAGCTTCGGCCTTGCGGAGAGCAGGCGTTTCGCGGACTCCAGATCGAGCGCTGCGCCGTTTTCCAGGACCGGCACGAACTCGATTTTGGCCCCGGCGTCGCGGGCGAGTTTCAGCCATGGCAGCAAGTTGCTATGGTGCTCCATCTCGGTGAGCAGGATCGTGTCGCCGGGCTTGATGTTTTCCCTGCCCCAGGTGTTGGCCACGAGATTGACCGCCTCAGTGGTGCCGCGGGTGAAAACGACTTCGCCTTCGCGTGGGGCGTTTAGCAATTTTTCCACGCTCGTCCGGGCGTGTTCATAGGCCGCGGTCGCGCGCTCGCTGAGAAGGTGAATTCCCCGGTGCACATTGGCGTATTCGCTTTCCATGAACCGGCTCATGCGCGTGATCACGCGCGATGGCTTCTGGGCGCTCGCCGCGTTGTCGAGGTAGATCAACGGATGACCGTTGACGGTCTCCCTCAGGAAGGGAAACTGTTCGCGGACCAATGATGTGTTCAGAGCCATTTGCGGGGGCACTATACCGCGATTCAGTCTCAATGCCAGTCCGTAGAATCCTGTTTCCTGCCGACGGTTTTCCTCGTAACTTTTTCCGACCATGTCCGAGGAGGCTGCTATTTACGATTTGCGTTGCGATTACAATCGCGAGCCGCTCATGGAGTCCGATCTCGATCCCGATCCGGTGAAGCAGTTTCGGGCGTGGTTTGAAGACGCCCGCTCCTCGGGGATTCCCGAGCCGAATGCGATGACGCTCGGGACGGCAGCCAAGTCCGGGAATGTCTCCTGCCGCACGGTCTTGTTGAAGGCTTTCGATGCTCGCGGGTTTGTTTTTTTCACGAACTACGGGAGCCGCAAGGCCCGGCAGCTCGCCGAGAACCCGAGGGCCTCCCTGCTGTTTCCCTGGGTCGCGCTGGCCCGCCAGGTCGAAATCGCCGGGGCCGTGGAGAAAATCTCGACCGCGGAGTCGCTCGCCTATTTCCTGAGCCGTCCGTTCGGCAGCCGATTGGGGGCGTGGGTCTCGGACCAAAGCGAAGTCGTCTCATCCCGGCAAATTCTCTTGGCAAAGTTCGACGAACTGAAGCGCAGGTTCGCAAACGGGGAGGTGCCAAAACCCGAGGGCTGGGGGGGATTCCGGGTTGTTCCCGAATCCCTGGAATTCTGGCAAGGCGGGCACGATCGGATCCACGACCGCCTCCTCTACGAAAAGTCCGGCGATGCCTGGACGATCTCACGACTAGCGCCTTGAGAGACTTCGATTCGTGCGTGCTTTCCCGAAACTCTGGGCTGGTTGAATTTGCTAACAAAACTTTAATGCGGCCGCATCAAAGTTTTGTAAAGCAGCGGGCAAGTGATTCCTTCCGGGCCAAGGTGTCCATTGCTTCCCCCGCTAGGAACAGCGAGCCGGTGATGAGGACCGGAGGTTGCTCCGCCATGGCGGAGTCGATCGCTGCGGACAGGGAAGGGAATGTCCTTGCTGGGCAAAGGGTGGTTTGCATCAGTTCGACGGGCTCGGAACTTCTTGGGCTGGCAACCGGCACGAAGAGAAACGATGCGGCGATTTCGGAGAGTATGGCCAGCATTTCCCGACAGTCCTTATCCTTCATGGCTCCGAAGATGATCGAGGCATTCTGCGTTCCAAAATGTTCGCGCCACGCTTTCACGAGGGCATTTGCGGCATGGGGGTTGTGTGCCCCGTCCAGAAGGATTCTGTCGCTGATTTTCTGGAAGCGGGCCGGCCAGTTTACCTCGCGCAGCCCGCTGGCAACATCCGCCTCATCCGTTGAAAAACCGGCCGAGCGGATCGCCGCGACCGCGAGTGAGGCATTCCACTTTTGATGGGTGCCCGCCAAACCGATTTCTCCCTCATAGGGCTGGTTCACAAAAGTGAGAGGACTTCCGCATTCGGCGGCTTTTGCTCGCAGCACTTCCACGGCCTCCGGAGTTTGCGGGGCAGAAACCACCGGGATGCCCGGCTTGATGATTCCCGCTTTTTCCACCGCAATTTTTGAAATGGAATCGCCGAGCCACTCGGCGTGGTCTATCGCGATCGGGGTGATGATCGAGACGACCGGCGTCGCGGCATTCGTGGCATCGAGGCGTCCGCCCATTCCCGTCTCGAGGATCACGACATCGCACCGTTCGCGCGCAAAGTGAGCGAGTGCAAGCGCTGTGGACAACTCGAAGAACGTGGGCGAATGCGTCCAGTCCCCGCAGAAATCCCGGAGTCGCGTGAGCAACTCCGCCGCCGCCTCTCTGGAAATCATTTTCCCTTTGACCAGCATCCGTTCGCGGAAGTCGCAGAGGTGAGGGGACGTGTAGAGCCCGGATTTGAGGCCGGCCGCGCGGGAGATGGAATCCAGCATTGCGCAGACCGAGCCTTTGCCATTGGTCCCGGCGACATGGAAGATCCGGAGGCCACGCTCTGGATTTCCGAGGTGATCGAGAAGCTGCCGGGTGTTGTCCAGCCCGAGTTTGATGCCGAAGAACTGCGTGCGGTTGAGCCACAACAGCGACTCGTCGAACGTCACTTTGCGGAAAAGTAGCCAAGCAGGTCGCCCAGCGTTGAACGCATTTTCGCGCGGGGGACGATCAGGTCGATCAGCCCTCGCTTTTCCAAAAACTCCGCCGTCTGAAAATCAGGCGGGAGCGTCTGGTGGGTGGTCTCGCGGATCACTCGAGGTCCGGCGAACCCGATCATACTGCCGGGCTCGGCGATGATGATGTCGCCTAGCGAGGCGTAGCTGGCCATGACCCCCGCCGTGGTGGGATTGGTCAGAACGGCGATGTAGGGAAGCTTTGCCTTGGCATGATGGGCCAAGGCCCCGCTGGTCTTGGCCATTTGCATGAGGCTCAGCATCCCCTCATACATGCGCGCTCCCCCCGATGCGCAGACCAGGACAACCGGCATTTTATGTTTCGTCGAAAGCTCGATGATCCTCGTGACCTTTTCGCCGACAACCGATCCCATCGTCGCGGCAAGAAAGTTGAAGTCCATGACGCCGAGCCCGAGCGGGTGGGCGTCGATGCGCGCTGTGCCGGTGATGATCGCATCGACGAGCCCGGTCTTTTCCTTGTAGCTGACGAGGCGGTCCGCGTAGGTCGCGACGCCTTTGAACTCGAGGGAATCGACCGAGGTGAGCGCGGCGTCGATTTCCTCGAAAGAATCCGGGTCCACGAGGCTGGCGATGCGTTCCCTCGATCCCAGGGTGAAATGGTGGGCGCATTTCGGGCAGACGTGAAGATTCTCTGAGAGGGCCAGGTTATGGATGACCTCGCCGCAGTCCGGGCATTTGGTCCAGAGACCCTCAGGCATCTCGCGGGCCTTTCCGAGGCGGGGGCGCATGATGGGTTTTTTGAAAATGGCCATGATATTTATTCTAGCCGCGGGCGACGGTGAGGGCGCGAACGGAGCATGCCCCGGCTTCCAGAAGCACAGCGGCGCAGGCATCGAGGGTTGATCCTGTGGTCAGGACATCATCCACCAGCAGGAGATTCATATTCGTCACGTCCATATTCTTGCCCGGAATGAAGGCGTCCCGCAAGTTTTGCCTTCGCCCCCTGCGGTCTAACTGTGTCTGGGTCGTGGTGTAGCGACGGCGCTCCAGAGGCGAAAAAACCCGGATTCCACAAGTTCGCGAGAGTTCCCTGCAGAGGATTTCCGCCTGGTTGAATTCTCGTTCCCTGAGTCTTCGTGGATGGAGAGGCACCGGCACGAGCGCATCCGGCTTCCAGTTTTTGAGCCGCGGGTCATCGAGCCCCTCCTTCATCCAACCGGCGAGGATTCTGCCAAGCCAGAGCTCTTTTGCGTATTTCAGGCGGTGGACCATCTCGCGGACCACCCCGCTGCTGCGCACCACCGCGATGGCGCAGTCGAAATGGAATGCCTCGCCGTGGCAGTTCGGGCAGGTGAAGGTCGGGACATCACCGAGGTAGGGTTGTGAACAAACCTCGCAGCGAGGCGGCCGGATTTTTTCGATGCTCCCGCTGCAAGTCACGCACAAGGGTGCGCCTTCGGGAACTGAACATCCGCAGCCCGCGCAATGGGCCGGAAAGAACATCGACCGCAGCGGATCAAAAAGAATAGCGGAGGGGCCGGACATGTCTCAGATAGTAAAATACCAGAGCCATAGTGAGCAAGAGCACGGCGGCGGGAACCAGTCCGGTCGGGACCGCCCCGCTCACCACATTCTTGCCGACCCAGGGGAGCAGAGCCTCCGGGGGCTTGATGTGGAATTTTGCCACCCACTGGAGCCCTTGTTGACCGATGATCCAGCCGGCATGCAGCCCGATGGGAAGAAAGAGCGAGCGGGTTCGCAGGGTTACGACGGCAAGAAGGATTCCGGCGAGCAGCAGGGATAAAATCCCCCATCCGAGCAGCGGCCATTGTGGCGCGTTCGAGAAGACCTGCGGAAGCTGCGCAAATCCGCTCGCCCAGCTCACAACCTCCTCGGATGCGGGCTTCGCGACACGCATGAAATGGACGACGGCAAACACAGCCGAGGAGACGAGCACCGCAGCGACCGGCCTCATCGAACGAAGACACAGACCGAGCAGAACGCCTCGGAAAAGAAATTCCTCAAGTATGGCGACAACGCTCGCCGTCGCCAGAATCCATAGGCCGGGAACAATCGGGATTCCACTTTTGCAACGGTAAATATGAAAGGCCAGGTATCCCGCTCCTAGGGCGAGGACCGGGACGAAGGCGATGGCAAGCCCGGCGAGAAGATCGCTCCGCCAGAGCGGATTCCGCTCGATTCCCAGTTCGGCGATCCGGCGGATGCCGATCCACCGGAAGGCGGGCCAGAGCATGAGCACGGCGGCAATTTGCATGCAGCGGCTGAAGTAGCGGTGGAACGGAAAGCCTTGCAGAAACGGCAGAGCGCCCCGATCCGCCAGCGCCGATCCCGCCCAATACAGGGGAGGGGAGAGCAGGCAGGCGAGCAGGATGACCCCCGAAAAATACGTCAGGAGGCGGAGGATGACCGGATTTGAATTCACGTGCAGAACGGTATGCGGTATTTTGCGCCGCGATGCGAGACGTTTGGAACACAGACTCCCTGGCCGCTTTGGACAAGACCCATTGCTGGCATCCCTTCACCCAGATGAAAGCATGGTGCGCGGATGAGCATGAGCCGATCATTCTCGTCGAAGGCGATGGAGCGGTTCTCCGGGACAGCCGCGGCCGGGAATATATCGACGGGAACTCCTCGATCTGGACAAATATCCACGGCCACGGACATCCGAAAATCACCGCTGCCATCCGTGACCAACTCGAGCGGGTGGCACATGTTTCCTTCTTGGGATCGACGAATGCCCCGGCGGCGGAACTTGCCGGACGCCTCGCAAGCCTCTTCCCTCCGCAAGCACTCCCCCGCGTGTTTTTCAGCGACGATGGATCGACCGCGGTCGAGGCCGCGATGAAAATGGCGATCCAGTTCTGGCAGTTGAGCGGAGTTCCGGAGCGCAGACGTTTCGTCGCGTTTGACCAGGCCTACCATGGCGACACCGCCGGGGCCGCGAGCCTTGGCGGCATCGGGGCATTTCACGGCCGTTTCGCGGGCCACCAATTTCCGGTGGACCGGATCTGCGGTCCAGAGGAACTTGATGGGCTCGCGCACGGAGAGATCGCGGCGGTTGTCATCGAGCCGCTCATCCAGGGAGCGGCGGGGATGCGCATTTGGCCGGCCGGACTCCTGCGTCGCCTGCGCGAGAAGTGCGACGCGATCGGCGCGCTTTTGATTCTCGACGAAGTGCTGACCGGGTTCGGCCGCACGGGGACGATGTTCGCCTGCGAGCAGGAAAATGTGATTCCGGATTTTCTGTGTCTCGCCAAAGGCCTCACGGGGGGATACCTGCCGCTGGCGGCCACGCTCACCACGGAGCGGGTTTATGCCGCTTTTCTCGGCGGGTTCGCGGAGCAGAAAACCTTTTATTACGGACACAGCTTCACCGGAAATGCGCTCGGTTGTGCCGCGGCTCTGGCGAGCCTCGATGTTTTCCACGAGGAACGGGTGCTCGAAAATCTCCAGGCAAAAATCGCGGCGATGACGCGTTTGCTTTCGGAATTGTGCCTGCATCCGTGCGTTCACGAAATCCGCCAGTGCGGTTTCATGGCGGGAATCGAGGTCAGGTATTCCAACGGGGAGGCTTTTCCTTGGCAGGAGCGGACCGGCGGACGAATCTGCGAGGCTGCTTGGAAGCACGGGCTCCTGACCCGGCCGGTGCTCGATACGATCGTTCTCATGCCACCGCTTTGCACCAGCGAAAGCCAACTGCGCACTGCGGTTTCTGCAATCGGGCTCGCGATTGACGAAACCTGCGGCGGGTGAATCCTAAACGGCAGCCGGGACAGCCGTCTCCCCGGCGGATTCTTTCGGCCGGTAAGCCAGCAGATAGCCCTCGAAGACTTGGACCGCGCTGCTGCGCGGGAGCCTTTGGTTTTGATCTTCCAGCTCCAAGCGTTCCGAGCGGCCATCGAGATCGATCCTCACTTTTCCCTGCATCAGAAGCGGGATCACGAGCCCGTAGATATCATCTCTGACATAGCCGGCACCAAACAGCTCGTTGAGCTTGTTGGAGAGCGTGGTCGCGGTCTCCTCGCCATCCGTCAATTCGTCCGGCAGGGACTTTTTCAGCCGGAGTTTGATCTTGTCGGATGGAATAAGGGCCTGCATGGGGTGCGAGCATTAACATACGGATTCTGAGGCAACCCGCAATGGAGAATCTTGGTGTGAAAACGCGCGCCTTCCCTGCTCGAATGCCTCAGCGCCATATCCGTTACTTTTGAGTGTGGAAACGTGCGAGCAGCTCTCTGGCCTCGACGGAGTCCGGCTGAAGTGCCAGCGCATTGCGGAGTTGGGCCTCGATCGCCCGTTCCACCTGCGGAGAGCGGTAGGCGCGCGCCATGAGGGTTCGGGCAACAAAAAGGTGAGCGGGCGCGAAGACTGGTTTGTCGAGAGGAGCGACCATGTCGATGATGCTCGAAGCCTCGGCGGTCCGGCCTGAACCCAAATTTGCGAGCGCGAGCAGGAAAAGGCCGTCGTTTCTAGATGCGCCGCCAAAACCGAGAAGTCGGTTGGCGGCCACGATCGCTGCCGGGTAATCTTTTTCATCGAGGGCTTTTTGGGCGATGGCCTGATAGCGCAGGCTCATGATGTCGGGATTCCACCGCAGCAACGAAACCCCCAGGGCAAGACAGAACGCGATGGCCAGTATCGCCGGAAGTTTGATCCAGAACGACGGGGCGGGGCGTTTCGATTCCATCACGGTGGAGGGATCAGATGGGTATTTCATCGCCGGACTTGTTGAAGCATCTCCCGCGACAGGATGGCCGAGGCTTCCTCAAATAAATAATTCGCCGCCTCGAAAGACGCCGCGTCCGGGGGCTTGTCGCCCACGAGGAGCAACTGGACCCGATAGGTAGTTTCCTGCTGGCTTTCCGGCAGCCCGAGACGGCTGATGAAATCGTGCTTCACCGTCGCCTGGTCCACCCATTCCCCTTTTTCGTTGATGGTGGAGAACCAGAGCGTTCCCTGAATGCCGGGATCCTTTTTCATCGTGAGTTGAAATCGTGGCGGGGACCCATTCTTTGGAACGACGATGTCCTTCTTCTGAATGATCCACCCGTTCCGCGAATAACATTCCGCGACGTCGTGATAGCTCCAGATCGGGTAATCGAATGCGATTACCGCTTGCATTCCCGGACGCTGGTAGTTCCAAATCGCCGACGATAGCCCGAGCGTTTCGATTTTGCTGACTTTGGGCGGCCCGGATTCCGACCGGGACCAATCCCCGATCCGGTCCGGCAGCGAGAAAGCCGCTTCGCTCGTTAGCGTGGAATTCGCCGCACGGAGCGGTTCGACCGTTGCTTTTGATTTGTTCCAAGCGATGATGGTGGAAAGCAGGCCCAGCACTGCAAAAAGGCAGCAAACCGTATGGAACCACGGCGGAAAAATAACTCGCGAGGTTGAGGTTTCGCGACGGGGCGGATGCGATTTTGGAGCCACGCATTTCCCTCGCGGAAAAAGCGCTTCGAGGCTCACGACCAGCAGGACATACACGGCGACGAGAACGATGCTCTCGGTCTCATGTTGCCAGCCATTCAGGATGTCGACGCGATAATAATACCTGAGCCAGGCTCCAAGCGAAATCCGGGCAACATTTCCCATCACGACGAACGCGAGGGCTGCGGGCAGGCAGACCAGAAAACACCAGAACGATCTCCGGCGCCAGAAAAGGTAGAAGAGTGAGAACGCCGTGACGAAGAGCACGGAATTGATGCCGCTGCACGCCTCCTCGACCAGCAATCTTTGCCCGGGCAGTTCGATGACATTCCCAGTCACACAATGGACGACGCCCAGCAGGTCCAGCGTGCGGCTGCTCAGGGTCGTTGCCGCCTCGCGCAGAAACAGGCCCAGCCGGACATCAAGCCCGATCGGCGGAGGGATAATCGTCAGAACCATCACCAGCGACGGCCCCATCTTCTGCAAAAGTGGAGCGCCGCCGACCCGCCACACAACAGCGATGCCGGCCGGCATGGCCGCGACGATCGCGAGCCAGGGAGACCAGATAAACACGGCCAGCGCGAGGACAGCGAAAGAAACGAGCAGCAGTGCCGCGCTCAGGGCCGGATGCCCACCAACCATGGGCCGCGGGACCTCTCGCAGACGATCCCATGCAAGGAATCCCGCCCCGGCGAGTGCCTGTGGAAAAAATTGATACTCCGGCAGTTTCCAGAGATGGAGAAAAAACAGGACCAGCAGAGGCAGAAAGCCGAATCCCAGGAGTCCAAGGCTCCAGCGGGGGGTAGGCTTCATATGCTCGTTATTCCTCAACAGGCTGGAGTATCCCGCTCACGGCGACGCTGCGCAAACAGAAAGATGGCCTTCGCGCCCACTTCGACCCGAAACGAAGCCACAAAAAAAGCCCTCTTCTATCAACTAGGACTGGGGGCAAAAATCGAAGAGTAATCAGGCAGAGATTCTGGCGTTCCGGCGGACCATGAACACCATGGCTCCCAAAGCGAGGAATCCCATCACCCATGTGCCGGTCTCAGGCACAGCGGCAGCAGCCACTCCGGCGGCGAGTTGGCCGACCAGCAAGTCGTTTCCGCAGGTTGTGGTGAGGCGGAAAGTGGCTCCGTTCGCCAGCGAGATCCCACTCAAGTCAAACGTGTAAACATAGTTTCCGTCGGCACCAACTTTGAACCCGTAAAAAGCCAAGAGATCTTGATCTGAGAATTGTAAAAGCTGGTCGAGATGAGCCAAATCGGGAACCTGGTTAGGATGAGCTAAATCGGGGGCCTTTAATTGAAACAGCCCGCTCGATAGGACAGTGTCCGCTCCACTCGCGATAAGCTTCGCGGGATCGCTGAGGGCGTTTTGATTATAAGCGGAGGATTGCAAGGTCGAACCTCCGCTGAGAGCGGCGATATTGTAACTCAGGTTTCCCGTCGCCGGGTCGATGAGGTGGATGGCGTATTCGAATCCGACTCCGGGCGAAGAGTTGTAATACGAGAATTGGCCGTCCTTCGTCGGGTCAATCTTCGGGTCAGTCAAAACGAGGGATGTGCGCGGCGGTTGGGCGTAGGAGTTGTTGGTGTCGACAAAGATGTCCCCGATGCTGACGCCCTCGTTGAGCCTTAGCGGGTTGAATCCGCTCACCACCGTCAGCTTGTTGGCGCTGGTGTCGAAAACGAATGCACGCAGATCCCAACTCGCGTTGGCGACACAATTGGGGGACACCCAGCCCGATTCATTGATTCCCCGAGGGTCTGATCCATACTGCGGATTCGAGCCCCATGTCCAGGGCACTCCATCGTTGACCGTGATGTCAACATAAGCCGCCCGCACGGGAATAGCGGATAAGGCCAGAGCCGTCAAAGCGGCCGCAAGGATCTGGCAACACTTGTTTTTCATAGTTGCGGAAAATCTTTTGCGGAAACTGGTAGAATGTCAACAGCTATTAGAAATATTTTTGCACCCGGTTGTTTCGATGGGTCATCTCTGTTTGTGATGTCGGCCAAGAGACCGAGAAAAATCGGTTGCATGAAACGGCGGAGTGCGTTGCCTGCCGTGCAACGTTGCATGGATTAATGTCGCCTGTTTTTCCTTTTTCTTGTGCCGCAATAAGGCAAGCCTAAAAATACCGTTCGATGAACCGAATCGCGGTCGCGCTATTATTATTGGCATTTTCCCTCGCTTCCCGGGGAGAAGAGGGTCTCCTTGAGTCGCCTGACCAGAGCATCTACACGAAAGACGGTCTGTTTCTCAAGGTGGCCCTCGTGGATGATCCCAAGGCGTTTCTGGCCGAATGGAAGAAGTCGGGATCTCCGCCGCCGGTTCGGACCCGAAACACATACCATCGGGGAGATACCATTTTTCCGGCTGTGATGTATTCCACCAACGCGCTCACCCCCGAAGGCAAGGCGGATATTATCTACACGCTCCTTTTCCGGCGTCCGGATGGCTCGATCTACGAAAACCCAAAGGATCTGACGGTTGTGGACGGTCCTCCGCCCAAGGGGGTAGGGCTATGCAAAGCCAAGGCGGGTCTCAAGATTGAGGACACGGATCCGTTTGGGGAATACACGCTCAAAGCGACGATCACGGACAAAGTCAAGGAGGTGACCGTCGAGATGCTGTTTAAATTTTCAGTGGTTGACCCGAACGCGAAGCCGGTGGAGAAACCGGTGTCTGAGCGCACGGAGCCCGAAGCCCCCGAGCCATCGCCGACTCCACTCCCGACAACCCGGATGCGTTCGTTCTCGGACGACAGGCGATAAAAAAAGCCCCCCTGCCCTCGACGAGAGCAGGGGGGCAAAAGACCACAATAAAATCAGACGGATACTTTGGAGCGTCGGACCATGAAGACGACAGATCCCAGAGCGAGGAAGCCCATGATCCAAGTGCTGGTTTCGGGCACAGCTGCCGCAGTAACAACGCTGCCGCTAGGAGTAACGTCGAGGTGATTTACCGTAATTCCCGGATTGGCGATGATCGGATCAGGCTGGAAGGCATCGATGTAGGCATATCCCCCATGCCCGCCCAAGGCGCAATCATAGGCCATCACCGTGAGCGTGAGGTCATGGCCGACCAGTGTGCTCGTGTCGATGTGGACGATATTCCAGTCGGAGAACATCCAGGTGCTGGTATTGCTGGGGACGTCCAGGCCCGCATGCCATGTAATCCCTTGAGAAACCGCGTTGCGCGAATCGAAACTGATCGAATAAAGGCTGGTGCTTGTTGTGTTATCCACCAGATTGAAACTGAACTTCGGGGTCTGCGCCTCGGTGTGAGGGTTCGATGGGTTCTCCAACACAGCCGCGAAACCAAAATACATGTTGGAATTCCCGTAGTTTGTCACCGACTGCGTGAGCGTGGAAAAATGGGCGCCATTGGCCGCGTTGTTCAACCGAAACGAATCGTTTCCTGCTAGCACTTCATGAAGTTGGCCGTTCGTGTTGGCATCCGTGGTTGCGGCACCAGTGATGATCGCCGAATCCCCCTGGTGGCTGTCATTCACTGTTTCGGACGTGTTGGCCTGCCAGTCGCCGGAATGAAGTGTCCATCCCGAGGCATTTCCGGATTCAAATCCGGGGTTGTCAAAATTGACGCTGCCGGCAAATGCCGGAACCGCCATTGCCGTGACTACGCATGCTGAGAGCAGTGTTTTTTTCATATTTATGATCAATTGGGCGTTTGTGAGATATTGCGTTCGGTTGTGTGTATAGCGTCGAGTTCTTGTGGCGTCAATCGAAAAAGTATGATGAACGTCAAAAAAACAATCCCCAGCTTTGGCGTTCTCTAAGCTGGGCGGGGGTTGAAGTAGAATTTCGGCGCCTATGGGGCACCGGGGGAAGTTCACCGCCTGCCTACTTGTAGATCGAGTCTTTGGAGTTGTGCCGCACAATCAACAACGGTTCAAGTTGCATGATGTTGTGCTAAGAGTCAGCGATAACACGCGTCAGGTTGCACCTTGGGCGGGGGTGACTCCTCATCCCTCCCACTCTCAAATTGGTGCCGCGGCTTGGATAACGGCGACGCCGTAAGGTGCAAGCATCAGCTTTTCAGCGGCTTTTTTTCCGTTGCACAAATCAATGCCCCTGGTTTTTCCGAGGGCAATGGATTTTGGCTTTTCATTGAAATTCATCACGAAGATGTAGTTATTTTTACCATCTGTCCGCATCCTCGTGACGACACCAGGTGGCAAAGTGGCTTTGAGTGGTGTCGGAAGTTTCATGCGCTCACAAAGGGCGCTGTAAAAATCATCCAGAAACCCGTCCTTCGTGCGTCCGGCCAGGTAGTAAGCCTGGCCATGGCCATATTGATTGACGGTGACGGCGGGGCGTCCCGCGTAAAAATCATCGCTGTAAAAAGCGAGCGTCCGGGCAGTTTCGGCATGAATCAATGCGCATAATTGGTGGATGGCATAGCTCCCGGTCAGGCCGAGTTCGTTTTTTCCGCGGAATTTCATGTGGTTGGTATCCGCTTCATGGAGCGTATCGATTTCCTCATCCCAGATGCCCAGCACTTTTCGCAGCGGGCCGGGGAAGCCGCCGAGAAAACAGAGGTCGTTGTCGTCCACGATGCCACTCCAATAAGTGGCAACCAATGTGCCGCCCTTCCGCACGAAGCGCTCGATCCGTTTGCCGACGCCGGGTTTGACCATGTAGAGCATGGGCGCGACGAGCAGTTTGTAGGAATCGAAATCCTGCTCCATGTCGATGACGTCCATGGCGACGCCGCGTTTCCACAAGGGCATGTAGTGGTTGTGGCAGGTGGCTTCGTAGGCCTTGTTGAGACCCAAGCATTGCGAATCGTCAATCGCCCAGCGGTTTTCCCAGTCGTAGACCAGCGCCGCTTCGACAGGGGTGGAAGTCCCGGCCACAGCGTCCAGCCTTTTCAGGGTTTCCCCCAGTTCGGCCACATCCTTGAAGACGCGGGTGTTTTCATGCCCGGCGTGATCGACCACAGCGCCGTGGAACTTCTCGCACGATCCCCGGCTTTTCCGCCATTGAAAATACTGAACGGAATCCGAGCCGTGAGCAATCGCGAGCAGCGAAGACAAGGCATGCATGCCGGGACGCTTGAGTTTCGGGAGCGGCTGCCAGTTGGTGATGCTCGGCGTACTTTCCATGAGGAGGAATGGTTTACCCTTTTTGAATGCGCGGCACATGTCGTGCACGAATCCGACAGCAGCCGCTTCCTCCATGTCGGCACCCGGCCGGCCCCACTGGGGATAGCTGTCCCAGGAAATCACATCGAGCGCGGGCGCGAGCTTCCAGTAATCGAGCCCGGGGTAGGTCCCCATGAAATTCGTGGTCGCCGGAATGTCGGGCGATAGCCGTTTGAGCGGCTCGATTTCCTTCTTCATGAAATCAAGGGTCTGTGCCGTGACAAACCGTTTCCAATCCAAGTTCATTCCGTGAATCAGGTGCTCGCCGTGCTCGGTCGGCGTGTCGATCTGCTCCCATTCCGTGAACCGGTGGCTCCAGAAGGAAGTATACCAGACTTTGTTCAGCGCCTCGAGGTCCTGGTATTTGGCTTGGAGCCATGTCCGGAATGCTTTGCGGCACAGGTCGCAATGACAATCACCCCCATACTCGTTCGAGACGTGCCAGAGGATCAATGCCGGGTGATTTTTATACCGCCGGGCCAGCATGGTATTGATGATCTCCACTTTTTTTCGATAGACCGGCGAGGTGGGGCAATGGTTGTGCCGCATGCCGTGACGGTTGCGGAGCCCATTGCGCCCGACCCGCAGGATTTCCGGATATTTTTGGGAAAGCCATGCCGGCTTCGCCCCACTCGGCGTCGCTAGCACGGCGAACGCTCCGTTCATCGCGAGGTCATCCATGATTTTGTCCAGCCACTCGAACGTGAACCTGCCTTCCTCCGGCTCCAGCCCGGTCCACGCAAAGATCCCGACGCTCATGGCGTTACAGTTGGCCAGTTTCATCAGCCGCAGGTCGTCTTTTAGAATCCGCGGCTGAGCGAGCCATTGGTCCGGATTGTAATCCCCGCCGTGCAAAAGGTGCGGGCATTTGGAACTGATGAACGGGAAGGGCTTCATGTCCGGATTCCTACCATGGAACTGTTTGCTTTCCCGTAAAAAAATGTTCCGCCACCCGCCGCGAGGCGTCACCGGATCGGGGACCTGCAGTTTCTCTCGGGTGAGGCTGGAGGACGGGTATCGATTCAACCGGCGACCAGGTCGCCTCGAAGTTCCAGCACGCGCTGGATAATTTCTTCGATGAGGTTGTTGGGGCAACTGGCCCCGGCGGTGACGCCGACTGTCAGCGGGCGGTGCAAGGGGAGCCAATCGGTCGAGCGGATCTCCGCTTTTTTGTGCAGGTCGTAATGGCGGATCTCGCGGGATGAGACAAGACATCCGGCATTCCGGACAAACCAAGTCGGGTGTTTTTTTTCGCCGATTTCGACGAGGTGGGTTGTATTCGAACTGTTGTAACCTCCGATGACGATGAGAAGGTCCAAGGGCTGGTCGAGGAGTTGGAAGAGGGCATCCTGCCGGTCTTGGGTGGCTCCGCAAATGGTATCAAAATACCGGAAATTCGCGGTGCTCCCGTCGTCGCGGCGCGCGATGGCCTCCCGGAGAAGAGCCTGAATGGTTTCTGTCTCGTTGCGGAGCATGGTGGTCTGGTTGGCCACGCCGATGCGTTCTAGGTGGATCGCCGGGTTGAATCCCGGACTCGCGGCGCCTTCAAATTCGCTCAGGAATGCCGTGGTGTCGCCGCCGTTTTCCAGGTAATCGCAGACCCGTCGCGTCTGCTCCAGGTCGAGGACGATGAGGTAGTGCCCGGTGCCGTCGGGACCAAGCGCCCGGGATGCTGTCGCGCGGGTTTCCTCGTGGGCGGCTTTGCCATGGATGATCGAGGTCACCTGCTCGGCGGCATTTTGCCGGACGCGTTTCCATACGCTCATCACATCGCCGCACGTCGTGTCCACCACCTGGCATCCTCGATCGCGGATCAGCTGGACGGTTTTGACCTCGGCGCCAAAAGCGGGGACGATCACCACGTCGCTGGCTTCGAGTTGGGCGATCTCATCTGCCGTCGGCCGGGCCTCGAGACGTCGGATCCCGAGATCCGACATCTGCGCGTTCACGTCTGGGTTGTGGATGATTTCCCCGAGCAGAAAAATCCGTCGGTCCGAAAAAACCTTCCGGGCCGAGTAAGCCAGATCGATCGCCCGTTCGACCCCGTAGCAAAACCCGAATTGCTTGGCGAGCCGGATCGTTGTGGATCCGGCTTGGAGCAATCCGCCCGAGCCCCGGATTTTTTCGACGAACTCGCTTCTGTAGTGGCTTTCGACCTGGGCCTGCACGTGGGACATCACATCCGGCGTGCGCAGGTTCACTCGCGGGGAAGCGGGCTTTCCGGGCACCACCGGTTCAGGGTTGGTCGCGGAGAGCGTCGCTCGGGTAAACCTTGAAGGCTGCCGGAGAGATCGTGAGGGCTTTTGGTGGATCCGGATCGTTGTAATCCTGCGGGCGGGGAGGATTTTTCCCGAGCGTCGCATCTTCCGGCTGGGTTTGCGCGATGTCCACCGGGGTCCCGATCCGGACAAGGTCGTAGAGCTCGCGCGCGGCATGCTGGTGGATCCTCAGGCAGCCGTGGGTGCGCGGAACCGGCCAGACCGAGCCGACATGGAACCCGTAGCCCGGAGCAAATCCCACCCAGTATTCCATGGGGTAGCCGACGTAATGATACCCGCCGCCCGGGCACTGGCCGCTCGTGCCGGCAATGATGTTGCTGCCGTTCACCCAGAACCCGTAGGAACCGGAACGCTTGTTCGGGATCTTCTCGATGACCCGGAAGTTTCCCCTCGGGGTGGGTTTGTCGGGAAGGCCGATGGCGGTGGCGGTGACGAGCAGCGGCTTGTTGCCCTCCATCACGTAAACCATCTTGTCCTGCAGCGAGACCTTCACGCGGACGTTCGAGGGGTTCTTCGGTTTGTATCCGACGGGATCATAGACAGGGTGGACCTTCACCGTCTCGCAGCCCGCGAGGGCCACGGCGGCGAGCACCGGCAGAATCAAAAATTTATTTTTCATGCAGGTCTCTCAAAAGTCGAAAATGCGACATTTGTCAAATGGTGGTTGAAAAAATAAGTGGGATTGCAGCCTGCGGGCGTGCCGCTATTGTCGCCAAATGTATCAGGAGCACGACTTTCACTATGCGATGGAAAACACCCGTGTGGTGGTGAGCCCGCAGAGCGGGATCGAGACCTTCGGGACCACGCACTTCCATTTTTCTCTTGTCAGCGAGCTGCTGGACCAGGTGGATACCGTGCGCATCCGGAAAGGGCGCATCGAGGCGGAGCGCCCGCGCATCGTCTCCCCCCACCACTTCAGCAGGCTGCTCCTGGACGGTTTCGGGGAGGATGCCCGCGAATACGCCGATTGGATCGAATCCAACGGCTCCGCGTTCAAGATCCTTCGCTACGGTTTCCAATTCCGGAAAACCGACCTTTCCGAGCATGTGCTTCGCGAACCGATGGAGACCGCCCTGGACCGCCTGAAGGAAAAAATCCACGCCGGAGACGACCCCTTTGCAGCGCTGATAGCCGGGGTCGATGACGCCTGGGAGGTCTGCCTGCTGAAATTCTCGATGGAAATGATCCAGCGTTCGGCGGGCGGGAATGTGGAGGAATGGAAGCGGCGGGGGCTGATATGATTTCGGCGTTTCCATTTTCCCGCCGCATTGAGTAGCATTGTTCATCATGATTGCCCGAGTCCTTGTCATCCTGCTCCTCGTTGCCGCCATTTTTGGTGGGACGGCCTATTTTGCCTACGAACTCTATTTCAAACCCAAGAAGCTTGATGTGGAGGAGAAGAAGCTGGCAGCCATCGCCCCGGTCGCACCCCCGGACCCCAGCGTGCCGGCATTCGAAAAACTCAAGCCCGTCCTGGAGCTTAATACGACCGATGCCCAGACCGCGATCTCAGACTTTTTGAACAATTTTCCAGAGTCCCCGATGGCTCCCGCCGCCAAAGCCGCCTTGGGCCGGATCAATGCGGCGATGCTCCTGTCGCCATCACCGTCTCCGGACAAAACCATCTATGCGGTGGTCAAGGGGGATTCGCTCATGAAGATCGCCGGGAAATTCAAAACCGGCGCGGAGTTGATCTACTGCCTCAACAACCTGCACACGATCAACCTTCAGATCGGGCAGGAACTGGTCATCCCAAAACTCGACACCTCGCTCGTGATCGACAGGAAAGCCAAGACGGTCACGCTTCAAAATGCCGGTGTCTTCGTGCGCGAGTATCCGGTCAAGTCGTTAAAACTCCCTCCGGCTGCATCGACCGGCACCGTGCAGACGAAGGTCGGAGACAAGCTTGCTATGAAGGGAAACACGCGCGTGGCTTTCGGTACGAAGGACTACGAGGGCAGCGATCGATGGGTGATGCTCGGGCTGGGGGGCGTGACCCTTCGCGGAACGCCGCCGCCAGCCGACGACGGGTCCGAGGTGGCGATGCCAGGGGGCATTGTGCTTGATCCCGCCGATGCCTCGGAAATTTATGTTTTCACCACCCGGGGAACTCCCGTGACAATCAAGTGAGGCGACCATGAAGCATCAACCGCTGGAATTTGAGAAACCCGTTTTCGAGCTCGAACAGAAGCTGGACGAACTGAACCGCCGGCTTGCCGAAAGGAATATCGACCTCGATCCCGAAGTCCACCGGATGCGCGAGAAACTCGATGCCACCCGCATGAAAATCTACAGCAACCTGTCAGCCTGGCAGCGGGTCCAGATTGCTCGGCACCCGGCCCGTCCGTTTTTTCTCGATTACATCGCGAACTCGTTCACCGATTATATCGAGCTGAAGGGAGACCGGTTGTTCGGCGACGATGCCTCGATGCCAGGCGGACTCGCACGCATCGACGGCATCAAATGCGCCGTGATCGGCCAACAAAAAGGCCGCGACGTCAAAGAGAACCTTCTCCGGAATTTCGGGAGCCCACACCCCGAGGGCTACCGCAAGGCGCTGCGCCTGATGCGGCTCGCGGAGAAGTTCGAATTTCCTGTCGTGGCTCTTATCGACACACCGGGGGCTTATCCCGGAGTTGGAGCCGAAGAACGACATATCGCCGAGGCCATCGCGGTGAATATCCGAGAGATGATGGTCCTCCGCACGCCGGTTGTCGCCGTCGTGATCGGAGAAGGCGGGTCCGGCGGCGCGCTGGGAATCGGCGTCGCCGACCGCGTTCTGATGATGGAAAACTCCTATTATTCCGTGATCAGCCCGGAGGGTTGTGCCGCCATTCTTTGGAAGCACCGGAAACATGCTCCCGAGGCTGCCGAAGCTCTCAGGCTCGATGCCCGCGGACTCCTGGCCATGGGAATTGTTGACGGGGTGGTGCCCGAACCCGTCGGCGGAGCCCACCGCGATCCCGAGGCCGCCGCCGGAAACCTCAAATCTGCCATCACTGCGGCCCTGCGCGAGGTGATCGGGATTCCCATCGACAGGCTCGTGCAGAGGCGCTACGAAAAATTCCGGAAAATGGGTGTCTTCCAAGAATAGCGTGGCTGGAATCTGATGAAGATTATCGATCGCACAGTCGGGCTCGGAATTTTTCTCACCACATTTTTTGGGGTGGTGGTCCTGAGCCTCATTCTGGTTCTGGGAAACATCTTCAAGGAACTCCTCGATATCCTGATCAACAATCCGGACGTGCCGATCGGGACCGTTCTCGCCTTCATGGCGCTGGTGCTGCCGTTTTCCCTCACGTTTACGATTCCCTGGGGCTTTCTCACCGCTCTCCTTCTCGTGTTCGGTCGCATGTCCGCAGACAACGAACTGATCGCGCTCAAGTCCAACGGTGTGAGCGTGCCGCGAATTTGCGCTCCTGCGTTTGTGTTGGCCGTGGTCTTGGCGCTGATCTGTTTCTGGATCAACGTCGAAGTCGCACCGAAGGCCGAACAGGCGATGACGCGGTCACTGGTGGAGATCGCGACCAGTAATCCGGCATCGCTTTTCCGCGCGGATGAAGTGGTGGACAAGTTCCCGGACCGCCGGGTTTATGTAGGGAACAAACAGGGCAACAAGCTTTTCAATATCATCGTCTTTGAGCTCAACGACGAACATGTCCCGAAGCAGATGATCTATGCCAAGCAGGGAGTGTTGACGAGCGATCCGGACGACAGTTCCCGCCTTCTTCTCCGGCTGTTCAATGCGCGCTTCGAGCAGCGCGATGAAAAGGAGCCCCGCGATGTCTCAAAAATCCAGCAGGGCATCGTCATGAAGGAAGGGGTCTTCCCCATCTCGCTCTCAAAGTTTTTTAAGGAGTTCGAAGGCAACCGGCGCATGAGTTCCTACACCCTGCCTGAGCTGGTGGACTTCCTTGCCAAGGGCGCGGGAGACCGGCAGACCGAGGCGGTTGTCGAGTTGAACAAGCGCTTCTCGATATCCCTGGCCTGCGCCGCCTTTGTTCTCATTGCCGTGCCGCTCGGGATCACCGCGCACAGAAAGGAAACGTCTGTCGGGTTTGCGCTGAGCCTCGCCATCGCGTTTACCTACTTTTTCTTCATCATCATGGCGGACACGTTCCGCAACGAGCCAGCGGCGCATCCGTCCGTGCTGATCTGGATACCCAACGTCCTCTTCTTCGGGCTCGGATCCTACCTTTTCTCACGGCTGGCCAAACGCTGAGCCCTCCCATGCGCTTCATCCTCCGACTGGTGTTTCTCCTCGTCGCCCTTGCCCTGCTCGCCGTGGGGGGCAGTCTGGCGTGGTTCGGTTCCTGGAGGGCGGAAAGGATGGTCCACCTGAGCTCCGCATCCTCGATCGCGGAGACCACTGCCGGCAACGTGGAATTTCTTCAGGAAGGCGATGGGCCTGCGGTCCTGGTATTTCATGGGGCGCCGGGCGGCTATGACCAGGCGATGCTTTTTGGCAGCAGCCTGGCGGAGCAGGGTTACCAGATCATTGCGCCTTCCCGTCCCGGATACCTGCGCACTCCGCTCACCTCCGGGCTGACACCGGAAAAACAGGCCGATGCGATGGCGGCGCTGCTCGACACGCTGGGGATCGACAACGCCGCCGTGCTGGGAGTCTCGACCGGGGCTCCGGCTGCCGTCGAGTTCTGCCTCAGGTATCCCAACCGTGCGTGGGCTCTCGTCCTCATCTCCCCCGTTACAAAAAAGACTCCGCCCACACCCACCCCATTTCCCCAACTCCTCAACGAGCATTTGACCGGAGATGTCGGCTCATGGTTTCTCGTCCACACCGCAGATGCTGATCCTTCGAAAGCTCTCGGATGGTGCTTCGATCTGGCCCAGAACGGGGATGCGTCTTCGCGGATGAAATGGATCCAGTCCGTTCTCGGGAACTCCTCGCAACTCTCCTGGTTTCAGGACCTCGCCGGTACGGTCGCCCCGATCGGGCCTCGCGAAAGCGGACTGAAAAACGATCTCCTGCAGATCAAGGCGCTGCCCGACTTTCCGTTCGACAAGCTGACCCTGCCGACCCTGCTCATCCACGGGACCGACGATTCGTTTGTTCCCCTTGCCGAGGTCGAATCCGTCAAAAAGCGCATGCCCAACGCCGAACTGCTCGCCATTCCCGGCACGGGCCACATCCCGGAGCTGGGTCCGGAAAGCGATCCGCTTCCCGGCAAGATCCGGGAATTCCTAGGACGCTTCCACGGCGGCCAGGGCACGCCCTGAGCAATTATTGCCTTGCGTGGCATTCGCCTGTTAGTAGATTGACCTCCTGTTTTGCGCACACGGGACGGCTGCTCAAGTTGGCTTCCAAATTGTTCAAATACAGCATTGCCTCGTGGTGTAACGGTAGCACTGCAGATTCTGGATCTGTGTGTCATGGTTCGAATCCATGCGAGGCAGCCAATCTCACTCGACCCGGAAGTCGTGATCGAGCAGTGATGTGAGTTCGCGCATGGCGGATTCCAGTTCATCATGAACCCGGGTCCAATCGGAGGTGGTCAGGGCGTTTGCACAGCGCTGGGCGAGCGAGCGGTTCGGGTTGGTTTCGGCGACCCGGCTGATCAGCGCGTTGACGCGGGCGACGAGCCCGAGCGCCTCGGCAATTTTTTCCATGGCCAGGGCTTCGGTGGATTCGTTTGTCGCAACGCGGGCAAGCTGGCGACAGTTGAAAAGCCGGCAGCGACTCGGGCGCCGCTCGTAGATCGCACAGCAGGATCCCTGATGGGCGGGGCAGGGCTGGCGGAAATATTCCTGGCCTTTTTGCCGCTTCGTTTTGAGGCCCAGAGCGGATAGCGCGCGGGCGGATTCCCCTGGCTGCAACAGGACCGAGTGAAAGAGAACCCCGTTGCAGCACATGCCGCACGCGGCACAAAGGCGGGCGGCGGATGGCGGGTTGGCAACCATGAATCGTGATATTCGTTAAGGCCGGATCCGGGAGTGTCAATCTCCGGATCATCCTCATTCGAAGGTTTCGGGAGCGAATCGGTTCGACAATGCACCGGTGTTGGCTCAATAGTTTGCGACCTTCCCCATGCAAACCATCGATTGGCTGCTGATCTGTCTCCCCCTGATGGGGCTTCTTTTCGTCGCCCTCTACACGAGAAGATACATGAAAGGGGTGGTGGACTTTCTCTCTGGCGGACGGATGGCAGGGCGGTATCTGCTGGCGGTGGCCAAGGGAGAACAGGGGGTGGGTGCCGTGGTCTTCGTGGCTCTGTTCGAAGTCATCTCCAAGTCGGGATTTATTCTGAGCTGGTGGGGCTGGTTGAGCATCCCCGTGACATTGATCGTGGGCATCAGCGGATGGGTCATCTATCGTTTCCGCGAAACGCGCGCTCTCACCCTCGCGCAGTTCTTCGAAATCCGTTACAGCAAGTCGTTCCGCGTCTTCACCGGTTTCCTGGGATTCTCTGCGGGGATGGTGAACTTCGGGATCATCCCGGTCGTGGGGGCGCGGTTCATGACCTATTTTCTCGGGCTCCCGCCGAGTCTTTCCCTTTTTGGATGGGCTGTGCCAACCTATATCCCGCTGATGGCGCTGCTCTTGGGGATCACCCTGGCTCTGACCCTATCCGGGGGGTTGATCACCCTGATGGTCACCAATTGTCTTGAGGGGATGGTCTCGATGGTTCTGTTTCTTGTGATCATCGGCTGCCTTCTGACGATGTTCAGTTGGAGCCAGATCAGCCAGGTGTTGGAAAACCGTCCTCCGGGCCAATCGCTGCTCAATCCCTTTGATTCCATGGGGCTGAAGGATTTCAACATCTGGTATGTGTTGATCGGGCTCTTCGGTGCCGTCTACCGGACGATGGCCTGGCAGAACCAGGGTTCCTACAGCACGGCGGCGGTGACAGCTCACGAATCCAGGATGGGAGGAATCATGGCAAACTGGAAGGGGCTGGGCAACGGGGCGGTTATCACCCTGCTGGCTGTCTGCGCGATGACGTATTTGTCCCATCCGGATTTCGCGGTCCAATCCGCAGCCGTGAAAGCGGAAGTCTCCCAAATCGCCCAGCCGCAGTTGCAGACTCAAATGACCGTCCCCATTGCGGTGGTGCATATGCTGCCGCCCGGGATCAAGGGATTGCTGTGCATCATCCTGCTCATGGGTGTTTTCGGGGGGGACGGGACACACCTGCTTTCCTGGGGTAGTCTCTTCATCCAGGATGTGGTGGTTCCGCTGCGAAAAAAACCGTTCGCGCCAGAGGCTCACATTCGGCTGCTTCGATGGTCCATGACCGGGGTGGCCGTCTTCGCTTTTCTCTTCGGCTGCTTCTTCAAGCAAACTGAGTATATCG
>Ga0194053_10000403_pt1 | contig 32964 bp, 21 predicted proteins | sample SepL228m_MetaG_FD_161684 | JGI IMG/M metagenome (GOLD analysis project Ga0194053, IMG submission 161684) | Anoxic zone freshwater microbial communities from boreal shield lake in IISD Experimental Lakes Area, Ontario, Canada - Sep2016-L227-8m | ecosystem: Environmental > Aquatic > Freshwater >... | reverse complement strand
GGGGAAGACCTGGGCCAGCCGCTGAGCCGGCCTCTGGGAGAGCAACCGCAAATTAAACTCTAACATGAACCGCTTCATGGCCTGCGAGTCGCAGATGTTAACGCCGGCTTTCTCAGCCGCCATGACAAAAGTTTTGGCCGGCCCCCAATTGCGCGAGTCTTGCGAGGCGTCAACAATCTCTTGATCCAGCTCGGCCACCGTCTTGGCCAGGGCACGACCGTCCGGCAGCAGGGCTTTCTCCCCAAGGAAGGTGAAGAAGGCGGAGAGCACCGGCGCGACCGCCTGGAAAAAGGGGAGTTCACCCGAGACTTTCCTGGGAAAAACCTCGACACAACACTCACTGACTCCTCTACGGGACCAGTCCGCAGGCGCCATTCCGACATAGTTATAGCCATATTCGGCAAAGAACCGGACAATGTCGGGGGCTTTATCCCTTTGATTCTCGGTCAATGTTTCGTAGTGCGGGCTTTTGATGAAATCATTGAACCACTCGCCAGCCTGCTTGTGAATCGCTTCCAGTTGCTGCTCGCTATTTTCCTCGCTCATGATGCGGGGTTATCGGGACGACTGTACTCAGGTTTCTCGATGTCAAACACGTAGGACCGAAGAATCCGCTTCCTCGCATCGGACACGAATACCATAAACTTGCCCTCGTTGGTGATCTCGCGGTAAAGTCGCCGCGTCTGCTCTCTGGTCCGCTCGCTCAGATCGTTGATGTAGTCCAAGGCCGGGTAAACATAAACGATTTGTTGCCGAAGTCGATACTCAACGATGGGCTTAAACTCCTTGAAATTGTCATAGGCCATCAGAATGTTCGGCCAGATTTTGCCCACGGCGGCCAGGCAGGGATCCTTCGCCTTCGTCTTCGCCTTCGTCTTCGCCTTCGTCTTCGCCTTCGTCTTTGTCTTCGCCTTCGCCGGTTTCGATTTAGTTGGGTGCCGCTTGCGCATTGGGCTATGCTGCCCAATAGCATCAGATTTGTCCACCACCGACGAAAAGACGCGCAACCGCCAGTAGCGGCGGGGTCGGCGGGGTGCTCGGTGCCAGCTCGCGCTTTCGTTGCCTTGCGTCTCCCAGGAACCTCGATTATTCTTGGAGTCTGGAGGGGTGTCGTCCCGCCATTGTCTTCATCGCCCACAACTGCTAATTCTTATGCCATGAAACGCAGTATGATGGTTGGCTGGATCGCTTACAGCTTGCTGGCGGTTGTGCCGGCGGACGCAAAGGCAAGCGGAGTGGATTATGCGGAAAGCCGGCACGCCGGGCTTTGGCTGCAGGACCCGGTGTTGGGAGGGCCGTCGTTCGATGCGTTTGTGCATGCGCCACAGAATCCCCTGCACCGCGGCGCGCCGCCCTTTGAATGGCCGGTCAACAGCTTCTTCTTTGCCGACCCGGTCAGCGGCAACTGGTATATTTACGTCGGCGATTATTGCGAAGGCTACGCGGCGCGGCCGAGCCGCTGTGTGTTGTTGCGCTCGATGGATGGCGGCAAGTCATGGGAGAACCTCGGCATCGTCCTGCAAGGGGACAAAGCATCGTTCGATCGGGGCGGTCACACGCCGGATGTCAGCGTGGTTTATGCCGACGGGCGCTATCATATAGTCTATGATTGGGTGGAGCCGGATTGGAGCCAACTGGGCGGACTGGCGTATGCGTGGGCGGAGAAGCCGGAAGGCCCGTTTCATCGCGCGGCCCAACCGATCACGCGTAACAAGGATTTGACGGCACTGCTCGGGAGATACCAGCGCACCTACGCCGCGACGCTGGTGCGGCGCAAACACGATTGGATGATCCTAGCCATGATGGATCATGCGCCCAGCAGTTCGCGATGACCGCACCCAAACCGGAAGGCCCGTACGGAGAACGCGTTCTGGTGCGCAACGTTGAATCCGACCAGTTTCATCCACCGCTGCTGGAGTTCTACCCCGCATTCGTGCATCAGGGCTACGTTTACGCGCCGGCGACTTCAGTGGCCTTAAACCGCGATTTCAACGCCTTGTTCCGGGCGCCGCTGGAGCGAGCGACGGAACCCAAGGCGTGGGAGTTGACACTGGTGCACTTCGCCAAACGGTTGCGCGTTCTGGGCCAGCGGCTCGAGCAGATCAAAGACGTCCACCTCCGAGGCCAGTGGCGCGATAACATTCCTTTGTTTAAACTCTCCTCCGAGCTCCAGAAGATCTCCGCCGATAAGGGCTTGCTCAGCACGCTGGAGCGCTGGATCTCAAAAGTGAAGTGTTCGACCAACTGCGCGGTGCGATGCGCATCGCTCAGACCGGCCAAACCACGGGCTTGAACTCCGGCAGCAATCCCATCGCCCTGGGTTCGACCGAAATCTGGAAAACCCCAACTACCTCAAAGTCCTGCTCGATGGTCAATCTACTTTGGAAGAACGCTTCGCCCAAATCCCAGTCGATACCGTTCGAAAAGAATTACAAGAGGCCTCAAACTCTCCGGAAAAAGTCCCCTCCAAAATCCGTCAACTCATCCACGTACAGACTTTCCCAGAAACCATTTGCCGTCTATTCAACAAAGCCGCGTAAAACGGAAATCCAACGGAGTTTTGTGATCATAGCTCCTTACGCATACGGCCAAGCATAGCTTCAGGTTTTGCCGTCGCGTCGCCAGGACTTGAAACCGTCGCCAAAGATTGTCGGAAGCTTCACCTGAAACAGGCCGAAGTCCTTTGAACCGACCACCACGCCTTCGCAGGTGCGGAAATCGAAAACATCGCCGGGGCAATAGGGTGAACGAATATTGAGTCCGCCGGCCAAGGTGCCTGGGCGGATGCTGATCTCAAGGCTGGCGCCACTTCCGCAACAGAGAGAGAAGGTCAGAAGGCAGATTGGAAACCTCATGGTTGGGGTGAAAGCCAATATGCCAGCGGTTCATTTGTCTCGATTGCATCGAACTTGAGTGGGGTGGCAGCAGAGTTGAAAACGACCCATTCGACCTGGCCCGGTTCCATCTCAAGACGCAATATTGTGGCTTCTGGCTGATCGCGGACGACGTGAATGCCCGAAGCGTGGGCGGTAGCTTGCAGGTCGTTGGCGTAGGCGGCTTTCATGCCGGGAATGGGATTGTTCGAGATCGGGCGTGGCTTGTAGGGCGCGTGCGGATAATAGACCTGAGTGAAGACGAGTTTCTCACCAGCGGCGGGCGTACCTTCCCAAACGTAGCGGACCTGGTTCGGACAGGCTTCGGCGCGCGGGTCGTCAATGAGGCGATCCACGACCTGCAAGCAGCAATCGGGGCGCGGCGCGAACCACACCAGCAAATCCACTGGTGGCGTCTTCGCGCTGCGCGTGAGATTCTCCGCGACGGGTTGATGAATAAATGTGTTTGCCCAGTGGCTGCCGAGTTGCGGACCGATGTTGTGCGTGTTCCAAAGCGGCGCGACGCGCGCTTTGAAGCTTTCCTCGAACGTCACGATCTCGCGGGTGGCGAGGAAACGGTTTTTCACGAAGACGAACTCGCGCTCATAGACAACCGATAACCCATCCACGTTCTGCACACGCACACGGGCATAAGTCGCCTGGGGCGTCTCCTTGAAATACGTCACCTCCGAGCGTATGTCCGGAGGGTGGCCGTCCCACGTTTCGTTGATTCGAATCGGGTCGGGGTGCAGACGAAGCTTCGCGGTGTGGTCGATGTCCTCAATGAGCGCGCGGTTTTCCGCCGACGCGCCTTTGCTGGTCACAATCTGCGTGAAGGGCGTGCCCCAACGATCCAGCCCCATGATGCCGCCGGGGTTAGCGGGAAAGCTCGTGGGATGGAGTTCGACGAGCCCGAAGAAGTCACCGGGATTCCAGCCGCTGCGGAGCACGAGCTTGTTGGGCCATTCCTTTCCGGTCATGAACCAACCGCAGCAGACGTGCCCGCGGTTGGCGTCCGGTTCCGCATTGCCCAAGAGCCGCTCAGTCAGCTTCTTGTCCGTGTGCGGCCGGCGGGCTGCCTCGAGGCGAGTGTTCCACATCGAACCGGCGAATGGTTCTACTGGCGTCACGGTGTCATCAGCGAACAACCAGGCCAACGCCGCCAGGCGTGGTGAAAGGCCGTAACCGTTCGCGTTTTCGGCAGGTATCTGGTAACGCTGGTAGTTGAAAAGCTTGTGGGCGGCGAAACGGTAGCGACCGTCGCGCGTCTTGGCGGCAATCCGTTCCAGCGTGTAAAGGGTCACGAACGCGCCACTGTTCCAGCCGCCGTTCGGTCCGTAGGGGTTGATGGCGCCATCGGGCGTGACCTCCACAAGCAGCCGTTCCCAGAGTCGCGTCATGCCCGGATCCGTGTACAGGCGGTCATCGTCGGTCCACTGGTCGCCGTGGCAAACAATGGACGTGAGTGCAGCGAGCATATAACCGGTGTCGTTCTGCGGAAGGTCTTTGTATTTCCAGAAGTCGGCGAGGACCAGTTCACTGTAACGTTTCCAGTGGGCCGCTTCGGAAATGTCCGGGTACCACTTTGCCGCGAAGCCCTTGGAAATCGCCTCGGGCATGGATCGGTGACAGCCGCCACGCCACTCAGTTGGCTCGGAATTCCACACATGCAAGTTGCGGCAGTAGTAGAGCCAGATGTCACGAAACCAAGCATCGTTCGGTTTCAGAAGTCCCCCGGAGAGCAGATATTTGCGGTACATTGGGACGTAGGCGGCGGCGAACTCGAACTCCGATATCCATTTGTTTGTCGCCACTTCCCGCTGCATCGCCGTATGGAATTCTTTGAGCATCGCGACGATTGGTTTGCCCCATGCGGCCTTCCCGGTCTGCGCGTACTTTGCCAGCACCGGCAGAAAGTTACCGGGGGCGTACAATCCCTGGTTCGGATGCTTGGCAAGCTCCGCCGGATTCGACGCATCGATGACCCGCATGTAGTCCGCTCGCGTGATGCGGTCTTGCGGAATCGGGTAAAACGCAGAATTGGTCACCGACGGCGTGACGCCGAAGCGGTAACGCTCGATGTCCACCATGTAACGCGTGGGCGCGCCCTGGAGTTGAACGTCACTCCGTTCAGGTTTCTGAGCAGGCCCTGGAGCTGTCTCCGCTGCACGGGCGGCAACGGACACTAGCAATAGCAAGGAACACAAACTGAGTAAGGGAATCGTTCTCATCGTTTCTGACGTTCATCGACCAATTGACTTGCGGCCTTGATGCTGTTGCCCTCAAGCACAACTTCACCCGCCTGCTTGCCGATGCGGATGCCAGTGTTCTGCTGCCCGCTGCCGGTGTCTTCGACGATGTTGCTGCGGATGATTGTGCCGTGCGTTGCACCATCCACGAACAAGCCCCAGCCCTCGTTGTCGCGGACGGTATTGTTCTCGAAGATGACGCGATGCGCGGCCATCGGCTCGGTTTCCGCGCGCCAGTAAACACCGCCCAGTTTGTTGCCGATGATCGTGTTCTTGCGGACAAAGTTGTCGCTATCCTTGTGGCCGATGGACATGCCGTAACCGCCGTTGTTCTCCAGCCAGTTGCTCTCGGCCACGCCACCGCGCACGCGCCAGCAGAAGAAGAAACCGTCCTCGCCGTTCTCGATGGCACGACAGTTCTTCACCGAAGGCCGCTGCGAACCACTGCCGGGATGCAGGCCGAAGCCGGCGCAACGCTCAACGACGCAGCCATCCACCTGGACGTCGTTCGATTGCTGGAAACTGATGCCGTCGCCATTGTAGTCGCGCACGAAGCAGTTGCTGATCACGCAATGGTCGCCACGATAGAGGAAGATGCCGGCGGTGCGGCAGCCGTCCACCTTGGTGGGATTTCCTGCGCGGTTGCCCGCCACCGCGAGGTTCTCCACACGGGCGTCTTCCAAGTTGTAGCCGCTGATCACCGGATAAATCGTGGCGGCGAATCCGCCGTCAGTCGTCAGCACGTCGGCATTTAGCGAGCGACTTAGCGTGAAATAATTGCTGCGCCGATTCAGGATGGTCGCGCAAGCACCCAGGAAATTCTTTATCGTCTTCGACGCCACATACACCCCGCGCCCGATGGCAAAGCCCTCCGGATTCTGCACCGTGATCGCGGCCTCGCCAAAATCGCCATCCGCCGCCAGCGGCGCCCGATGCTCGCGATCCTTCTTGAGCACCGTCGTTTCCCCCGCCCCACGCACGGTTACACGGCTACGCAGGTGCAGCGCATCCCGCATGAGGTATTCTCCCGGACCGATGAGTACCGTGCCGCCACCTAAATTGCCGGCGTAGTCCACAGCAGCCTGGAGGGCACGGTTGTCGTTGCCGATGATGTCCGCAGAACTGATTCCCACCATGAGTATGACACCAGGTCGCGCCAACAACTCGTTCTCCGGATGCGTTCTTCCCGCCTCGTTTGCGAGGGCCGACAACAGCGTCAGGCAAAGGATGGTTGTGACAGCTTTCATAAGGATGGGAGGCTTAGTCCACCACCGGATTTCTCCGGCAGAGCGAACGGGGTGTTGTTCAGCAATTCCGCGCCTTGGTCGGTTTCGGCGACAATTCCGACCACGCCCAGCGCCGGGGCCGTTCCCAAGGTCGAAACGGTGAGCGATTTCAATGGCCTTGGCCGGCCCAGGTCCAGCTCCACAACGTTGAGGATGGCGCTGCTCAGGTGGAGTTGTCGGCATGTGGCCCAATAAGCCGACTGCGGGAACGCCGGCGGGTGGCCTTCCGCCCAGTCGCCCTGCGTCGGCGACAGCAACGGCAACAGGCCGAAGCGATCAATCCTCGGTTGTCGGGCGGTGGCGAAGTCACCCACGATGGCTGGCGGCCCCCACCAATCCAAATCCCCAGGCAGTCGCAGCGTGCGGCTCATCACCGCTCCGTCTGAACTCTCCACGGCCACCCGAGCCACCGACGAATACACGTCATGATTGTCTAGGAACGGAATGACGAGCAGGTAGAGCTTCTTACATGTGAGATTGCTCACCGATAAATTCCAGGTGGGTCGGCCACACGCGAACGAGATCGGGACAAACTGTCTGGACTGAAGTTTGAATTTCACTCCCTCCAATCCAGCCACCGAAACCTCCGACTGGTTGCCGAGCGCCTGCAGGGGTGGCTGCAATCCGGACCACGGCCCATGCACATAAGCCTTGAAGGTGCGCAGGGAGTTCCATTGCGCCTCCGGTATCAAGCTGTCCTTTGGCAACTCGATGGGCTGCAACCGTGCTTCCTGATACCGACGCAGGGACGCCTGGTCCGTGAACAGCCGTGTTCCGTCCACCGTTACGTCCAGCGCGTCCTGGTCCGGCAAAACCAGCCGCGCAGAGTTGTCGCCTAGCGAGAGGAACGCCGTATGTCGCACTGGAATCTGGAAGCGGACTTCGCCCTGCGAACGCGGCGCAAGATTCACGGCGCCTGAAAATTCACCGCGCGCGATTTGCAGCCAGGCCTGGCCGGTGAGCGTGCGCGAAGTGTTGTTTCGGACGACCAGCTTCGCCACCACCGCCTCACCGGTGAGCCGCAGCTTGTCCGCTGGCGCGGCTTCGTGGCGCGGCAGGATGGCGAGGTCCACGGGCAGCCAGCACCTCACGTCGCCCGGGCCTTTGGCGCGCAGGAAAAATGTGCGGCGGGAAAAAGTCATTTGACCGAGGCGACCGTAGCCGCGATATGCGTCGAGCCGACCGGGGCGGACGCGGGCTTGAAGTCGCTGTCCGCCGGTGATGGTCGTTTCCGCCAGCACACCGTAGCGGTCTTCGATGCCCTCAATCGCAAGTCCGCTCACGCGCACCTCCAGCGGGTCGCCCTCGGCAACGGAGGCCGGAGCGCGCACCTCATACTTGACCGGCATAACTTTCACGCGGATGCGCGACTCACGGCTCGACGTCGTCTCCAGCGTGAGAAACACGCACTCGACACCCGGTTCGAGCCGGTATTTGACGGGTTTCCCATCCACGGACACTTCCAACACCTTACCCGGCGGCAAACTCCAACGAACTTGACGGACGAGCGCGTCGCGACTGCGGACGAGATACTCCATGGTGTTGCCGGAGCGCGTGAACTCCGCCTGATAATCGGGCAAGTTCAACGACGCGCTGGGCCAGTCATCGGGGAAACACGGCGCGACGCGCAACCGGCCTTCAGGCTTGTCCACTTTCAGACCAAACAACGCCTCCACTGTTGAAGCGATCCACAGCCCGATGGGCGGTGAGAAATAAGCGGGAATTGGCTCGACAGAAATCTCCGGCCACGCGCCACGATGTATGTCGTTCATCACCCAATCGGCTGCGGCCTGCAGGGGGCGATAGGCTTCATTGCGCCTTCCAGCCGCGGCGAGTGCCCACGCCGCCCACGGCTGTTGCGCAATGCCAGTTTGCACGCCAGTCGTCGAGACCACGTGCGTCGGAAAGTTGTCCGAGCAGAAGACCTCGCCGTCCTTGCCCGTGAGTCGGTCGCGCACATGCCGCAACATCGCGTAGCTGTCGGGCGCGTCGGCAAGGTCCCAAATGACCGGATACAAAAAGCTGTGGTATTGCCCGTCGAGCCGGAGTTCACCGAGCGGGTCGCGAAAGAACGCGAAACGGCCCAGGTCGCCGAGCCAGAGTTGTTCCCGCAGTCCCGCCTGCATCTGCCGGATGCGGGCGTCGCAGCGCGAAACGGTCGCTTCGTCGCCGAGGGCAAGCGCGAGTTCGCGACGGGTGCGAAACATGTTGATGCCTTCGATGGTCGGGCTGGTGCCATCATGAGGCGTCGAGATGTAGTCCTCCTGGTTGCCGATTTGTTGCCCCCAGCCGAGGAGCCAATTGCCATCGGGATCATTCTCGCGGAACGACTGAGCGATGACGCGATCGAGCGCGGGCGCAATCTGTCGGGCGAACTCCAAGTCGCCAGTGAAGTGGAAATAGTGCCGCACCTGCCATGCGAAGTACTGATTCGAGCCGCCAAAGTCGCGGCGCTTGTTCAGATATTGCATCATCTGCGGCACCGCACCATCGGGCATAAGATTCTCCGCGTGCGTAATGTTGCAGAGACGGGAGCGGTCGGCATGACCAATCCATTCCTCGCCTGCCGTGTGCTGCATGTGCCAGAGGGCGTGCCAGAAGTTGAGGCTCTCCGTCCAGCCGAATGGCGCGTTCCAAGCGTATTCGAGGTTGTAGAGCGCGGTGCGGAAGGCGGCGTTGATATTCTTCACCGGCGTTTGCACGTGCGCTTGCAGCAAGTCGGCGTAGTAATCCTCGACCTGCTGACGGCCTCGCGGGAAATCGGTCCGGGCAATCTGGCCCACCTGCGCGGCATCCTCGGCGTAGCTGACAAGGATGGACATCTGTCCACTCGGCGCGCGAAATCGCAGATATTGTCCGCCGGTGAGATTGGTCTGAACCGACGGCGTCACGTCACCACGGACCGCAACTTGAAGCGGGTGAACCTTGCTTGTGATGAAGGCCAGGCCGGACTCGATGGTGATCTGATCCGTGCTGTTTTCCATCGTCGGTTCAGTGTTCGCGAACGGCCCGGCAAAAGGCCTCTCCACCATGCTGTTGCCGCAGTCCACAACCAACGGAAGGGGTGGCTCGGCGCGGATCGTGAATAGCGCTGCCCCGTCTTGCGCCGGCGTGTCGCGGCCAATCCGCAGCGGCATGAGTTCGCTGATGATTTGTGAGCCGGCGAGTTGGTAGCGTGCGCGGACGCCGCCGGGAAAGTCTTCAACCTTCAAGTCGCGCCCAACGGTGGCAGCGTCGTATTGACGGCCTTCGACTTCCACCCGCGCGAGCAGGCGGGCGAGTGCGTTGAGTTCGACGTAACTTACGCGAGTTTTCACAAACGTCATCACTGCGGACGACGCGTAGCATTCATCGGTGGCAACGATGGTGTCCTGAAAGGCGGCGGCGCGACGGCGGTTGGTGCCGCAGGGATCAGAACCGGTCACGAGCGGGGTGGCGTTCGATACAATGCTGGACTTCCCCATGCCCACGCGGAACAACTTTACATGCGCGTCCTTGCGGCTGCCTTCCAAGTCCAGCCGTAAAGACGTGATCTTGCCCCGCCATTGCGCGACCTTGCTCAGATCGAGGGCATGAAGCGCGGGTTCGCTGCCGAGGATCAGACCACGCACGCGCACGCTTTGATCTTCGCAAAATGGATCGCCGGTGGAAAAAAACAATTGTAGCTGGCGGCCTGCGTCCGCGGCCATTTGCAGGTAGAGAACCTTCTCCGCGTCGGCATCAACCTCTACCGGCGCAAGCACGAGGAAGGGATCCTGCGAACTGGTGACGACGCCTTCCCAAGCGTTGGTGGTCGCCGGAACGGATTCGAAATCGTTGGCGTACTGGACCGGGCATTGCGCGGGTTCGAACAGCCAGCGAATCCCGGCCTCCGAGTGCGAAGATTGAGCTTGGATGTGCTGGCAGCCAGTGGACAGGAGAATCAGGAGTAACATACCCAACGCGATGCCCAGCGCGTGGAAAGGCCGAGCACTCCCGAGAGATGGGCCAGGATATTGCATTAGGGAACCTCGAAAAGCCACTTTCCGGAGTTTGGTTGATGGTGATCCTTCGCTTTTCGGTGTGGCCGGATTCATGGCTGCTCCTTTGGTTGGTGTCTATTTGACGATTAAGGGCGACGTTGCAAACCAGGGTGATCAAGCCCATCGCCGGCCAGCGTCGGGGTGTAGGCCCCTCCCAGCGAATCCTGCGCCACGGACAACGACGCCACCGGCATCAGTCCCAGTTCCAAGTCGTCAAAGAGCAGTCCGCCGATCGCGGCGAGCCGCACGGCGACGCGGGCGACCAATCGTTTTCCGAGCCCTGTGCCCTTGAGGCCCAGCCCGATGATTCCAATGGTCCTTGTGTCAGGATCAGTCATTTGATGTCAGTGGTTATTTGCGCTGATTGGCCGTGGTCACTTCGCCGATGCGCGCCGTTCCCGCTCAGATTCGGCCACGTGTTTCAATTCATCGTACATCACCCGGGCTTGTGCCACCCGCTGGAGCAACGGATCGCCTTGTTGAGCGAGCTGTTTGAGATAACGGTCGTCACCGAGATTGCCGCCGAGTTTGCCCTCGGCGCGAAGCTTACGGGCATCGGCAACGATCTTCTCGATCTCCTCCAGGCTGGCGAGGCGCCCGGCGAAAAGTCCCTGCAAGCCGTTGTATTTCCAGAGCCGCGCTTGCGCATGTCCACCCAACGTTTGGGGCGGACGACGCAAACGGTCGTCTCGTCGGAACGGATTTCGACCTCTTGAAAAACCAGTTCGTGTTCCACTCCACGACGAACACCAATCTCCCAGCGACCCGGAGACAGGCTTAACTCGGACTCACCAGGTACGCACCAACAGGTCTTGCCCTGCTCGCCGGGCAGAAACGCGGTGCGCGCGCCAGTGGAGTTTCCCTGGCTGTCCATCTGGGCGACAAAATCAATGCCGCTGCCGGGCCGGCGCATCATGTCATCGGTGCGCCATTTCATGTGGACCATCGCGGGCGCGTGCTTACCGGTGTCATCTGAGAGCAGGGTCAACTTGAGGCGAACGGCGGCCGGACGGGTGAAATCCAACGGCAGGTGCAGGGTCGGTTTGTCCACCAGGCGGATTTCCAGATCGAGCGTGCTGCGGCCAAACGGAATATGCTCCAGGCCCACGAGCACATAGGTTGTGCCCTGGGAGACGCGATTCGCCCAAACGGTGTAGGTGTGAACCGCCAGGTCCACCACATACGACCGATTGAGCGGCCAGGACCGTGGCACCCAAGCAGAGGCCGGCGCCCGCAGCGGCCGTGGTGGTGAGGAACTCGCGACGCGTCACCGTGTCATGGGTGGATGGGAGTGTATATACCATAAGCATTAAACGAATCGTGCTGTGGCTTCGTTCTTCATGAGCCTCTGCCTTCCGCAAGACTGCCAGCCGTCGCTCCGGCTTCAACCTGTCAAACGACTTACCCCCAACCGCCCCGGCCATCACGGCGGGGCAATCGGCCCTGACCCGGTCTTGTAAGTTGTATGCTCAGACACCCACTTGATGTCGGCCGTTTGGTTATCGGTGGACATGCCGATGAGGAGGGCTCGGGCGACCGGTTTGATGGTGCTGCCCTTCCATTTCTTGATCTCGGCGTGACCGTCCGCGAACGACAGACCACCCGAGCCGCCATGCGTGGAAGCCGGCACGTCGCTCCAACTTGAATAATTATCCGGCCCCGATCCCTGACAGAAGTAGTACTGACCGTCGTTGATGGTGTCTGGGTGCTCGTCAATGAAAACGTGAATCTGAGTCGGGTTGCGAATCTCGTTCATCTTCTGAAACTTGGCCCAAATATCCTTTGGAGGCTGCCCAACAAAGCCGTTCATCGCGTAACTTCGCGTGCGGCGTCCGCCGCCGAGTGTAGCCGTGGTATCGGCAGGACATTTATACACGCCGGTGTTTTTGGCGGTGAACTCTCCCAGCAGTCCGACTCTAAGCCACTCTGGACTCAGTGTTGTATCGGTATCACCCCAGGTCATGAGATTGGCAACCCAGCAAGTTGCACTGTTGGTGCCGACGGCGTTCAGAACGAGGCGATCGTTGTTATCATTCGCATACATGTTCCACGCCAACTGCAACTGTTTCAAGTTGCTCATGCAGGAAATGCCCTGGGCCTTCTGTTTGGCCCGGCCCAGGGCGGGCAGCAGCAGCGCCGCCAATATGGCGATGATGGCGATGACGACAAGGAGTTCGATCAAGGTGAACCCTCCATCGCTCATCCGATGCCCCACAGATTCGTTCCGAGGTTTCTTCATGTGTGAACTGTCAGTCTTAAGCTTCAAATAGAGAGCCTGGCCACTCGCCCATTCCGCCCTCCGAGCGACCAGGTCTCAACCCCCGCATCCAAATTAAGGCACCAAGACCCGGTAGAACTGCTCCGGGTAGGGGAGCGAGTTCGTGAAGTTGAAGGTTCCGGTGTTGGTCAGGATGTTATACCAGTTCACCGTTGGCGTCAGGTTTGTCGCCCACTGGATCACGCTGGTCTGCCCAGCCACGCCCGTTACGGTGAAGACGAATTGGCCATTCACGATGGCAGGCGAAGTGATAACCGTGGGAGGCGTAATCGGCACGATTTCACCCGTGGCCAGAATCTTGGCCCCCGTGACATCCCCGCCGCCAAACGGATTGATCCACTTGACCTGAGTCAGTTGGGCGGTCGTCAAACCGGTCGCGTCGGTGCCAAGCTTGATCTGGTCCGGTCCGCCACCCGAGGCGCTGCCGTTCCAATTACTGATGGTCAGCGTCTGTCCGGCAGCCCAGGCAGCAGCAGCGCTGTTGGCGAATCTTAAGGTGGCCCCCGAGCCGCCCGCCGTCCCCATTGCAATGGTGGCGTTGGAGGAGAAGACCAATTGAGCTAACGTGACGGCGCCACCGTCCGGAACGGCAGTGGTGCCACCCAACAGGCGCAGGTTCTTGGGCATGTTGAGCCCGTTCTGAAGGGTAACGCGTCCACCCTTGATGACGAGGCGCTGGAAGTTGGTGACCAAGGTGTTAGCCGCAACGATGTATTCGGGTGAATTGCCGCCCTGGGTGTCAAAGCCGACCGCCACGGCGCAAGCAGTGTTGGCCGGGCCATCATTCAGCGTGTAGGTGGCGTTATTGGTGATGGCAATCGTCAGCACCCCGGCTGAGCCACTCAATTGATTGAGGCGCGCCCCTGAGAGCAGATTCGTTACGTACTGGTCGTAGCCCTGCACCCTAAGGCCATAGACCGTGCTGCCGTTGACGATGATCTGGGCGCCTGGGTAGGTACCCATCGCTGACCACGGCAGACCGTCGAAGTTGACCCCTCCCGTTCCTAAACTGCTGCCGTATGGGGCGTTGTCCTTGGCGAGCTGAGACGACACGGAGTAAGGGAGATCCACAACAATCCGGGCATCATTCACCGAACTGCCCTGACCAGTGATCGGCCGGAAGATTTCGATGCACTTGGCGCTCGTGCCGTCCGGCGCATTGAACTGGGATCGGTAGATCTTCAGTTCGCCGTTGTCTTGAATGACGGTGTTGGCAAACACACGCAGGCCAGCGCTCTCTCCAACAGCAGGCCCGTTGCCTTCCCAGTGTTGGGTGCGCAATTGCAGGTTCAGGTTGCACTTGGCGCCGCCCTTGATCGTCATCGTGTTGGTATTGCCCGGAATGGTTCCATTGCTGGGGTTGCCCAGGCTCAGGGTCCGGGTCAGTTTGCCGCCGCACCAGTCCACCGACGAACCGGGTTCATGGCTGATATCGCAGGCGAGATGCTCGATGCCGTCGCGTTCCCAAACCTGCACGGCGTCGTAGAACTTTATTCCGTAACCGGGGTTCATGTAGAAGGCTCTGGTATAGTCGGCTTCCTGCAAACCGCGATGCGGGCCGCGAATGCAGAAACGGCCAACGTTTGTAGTCGTGCCGTTGAAGTCAACTTCTGCGATTGACGAATCGCCGCCCGGCTGTCCCTTGATGTTCAGGAAACCATTGGTCATGACCGACCATTCAAGGTAGGCCGTGGCGCCGTTGGTGATAACGACAGTCAAGTCACCCTCACCAAACCGTCTCTCATATTGATTGCCATACGTGGAAGTCGGCCCAAGGGCTAGACCATAAGTGGGAACGTCCCAAGGCCCGACGAAATTGTCGCCTCGTCCGTCGCCCGAGAAGGGCAGGGGCTGACCGATGACAATCGTTCCTGGCACGCCATTCGTGGCGGAAGACCGATAGAACGTGGGACCTTGATCCACGGGGTAATTCTTGTTCAGCAGGAGAGTTCCACCGTTGGGACCGAAATCAACACCGTGCCCATCCCAGTAGCTGATGAACGTGGCGGAATTAGAGCCCACAGTGTCGGTGGCAATGTGCCGGTCATCAAGGAGACCTCCGTCCAACAAGGCATAGCCTCCGCCGCTGGTTCCGTTGCCGCCCAGATAACTGGGATTGGGGTAGGCTGTCATGGCTGCAGTCCCCTCAATCGTCACCTTGGCGCCGTTGGTGATTACCACCTGATTGATCGTGTTGGCTGGATTGGCGATGACATAATTGCCCGCGCCGAAGATCGCATTATTCGCGTTTCCGGTGATCGAGTTGTTGAGCGTCACCACCCCCGAACCTGAGCCGCCAAAGACGCGGTTCGCGCCGCCGAGATCAATGTCCACGTTGAGAGTGACTGTGCCGGCGCCGTTCTGGGAGAGGTCGCCGCCGAGCGTCAACCCGCCATTGCCGAGCGAGTAGGCATCGGGGGCGTTGAAGGTGAGCGCCCCGATGCCGATCACAGACGCCCCCAGGTCCGCCGTCTGGCCGGTCACGTTCGGGAACAGGATGTTATCGCCGGAACCGGGAAGGGCGTCCCAGTTGCCGGCGGTGCTCCACGAGGTGTCAACGTTTCCAGACCACGTGGAGGTGGCGGCCTGGGCATTCCAGTCACCGACCGCGAGAAACGCAGCGGCGAGTCCGATTAGTGCGAGTTTGCTTTTCATGTTTTTTGTATGAGGTGTTGGATGGTGTTCAATTACTGCTCTGGCAGTTGTGAGTTGAACTTGTTTATGCGCGTCTTAAGTTGCCTTTCGACTAAGCATCGGTTTCTGCATTGCCAAATAGTATCAGGCGGGCCGGTAGGATTGGTAATGGTTTCATGCTGAAACGGACTGCTTTTTTGCCCCCACCGGCATAGGGGCATATACCCCTGATACGTCCATTTGCTCTTACTTGCTCAATTGGGGAGGATGAGGATGAGACTGAACTGCGCCGCAAACCTTAGAGGCGTCCCCAACAGCGTAACAAAAATCGGGGACGTTTGAAGGCGCGCATAGATCGGGCTGGCAGGTGACGAGTCCGCAGACCAGGCGGCCGAAATTGCTTCCGAGTCGGCGATGGCAACGAAGGGCGCGAGCGAAGGCGGTCAATGCCTGGCCAAGTCGTGGGCCAAGTCATACGGCCCGCGACGATGCCCCGGCAAGGACCGCACACTGGCGCGGTTCAGCCAGCGGCTCTGGTACGGCTTGAGCGCAATGCGCCGCGAACGCCCTTGGCCATCAAAGAGGCGCGTGATCTGGGTTGCATCCGAATTGTTAACGACGACCGCCTGCCCGGACTTTGGATAGAAAGCGCAATCGGTAACCGCGTTGTCACAAAACCATTTCTTGAGCTGCAATTCCTTCCCTGCCGACCAGAAAATGGCACGGTGCAGCAGGCGCGCATTGGTGAGATCATACGGCAGCGCGCCAAAAAACACCGCCCGCCCCCGGCCAAAGGGTTTGGCGGCAGCCAGTACATGAAGGCCGCTGGCCGCCAGGAGTTGCGTGGCCGGATCACAAACATAGACGAAAGTCTCGTTGGTACCGAAATCCACAGGGCCCGTAAGGTTCTCGGTGATGAAATGTCGCGGCGCGACACTGGCCTTGACCGGGGCGGACTGCAGTGTATGGCCGATTTCCTTGTCCACGCCGAGGACATCCGCCAGTTGGAAATACCGTCCCTGATGCTGGAATGCACTGGGGCCACGGCACCCGATAAAGCCGCCGCCAGAGTGAATGAACCGACGAATCTCGCCCACAACTTTCGGGTTGCCCCACCAGCGCCCGCCACTCCAGGCAGTTTCAGCGTCGCCATCGTTGATGATGACATCGATGTCCCCGGGGACGCCGTGTTTTTCAATTTCGGCAAAGCTGAGGAACTCGACTTCGACGGGCAAGCCGGACAGGCATTCCAGGAGATTCGTGCCGGCGACCTGGATGACATCGGGTCGTTTGACGAGGAACTTCTGTGGCGCTCCGAAGCTGTTGATCCATGCCTTCCATTTGCCCCAGCAGTTGAGCACGGCAACCTTGATGGGTGCCTTCGAGGATTCGCCACCGCCTGAGTTGGCCTTGAACGCACGGAACTCCTGACAAAGTTCGGCCACATGCTCCACGAATTTCGGGAACTTGATCGCGAGACTCAAGTAGCCGCCGTAGCCGAGGCGGTCAACGGGCTTCCGCAGAAGCGCACGGCGAATTTTGATCCAGTTGCTCAGCGACTCGCCCAACGGGTCGCCGCCCGCGCGAAAGACATCGGGGAAGAAATAGGGATAGAGGCGCAACTCCCTGACGAGGCCACCCGGGGCATCCGAAACGCGGCGCAGCGCAACGCCGTCTTCAGCGGCGCCAACGTGAATATCAAGGCCCATCTTGAGGAAGCCCGGTTGGTAAGGTTCGACGCCGGCCCAATGGTCGCCCCAGAAGATGGCGGCGCGCTTGCCGGCCTTGTGCGTCTTGTCGGCAAGCGCTTTCCCAAATTTCACGACAAAGCGGTGGATGAATTCCATCCAGTCGAGATACCCTTTTGAAGGCACCCGGCAGGCAGCGTTGTAATAGCCCTGATCCACGAAATCCTCGCCCTGGAGACGATAGCCGTATTCCTTCGCGAAATCCTCGATCGCCGGCACGCTGACGGTGTCCTGATAGCCGGTCCAGTCGCGGAATTTGTCCACGGCGTTCTGGTCTGAGTCTATCGCGAAGGCGTACGCGAGCGAGGTTAGCCGAACGACATCAGTCCGGGGATGGTCTTCCAGGTATTTGTCGTAATAGGCCATCAGGTGATCCCAGCATTGTTTATGATAGGGATCGACACTGATGACGTGCGGCTGCGTCCAGTTGTTCGTTAGATGATTGTACATCGAAACCGTATCCCAGATCTGGAACACGAGGAAATTCACCGTGTAAACGTGGAACGGAATGGTGCCGCGGATGGTGACTTTGCCGGTCCGCGGGTTGAGCGTCCATTGCGAGGTTTTGACGAGCCGGCCGGTGGTGCGATCGATGACCTCCCAATACCTCCGGGCATCGTGCATCGTGTCGATGACGTATTTCTCGCAGGAAAAGCCACTCATCGGATCAATCACCAAACGTGAGGCGGTGGCGGTGATCGCATCCGACATGAGGAACTTCTGCGGAAGCTGGTCCATGTGGCGGCGCGGATAAGTCTGCTCGGCCCGAACGAGGCATATCGTGGAATATACCTCGAGGCCCAAGTCCAGCATTTCCGGCGATAGATCAGTGCCATCGCTGTCGCGAATGGCGTCGGCGCCCCATCTGCGGGTAAGTTCCACCACCATTTTCTGCTCCCCCACCTCGGCGGGAAGCGTGATCGAACCGGTGGTCATGGACTGACAATTGAGTCTCTTGCTATCGTTTCTTCGAGTGCTCATACAAATATGGTTAATGAATCAGCGTTTGCGGCCTTTGCCTTCGAAGTAGTCCTCGATTTCTTCGAGGGTCTTCCCCTTCGTCTCCGGCATGAAGAACGCCGCCGTGATGAAATAGATGACGGTGCAGCCACCCCAGATGAAGAACATGGCGTGAAAGCCCCGGCTGCCCACCACGATGGGGAAGAACATGGCGCTCAGAAACTGGACGCCGTTGTTCAGTACCATGGCGATGCCCATGCCCGTCGAACGGATGCGCGTGGGCATCAACTCCGTCAGAGCGAGCCAAACGCAGACGCCCGGGCCAATCGCGAAAAAGGCGATGAAGCCGCAAAGGACGAGGACGACCCATTTGCCGGTGTCCGGCGAGGCGATGGGGCCATAGCTGGCGCGAAGAAGCTCAAGCTTGCCGCTGTCCTTCACGCGGGTTTCCTCGGCCTTCTTGCCGTTCACCGTCACCCATTTCTTTTCAGTCTCAGGTCGCACGGTGAGCGTCCGGTCCTTCTCGGCGGCGGCATTGGAGAAGGCAGAGGCGATTCTCGGCTGGGTCTCCTTCTCAAATTTGTAGGTAACGCTGAGCTGGCTGGGGACATAGCTGCCGAACTTGGCGAGACTCCCGTCAACTTTTACCGCGAAGCTGCGGCCATCCGGAGCGAGTCCGGTGCGAACCATGTCGAGTACATCCATGCGTTTCGATTCGAAGCTGTAGAAGAGAAAGCCCGCGCACGCCATGCAGACGATGATGCCGCCGGTACCGATGGCTAGCAGAATCTTGCGCCCCCATTTGTCCACGAGCAGCGCGCCAACGACTGTGACCGCGCAGTTGATGCCCGTGATGACTTGGAGGTTGAAGGCCGCTTGTTTTTCGGACAGGCCGGCACCTTGGAGAATCTTGGCCGCATAGGCCAGGATGGAGCCGATGCCGGTGGCCTGATTGCAGGCCAGCACGATGCAGGCGATGACAAAGGGCACGACATACTTGCGTTGGAGCACCGATCCGGATGCGGGGGAGGCGGCCGCGGCACCTTCGGCCTGTGCCTTCCCTTGCCCGCTGCGCCCCTTCATTTCCTTGATTTCGAGAGCGGCTTGTTCCTCGGTACGGGAAAACCGCAGGATACGCCGGGCTTCCTCGATGCGGTGCCGGCGGAAGAGCCAGCGCGGGGATTCGCCCACGAGCATCGCTGCAATGGTGAAGAGAACCCCGGGCACGCACGCCGTGAGAAAGATGTAACGCCATGCAGCATCGTCCGCCGCGAAGATCTTCTCGGGGTCGCCCATCGCGGCTTGGACGGCGGCTTCGTGAACACTGGCAAAGTGCGTGGCGATGAAAGCCGCCAGCACAAAGCCGAGGGTCAGGAGCAATTGGAAAACCGAGGTGCCACGACCCCGCAATTCGGCCGGCAGGCACTCGGCCATGTAGAGCGGCACGACCACGCAGACCACGCCCCCGGACAAACCCATCAGGATACGGCCCGACAACAGCGCCAGGTAGCCCGAGGAAATGAAGATCAGCCCGATGCTCACCACAAACATCAACCCACCAAGCAGCATCACTTTCTTGCGCCCCAGCAAATCGGCCAGCGTACCAGCAAACAACGAGGCAATCACCCCCCCGAACACATAGATCGAAACCATGAATCCCTGCTGGGTCGCGGTCATGGGAATCGTCTTGTCGAGGTAGAGCAGTGCTCCGGCGATGATGCCGTAGTCAATGCCCGCCAGCAGACCGCCCATACCCGCCACGGAGAGCAAAGAGTAGAGGTAGGAACGGCGGCTGCCGCCACGCGCCGGCGCCCAGCGGGGAGGCGGTGAATCAGCATTACTTGTGCTCACGCCGGAAGTGGGGTTGGATGAAAAAGGAGGTCACTTGCGGGCGGGATCTACAAGCTCTTTCAACACGGCAAGGTCTGACGCGTTCCGACCTGGGTCGAACTTGAGTGCATCTTCCTCGGCGAGCAGAGCCTTACGGCGCGCCTCAATCCGCTCGCGTTCGCCAACGCGAGGGGCGGCAACATAAATTGCCACGCGGCTGACTCGGTCACGAATCTCCAACGCGCCTTCCTTGGCTGTATGGTCAACCGCACTCGTGCCGTCGGCGTCCACACGAAACACTTCAACGGGATTGCGCGCGTACTTCGGGAGTCGAAAGGGAAAACGGATTTCACGTGGCGGACCGAATTGGAAGACCTTTTCCACTGGGTCGGGTTTGTAGTCGAGGTCGAGCGCGAACATAACGGCGCCGCGCGAGCCGCCCAGCACATCCAGATCCCAATCGGGCTTCCCATCACGCAGGACTCGCTCATGGCTCACCACATCGCCTGCCAGATAAAAATCTTCTAGCATCCGGATTTCGCGATCTACGCGCGTGATTGGTTCGATCAGGTCAGGAAACTTGAGCAGCGACTTGAGGCTGAGGTTGAACCAGTAGAGTGACGTGATGCGGCTGGAGAGCGCGTGATATGCCTGGGCACGAAGCTCATCTGGCGTAGGTGAGGTGCGTTGTCGTCCGCCGTTGCTGTCCCACCCTCCGTTTGGGCCTTGCGACCAGTAAGCAACGGGGCCCGGACGGTTCAAGTCGCGCAAGCTGCGGGTCATTTCACCGATGGTTTCAAGCGGCGCGCCCCAACGAATGGCTTGGCCGTTCCAACGATCGTATTTCCCCCAAGCATCCGGCGCCGGAGCGGTCACGCGATAGGCATCGTAATGCGGAAAATCCGAGAGGCCCGCGTAGTAGCGCCAGATGCGCTCTTCGCTGTGCGTGACGGTCGTGGGTAAGCGTGTGCCTTGGTAAGGGGCGAGTTTTTGCCAGACATCTATCGGAGGCACGGGGCGCCCGCCGCCGTATTGCGGTTCGCCCAGAAACTCGACCGCATGGATGCGCGGCAGCATCGAGTCGGTGTCGTAATGGCTGAAGGGTTCAAGTTTGTTGAAATACTTGAGCGGATAGCGGGTGTAGAGACCATCCGCCCCGTCCTGATCCGTGTAACCGGGTGTATCCGAGATGTGGCCCGTGTTGATGTGCATTCGGCGCAGGGTTCTGAGATACGGTTCAGCATGCAGTGTATTACTGCTGCTGAGTTTCGATGCGACCCAACCTCCGCTGATGTCAAAAACCTCGCGTTTGATCCGCAAGTGGGCCCAAAGCGTCACGGGGTTGACGTCAGGACCAACGAGGCGAGCTTCGACCGCCGCGTAGCTCAAGGGCAGCGTTCCGGTATGCACTCGAGCCCCGCCTTTGTCGCCAGCGGGAATGATGGCGTCGGCAGGAAAGGCGTTGAAGTTGGTGAACCACGGTTGCGGCAACAATACGCGCCAGGATGGGTTGTCTTTGGGCAACCAGAGGCGGCACGCCTCTAAGCGGAGCGGGCCGGCGGTTCGGTTGGCGACATGAAAGATGAGCGAGTCGGGATAAGGATTCGTGGGGCTGCCCAGGAACGTAACCGCCGAGAGCCACGCGCGCGGCTCCGCGATGTCGAACTTCAGATCCTTGTTCCCGACGACAAGCGCTGCGCTTGTGCCCACGCCCCATGGCGCTTGCTTGCCGTTGAAAGACCAGACGGTTAGCGCGCCGGGCCGCAGAACCAGCGGCGCGTTGCTCCAGGCGCTCGGAAAATCGTGCCATGTCCATTCGTCATCAGTGAGCAGTTGCTCCGGCGACTTGCCCCGCAGGCGAATTACCTTGTCCGGCGCGAGGCTCAGGTCTGCGGTGCCTGCATTGCGCAGAAACAACTGCACCCGCGCGCCCAGACTGAAATCCGGCTCACGCCGATAACGCATTTCCCTGGACTGCACATGGGGGATAACGCTCAACCCGCTGAGTTCGAGCTGGGACGAGGAGTCTGCCGCCAGGCTGCATTGAGCCGCCGCGACAAGCTGCAGTAGAGGAAGGCAGTTCTTCAATTGCATGGTGAACGACGGTCTGCGTTTAGGTCTGTGTCACAATCATTGCGAGGCAGTTTCCGGCAAAGGATGGCTCCGGGCGTCCTTGCGGCGTCAGTGGAGTGGGCGGCGCCACTATCTGCCTGCGGGATGTTGAGTGAGTTTGGGGGCTTGCCCCTTCGCCGAGGCAGGGGTTCCGTTGGTTGCAATGACCGCACAATACATGTTGCCCTCGAACTGAGTGCGGAGCGTGACCGATCCCCCCTTCGGTAGTGTTCGGGAATAAATCGCATAAAACTGGCTTACCGAGCCGACACCGCCCTCGTAAATACGGAGGTAGTCAGGTCGGCTCGCGCCTCCAACGCGCGGGGAAATCCCGGTGTTGACACGTGTCCAGCCGTCCCCGGGTATCCACTCGGTGTCAGGTGGCCCAAAGGTAGGATCATCCAAAGAGGAAAACGCGGTGAAATCATTGACCCGATTATCCACCAGCAAATAGAAGGTGACTGGGCAATCCACAGTGATGGTGCAGGAGTAATTCGTGTAGCGCCGCACCTCTTGCAAAAACCAGACGTAATGATTGTTTTTGAGATACTCAGGGAACGGGCCTGGGTTAGCAGACTCCACAGGGTTCAATGCGCCGGCAGCATCAAAAGCCGCGGGCTGAACACGATGCAGCCGGTTCTTGATCGGTTTAACACCTTCACCAAAAAGGTTTGTGCTCAGGGTGGCTGCCGGCAGTGTGATCGGAGCCCCCGAAACGTAATCGCCACCCTCGCCCTTATCAGTGACCACTATTTCCGCGCCGCTAGCGATGCTTGTTGCCGTGACCGCAAGCAGCATGCTTCCCATCAAGCGGATGATTCTGGCCAAGGACAAAGTATTCATCTAGATTATTACCGGCTGAACATGCAACACAGTACGCACACCGCTCAGCACATTTCAGCAATTTTATGTCAATGCCGCGGGAAGACAGCAACCATTTTACCCCTAGCTGAATGGGGGCATTTGACCCTAGGCTGCAGCCCGTTCATGTCTTGCGGCCATCACCCCGCGCACATATAAATTGTGCGAACTGCATGAACTGGCGACCATTTACCCACACCCTGACCCGGTCATACATGCCGGCCTGGGCGGTCCTGGTGGTCGGAGTAATTTTGACCGTCGCTATCTCGGTCCGATTGCACCGGCAAAGCCGGGCTACGGACCATGCGCGCTTCGGACGCGCCATTCAGCAAACCGCCGGGGCAATCCACGACCGCCTGCAGAAATACGAATTAACAGTATTGAGTCTAGCGGACTTTTGCGCCACCCGGGATTCAATCACCCAGGCTGAGTGGCGATTCCGCATCCGAATGCTGGCCAATGAGCAGAGCTACCCCGGCCTGCTCGAAGCGGGATTTGCGGAACTGAAACCTGCCCTGTCCAATGCACCGCTGACGACTTTAGCGGCAGCCGCGGCGGAAGCCCCTTCCTCGTCTGCAGGACCGTTCCGCATTCTTCACGGGTGGGCGCGCCCGCCCTCTTCGATGAGTGGCGTGGATCCGAACTTTCTTGCTGAGCCGGACCAGGCTAATGCCGCCTGGCAGGCAATTCTCACTTCCTCTGCCACCATGAGCGGCATTCGACAGTTGTCCGCAGAGGTCAACGGCGGGCCTGCCCAAGGTTTGACGATCTTCGCCCCGGTTTCTCGTGGAGCGGCAGACGCACCGTCAACAAACACCGGTAACTTGGCGGCAGCCGAAAGTCGCAATAATCGCGCCCCGAGTGTGCGGGGTGTGAGTTTTTGCGCAATGGAACCGAACATAATGCTGGATGACCTTTTCGGGATTGCGCCGCGGGACGTCGGCTTCGAACTCTTCAGCCACCCAGTCGTTTCCGCCACTAATTGGCTGAACCCATCGTCAAAACAACCGCGAGCCCTCGACCCTGGTTTTCGAGTTTATATGAGGACAAACCTCCCTTTTCAAGTATTGAACCAAACCTGGTCCATTTGCCTTTACACTACTCCGCTTTTTGAGCACGAATCATCCCTGTCGCGGCCTTGGCTGGTTTTTCCTCTGGGGTTGGGCCTGACCTTGGCTGTCACAGGTCTGCTGGTGATTCAAATCCACTTCCGGCTCCGTCAGGATGCTGTGGCAGCCGATCTGAAGTCTGCCTGTGATGACCTCCAACATGTGCAAAACGAACGCGAGCGGGTAAGCCGGGAACTCCATGACGGGGCAATCCAGTCTTTGTATCTCCTTCAATTGACACTGGGCCGTTGCGAGCGCCTGCTCAGGTCAAACGCGGCCCAGGCCCGCGAAGTCCTTGCCCGAGGAAGGTTTGCCATTGACGACCTCATTGCTGAGTTGCGCCGGTTCCTCTTGCAGGACGACTCGAAACAGGGGAAGCCAGTGAGCCTTCAGGAAGCCCAAGCCGTGCTGCAGCAACTGGTTCAACGGTTTCGCAATACTCAATCAGTCGCCATCCAAATGACCGGAGAAGCATCGGCACCCGTGTTCCTGGCGGCTTCGCAACTCGGACATTTGAAGCAAATCGCTCAGGAGGCCATGAGCAACGGCCTGCGCCACTCCCGCGCTAAGAGGATCTGCCTGGAATTCAGTGCTTCCGCCGGATTAGTCCGATTGGACATCACGGATGATGGACAGGGTTTCGATCCCCGCAAAAGCGCCGAGGCGGGAAACGGTCTCGCTAACATGCAGGCCAGGGCGGCCCACTTGGGCGGAACGTTGGGAGTTCAATCCAGCCCCGGCCAAGGCACCCGGGTCACTCTCTGTTTTCCCGCAACTTCCACTATTGATCTGCACCATGAGTAAGCACTCCAAGATTAAACTCCTGATCGTTGATGATCATCCTGCCCTGCGCAAGGGTCTGCGCGAGGTTGAGGATATCTGTCCAGAAATCGAGGTTGTGGGCGAAGCCGGCAGCGGCGCCGAAGCCCTCAAGCAAACGGCTTTGCTGCGACCCAACGTAGTCCTCCTCGATTACCGCCTTCCCGACATATCCGGCCATGAAGTCTGTCGCCTCATCAAGGAGAAACACCCATCGATCCATATGCTTTTCCTTTCCTCATACGCTGCCGAGTCCACAGTCCACTCCGCGCTCGAAGCCGGCGCGGCTGGCTATCTGCTCAAGGAGAACGACGCGCAGAAGATTGTGGACGCCATTCTAGCAATTGCGCGCGGCGGCAAAGTGCTGGACCCTATGATCGCCCACGCATTAATCGCAAGAGACCAGCCTGCCGGCGGCTCGGACTTCCAGAAACTCTCAAAATTGTCCGCCCAAGAAACGAAAGTGCTGCAGGAAGTCGCTCGGGGCAGAACCGACAAGGAAGTTGCCGATACCCTCGGCCTTCAGACCAAGACGGCCCGCCACTACCTGGATAACATTTTCTCCAAGCTCGGCGTGCATACCCGAACCCAGGCGGCCGCGCTGTACCTTCGCGCTACGAGTGAGCCCGAGTAGCAAGCGCGCTGAGGATTCTTGCCAATGCACCAATGCGTAGCTCTCGAGGACAATCCATGACTTGGAAGCGTCAGCCAACCCGTGAAGGCATTGGCTGGCCTGCAACTACTGCCCGACGTGAACCACGTGGATGCCCCCTCTAAATGACAGGCCAGGGATGGTTGAGGTTATGGCTGAGAGTGGCGCCAATGAGGCATTGGGGAGGCGGGGGGGCGTTCTGGCGCGTCTTTGTTCCCGGGATGGGAAAAGAAGGGCCGCCGGATGCCCGGACGAACCTTTTCAGGGCGAGATGCCGACGTTTCCTGGATGCGGCAGCGGCGATACCAGGGTCGGACAATTAGTTTACCGCCGTTGCCGCACGGCATTGGCCGAGGGCCAAATTGAAGGGGATGATGCCGCAGCGGGGGGGATGCTCGCCGAGGGAGTCAGGGCCGGGTAGGTAACGGAAACGTGGTCTTTGCCGTGACAGGTGAGGGAGCAATTGCCGCTCGCAGATCCAGTGCCGAGGTACGCCAGGCGTCCCTTGGACGAAGGGGTGACATAGATGGTGTTGAAATTGATCAGGTGCGACTGGGCCTGAACGCCATGCGCGTCGTGGCAGGTGGAGCAGGCGGTCTGCTGGTCCACAATGTGGAACCGGTGGCCTCGCGCCTGGCCAATGCTGTTGACCGCCCGGAAGCTTTGATCGCTCAAGATACTGTCCCGGCTGTGGCATTTGTAACAGAGCGCATAACTGGTGGCGCTCTCGGGTTGGTAGTCGGTGAGAACCAACTGCCGCTCCAACAAGGGGGCGTAACTGGAGCCGTGCGGACCTCTTGGTCCGGTGCCCTTGGCGCCAGGTCCCTGGTCATTGTTATGACAATCGGTGCAGAGCATCTGCCCCCCACCAGTCCAGGTCGATGTGAGGCTGCGGCCGGGAACCGATTTCGATGTGCTCACCACCGGATGATAGGACGCATTGGCCGGATTGAATTGGAGCCGCACGTCAGACTGAGTTAGCTGGCGCGTCACCTTGGAACTGCTGCGTGAGCCGCTGGTCCCGTGGCAGCGAAAGCACAGTTCGTATTCTTTCGATACCCTTGTGATCGGCCCGCCGCCTGAAGTCATGCCTTTCACCAGGGTGAGAGCGCCGGACAAACTGGTTCCCCCGGCGGCGGTCATGGTGGCGGCGTGCGGGTTATGGCAGTCCATGCAGGAAACGTGGCGATTGCCGGCAGTAATCGTGCCCTCAGCGGCGTCGTGAAGTGACGCGGTCGTCAGGACGGGGTGAACGCTGGCTTTGTTGAACTCGCCGGCGAGGCTTTTTGCCGCGACGGTGCCGCTGTGGCACACCAGGCAATTGTCCTCGATTTTCTCGAAATTCAGGAGCCGCGGCTTCGTGCCGGCAGCGTGCGGGGTATGGCAGTTCTCGCAGCCGTTGGCGGCTACGGTTGTGCCGGTGGTGTAAGGCCAGGGGTTTTTCCCGGAGCCATTCCAAGGGGCCCGGGACATGGCATGAGCGGAGTTGTTCCAGGAGTTGGGAATGTGACAGTCCAGGCAGAGCGCGGAGGCATAGTTATCCTTGACCAGGAATTTGCCGTATTGGTTCCTGTGCGCATCATGGCAGGAGGTACACTGAACCTGCTTCAGCTTGTCCAGACGCACTTGCTGTTGGAGGGTCATCGGGTCACGGAGTTCGCCATTGGCGGTGACCAGGGCGTTGTCGTAGGTGAACGAAATCGGGTGGTGCCCCGTAAGGTCGGTGCCAATCCGGCTGCGTCCCAGAGGCATCGAGCCGGTCGAACTGCGCATCTGGATTGGCGTGGACCGGCTGCGGACCATCCCGAGGGCAACGGTGCCATCGTGGCAGCTAAGGCAGAGTTTGGAATCGCCCGTGGGCTGGCCCACCGTCGCCTTGAGAGTTGAACTGCTGTAAGGCGTGTAGGTTGCCGTGGACATGCCGTGGTTCCAAAGGGGAATTTGGCCGGCCTTGCTGTGCGGGGTGTGGCAGAAGATGCAGAGATCCCCCTCGGTTGCGGCCCGAACACCGCCAGGGCCGCTGACGGCCAAGTTATGTTTGGAATTGACGACGCTATAGGGTGTGGCCGCCGTACTCACGAGCGTCGAGCGTACCAGCAACAGCATAACCACCCCCCCAACCAGAAGACCGTGCGCAAGCCATTGCGAAGCCCCCAGCCCGAAACCCCGAGGAAATCCCAAACCCGGAACCCGGACTCTTGGCCGGCGGTGCGAGTCGGAATTACTGAGACGATCGACGCAGTTCATTGTTTGCCTGTGTATTTGAAGACCTGAACGCGATGATTATACGAATCGGCGACGTAGATGAGATTGTCGTGGCCAATGGCGATGCCGTTTGGCAACCAGAATTGACCCGGCTCGGCGCCCGCTTCGCCCCAGTTCAGGAGCAGGCGGTTCTGATCATCAAAAATCTGGATATTGTCGAAGAGCGCATCAACCACGTAAATGTGACCGTAGCGGTCCACGGCCACGCCCTTGGGGCGGCTGAAATGGCCGGGGCCATCGCCGGAGCTGCCGATCACACGCTCGATTTGTCCGGTGGCGTCAAAGACCTGCACGCGACAGTTCAGTGAGTCGGTGACGAAAACCCGACCGCCGGCATCGACGGCGACGTGGGTGGGGAAATTGAACTCGCCCGGAGCGCTGCCGCGACGGCCAAACATGGAGACAAACTTACCCTGCGCGCTGCAGATGACGACATGATGCAGTTGCGAGTCCGCAACGAATAATTTGTCACCAAAGATCGCCAGGCCGCTGGGCCGTTCAAGTTCGCGGGTGATTTCAAATTCCAGTTTGCCTTTCAGATCGAAGGCCAGGACTTTTCCAAGTGCCGAGTCGGCCACAAAAATGGTATTGCGGCGACGGGCAACGGCGACGGGGGATTGGAATCGGGTCTTGCCGACCTGCTCCCACCGCAGCCATTTTTTTTCCGCGCGCTCCAGGCAGCAGACAGTGCTGGCCCCCGTGTCGGTGATCAGCAGGTTGCCGGCATCGTCCAGCGCCAGTCCGAAGGGTTTGTTCAACGAGACGGCGGCGCGGCTGCTGCCGGTGATCCAGCCCGCCAACCGGCTGAGGGCTGCCGGTTTGATGCCGACATCCGCCGGACCCGTGATGCTCTGGACGTAAACCACGCAGGGGTCGGCCGGCGGGGGCGGCCAGGCTGGTCCACGGGTGCCTGCCTCGATCTTGGCGCTGGCGGGTGCTCCGAAGCCCCGGGCCAACAGGAGACCAAAAGCGAAGGTGGCGCAGGCGCAAATCCACGAAAAACGTCGGCGGTGAAGTTGGCGGCGATCAGGTGACATTTCAAAAATCCCGTTTCAACTGGAAATAGAAGAAGTTGCTGTCCCGCTTCTCGGCTTGCTGAATCACCCGGTAGTTGTATTGATAGCCGGCTTTGAAGGTCAGCTTTCCCCAGTTGAAGTTCAGACCGGTGCGGGCGGCAGCCAGGTTCTGCTGGGCCCCCAGCGCGTCCTGGTAGTAGTAGCCGCCTTCCACATTCCAGAACAGCCATGAAGAAACCTGGGTGTTAAAGAGGCCCATGACCTGGAATTGAGTTTGTTCCTGGTTCAATGCGTATTGATAAAATATCTGGTTGCAATTCAACCCCAAATGCGAGGCCTCGCCGAGTTGAAACGAGAAGGTTTCAAAGAAACGGGTGGCGGTGTATCGGGTGAAATTCGAGTCGAAATCTTCATACTCCGCCCCGACGTGCAGCCAGCGCCAGGTAATGTCCGCGCCGCCGATCAGGTCGGTGAGCGTCTCGGCCATCGCCTGGGGCGGGGCGTTGTTGTCCACCGCGTTGATTCGTCCATAAACGCCGATAAGGTTGAACAGGTCCAGCCGGACTTGCGCACTCCCGTTGAGCGTTTCAAAGGAACTCGTGTAGAGCGAATCACTTTGATAGCTCACCAGGATCGTCGCGCCGTCCGATAGGTTCACGCTGGTCGGGACACGCTGGATTTCGGTCATCTCACCATGTGGGATGATGCGGTAGTCCAGGCCATTGGCGTAGGTGGGCACGCCGTTGGGCCCCGTGACCATAATCGTCGTGGCGAAAACCCGCGGGTTGTTGAGGAAAGTGACCGCGATGTCCTTAAGCACGTGCGATTCGTTGATGACGCTGAGGGTGCCGGACCCGGAGGAGTATTGATCGTCGTGGTCCACGACGACCGAGCCCCCGAGCGAGAGGCGTCCCCACGAGCCGAGGCGCTTGGAGTAGCCTTCAGACAGGCCGACACCATACCGGTCGTTGACGGCCGAGCTGTTCAGGCCAGAGATATTGCCATAAGTGCCGTGGACATCGAGTGTGGAAGTGAGGCTGTCGTAAAGCTGGTGCCGAACTCCGGCGACGCCCTGAAATATGGACGAGGAAGCCGGGTCCATGCGGCTATCCTGATAGTTCAGCGCCAGAAAATTCTCCAGGTTGGGACGATGCTGAACCATGACATTCTCATTAACGTTGAACGTCTGTGCCTGCTGGGAGGTGTATTCGGCCCAGCCGAGGGATGCCCCGGTATTGGCAGTGATCTGGCCTCGATCACCAAAGGTCTCGGAATCGGAGGCTCCGATAGACTGGCTCGTGCTGGTCTGCACAGGGCCGTTGTTGAGGCTGTTGCCGAAGTCATCGAAGCTATAGGTCAGGCTCGAGCTGCCCCGGTCGCGCTGATTGATGCCATTGAAATTGAGGTAGGTCTCGGCGACCTCCGAGGTGCCGGTCAACCCGGATGTGATCAGATCCCGATAGCCCATGTCCGTGCTGAAGTTGAAGGATTTTGTGGCCCAGGCAACACGACCACCGTAACGCGTGCTATCCGCGGAAACGGTATTGAAAAAATCGTAGTTGTTATACGTATGGTCGTGGCTGGAGAAGAAGGTCGCGTTGTAAGGCTTGCTGGCGAGAAAATTGACGGTCGCCAGATAGAGCAATAGATTCTGGCTTTCATTGCGGGTCCGAGAGTACCCGGGGCTGGTGACCGAGTCGTAGGTCCAGCCGACGCCGCCCTGCCCGCTGACATCGAACGTCATCAGGTTTGGGTGATAAACCGAACCCTGGAACCTGGCGCCGACCAGGGGCACCACCAGGAAGTTCTCGTGGGTGGACGTGCTGGAGTTCGCCGTGACGTTTTCCTTTAGCGCCTCGACGTCCACTCCCACGCTGGTCTGAGGAATGTCCAGCCGAAGCCATCGCGGCTCCTCCTGGGACCACTGCTGCGCCCTCCCCTGCCCCGCTCCCAGAAGCAGCAAGCCTGACAGCAGCCACCGGCCGACCCGCAGTGTGGAATGCTTGATCATTTCCCGGGCTTTAGCAGACGTTGCCGCTCGCTCTGGTGAGGATCGTGGCAGCTCACGCACGCCGTCTTGTTTGCGGCTGACTGATGCTGCTTCACCTTCTGAAGGTCGGCGTCCTCATGGCATTCCGAGCAGAGCGCAGGAACGGATTTGGCTAACAAGTGGTTCTGATCGGCGGCGTGAGGCTTGTGGCAGGCGGCGCAGTCGCCCTCGGCCGCGGGCTGATGCCGCGATTTGGCTTTGGCAATCTGTTTTTCGAGATCGTCGTGGCATTCAAAACACAGCTTGCCGCCGGGCTTGATCAGCAGCTTCTTGTTCGCCGACTGGTGGGGGCTGTGGCACGAGAGACACTCGCCGTTTTCCGCGGGCTGATGCTTGAATTTGGCCTTCGCAAGCTGCTGCTGAATGTCCTCGTGACACTCGGCGCACAACTTGCCGCCGGGTTTGATCAGCAGCTTCTTGTTGTCTGACTGGTGGGGGCTGTGGCACGAAGTGCATTCGCCGTTTTCGACCGGCTGATGCTTGACCTTGGCCTTGGCGACCTGCTGCTGAATGTCCTCGTGACACTCGGCGCATAATTTCCCGCCGGGCTTGATCAGCAGCTTCTTGTTGTCTGACTGATGGGGGCTGTGGCACGAAGTGCATTCGCCGTTTTCGACGGGCTGGTGTTTGACCTTGGCCTTGGCAAGCTGCTGCTGAATGTCCTCATGACACTCGGCGCACAGCTTCCCGTCAGGTTTGATCAGCAGCTTCTTGTTGTTCGACTGGTGGGGATTGTGGCACGAGAGGCACTCACCGTTTTCCGTAGGCTGATGTTTGACCTTGGCTTTGGCGAGTTGCGACTGCACATCCTCGTGGCATTCGAAACACAATTTGCCATCCGGCTTGAGCAAAAGCTTTTTGTTATTTGACTGGTGCGGGTGGTGGCAGGAAGTGCATTCGCCATTTTCGACCGGCTGATGTTTGACCTTGGCTTTGGCGAGTTCCTGCTGAACCTCATGGCAGTCGGCGCACAGCTTCCCGTCAGGTTTGAGCAGCAGTTTTTTATTGGCCGACTGGTGGGGATTGTGACAGGAGGTACAGTCACCGTTTTCGACCGGCTGATGCTTAACCTTGGCTTTGGCGAGCTCCTGCTGAACCTCATGGCATTCGGCGCACAGCTTGCCATCGGGCTTGAGCAGCAACTTCTTGAAATCCGAACTGTGGGGGTTATGGCAGGCGAGGCATTCGCCGTTTTCGACGGGTTGATGTTTGGTCTTGGCGGTCTTTGGGAATGGGTCATGGCACTGGAAACACAAGGCTGGGGGAAGCTGGACCAGCAGCTTCGTGTTCGAGGCCTGATGGGGATTGTGGCAGGAAGCGCATTCGCCATTCTCGACGGGCTGATGTTTAACTTTGCCGTTGGCCAGAGAGTCGTTATGGCACGCGAAACAGACCGTCGCTCCTTTGCCCGCCATTCTCTGGGCAGACCGGGCCTGGTGGCATTCGGCGCACTGGCGGTTGGCGTAGGGTGGGTGGATGAAGTCTTTCACCCGTTCAGCCTGGGGGGCCGGTTGGGCAACCGCGTTGGTCGTCGAAGGTCGAGCCGTGACCGGAGCCGCGGGAGCGTTGGTGCGCGCGCCCGGCACAGGCACTCCGTCAAAGAAGGTGCTCAGCCACTTTTGTTTTCCCGGACCCGAGCAGCCAGCCACGAGTGCCAAGGCCAGAAGCAGCGTGACCAAAGCGCAGCAGGCCGGAATTGGCCGCCTCGAGGAGGAGTTGGAATTGTGCGATTTGTTTGGGCGCATCAGGCAGCCTTCCGCGCGCAAGACTATTTTCGGGAACCAAATCCGTAAACGCTGACTTTTCGGTCGCCAAACTGACTGGTAACCAGAACCAAATACTCGAGCTTGAACCCCGGGGCCGCCAGCTTTTGGAACAAGCCAACATGGTCATAATCCACTTTCACGGCGGCCGGGAGGTACAATTCGCCCTCGGTGCTGCTGCCAGCCTGGCCGAAGTACATGAGCAAGCGCCCCTCCGAGTCGAACAGTTGCACCACCTGGGTGGAAGCATCCACCACGTAAACGCGTCCTTCGCGATCCACCGCCACACCTTTGGGCCGGGCGAAGAGCCCCGGCGCGACTCCCTGCTGACCGATGGTGCGCACGTAGCTGCCCTCCGGATCGTAAACCTGCACCGCGAACCCGCCGAGATCGGAAACCAGAAGGCGGCCATGCTGGTCCCAAGCCAGGTTAGTGGG
>Ga0194053_10000400_pt1 | contig 33032 bp, 27 predicted proteins | sample SepL228m_MetaG_FD_161684 | JGI IMG/M metagenome (GOLD analysis project Ga0194053, IMG submission 161684) | Anoxic zone freshwater microbial communities from boreal shield lake in IISD Experimental Lakes Area, Ontario, Canada - Sep2016-L227-8m | ecosystem: Environmental > Aquatic > Freshwater >... | reverse complement strand
GAAAGGGGATCGAAGCCAGACGCAATCCCGTTACAGCATCCAACGGATGCTGCGTTGCCAACAGACGTCGCACATGGGTCACATGGTACAGCGCCCAGAACACAACAGCGCTCAACCGGGTCATTTGCCCCAGATCACCCCATTCTGTAGCGGCCGTCCAAATTGCCGGATCACTCGCTGCCACCATCAAGAGGCCGGGAATGATCACATGTTGAAAAGACTCCGCCGCAGTAGGCCCGCGTCCCGCCCAAAGCCGGGTGAATAAGGCGGCCATCAAGGCCCCGGCTAACGACACCCCTATAATTGTTAACGGAGACCGCCCAGGGCTCGTATTGGCGTTTGCCAACATGGCGAGCATCGCCCCTACGCCCAGGACACAGGCTAATCCGAAAATGAGATCCCGCTGCCAGCCCTGTTTGAGTCCGACTTTGTCGGGGTGTGCACAGGGTGCGCAGTCCCTTGCGCGCCGCATGACGCCCGCCACGGCGGCCGCCAGAAGCGCGGTCGCTAGCAAGCAAAGCCAGCGTCCGAAGGGACTGGCCAACACCAGCCGCCAAGGCGCCCAAACCACGAGTTTGGTTTTAATCCCAAGTCCACCTGAAAGAGCGGTTGCCCCCCCGGGATGCGCGACAACCAACACGGTTTCATTCCAGGAACCGATGCGGGCGGCATCAATGAGCAGCTTCCCCTGCCCTTGCCGCTTCCGCAGTACCAGCGGAATAGTCTGTACCCCTGATGATCCCTTGATTTCCCAACTGACACGCAAAGGAATCGGGGTATCGCGGGCAAGTTCATAGTCATAACGCAATACATGAGCCTTGGATGGAAGCCCATCCGTTTCCGTATATTTGGCCCAAATACCTGCCGCCGCCCCGGGAGGCAGGGAAAATTGAAATTGCCATGCCCGATTGGATTGAGTGAGTGAGGCTGAGGCACCCGCAATCTGAAAAACACCTTGCTGAGACGCATGGCTTAAAGCGCCATCATCCGGGAAAGCAGAGCGCGAAACACATAAGGCGGACAGGAGCCCAATAACTAGAATTTTTCTCATGATCCAAATTCTTTTAAACGAGCCCAAAAAATCGCCGGATCCGCGCGGCAAGCATAGATTGATTCTCCGGCACAGGCATTTTCGTTGATGAGATCGCCAGATGGGCCTGGCGCCCGGCTAACCGCTTTTCAAGCGCAGCCGCAAGTTTGCTGGCCAACTCGGAATTCGCCTTGAGCAAAGCGGCAAAGTCCTGACTCGACACCCGCACCACCTCTACATCTTCATCAGCCACCACCGAGGCCATACGTCGCTCTCCGGTAAGCAATGACATCTCACCGAAAAATTGGCCTTTTGACAGTCGCGCCACTTCAACTGAGACCCCATCAGTACCGCGGATTTTCACCACCACTGTTCCAGACCGGATCACATAAAACGAATCACCGGGGTCCCCCTCACGACAAAGAGTTTCTCCTGCTGCAAAGGGCACAGTATCCACCGAAGCAACCAACCCTTCACATTCGGCATCAGACAAGGATTGAAACAACTCCACCCGCTTCACGAGGTCCCGCACCGCCTTGCGATTGACCTCAAGGATATTTCGCTCACTTACCACCCGATTGCTGAGTCTCACATCCTGAATGGGATAGGGGATTCCAATTCCCTGGCGTTTAAACACATACCAAAGCCGATCCATGACCATGCTTTGAATTGGATCAAGTTGAGAATAATCTGCGATGAAAAACTTAATCGTAAAATTCATCGAAAAATCACCATACCCCGTAAGATTAGCGACAGGGGCGGGGGAACTCAACACCTCCGGGATATCCGCCAATACACTCAGTATGGCGCTCCTTACCGCATTAGGCGGACTCTCATAATCCACACCGATGGGAAGATAGCACCCATGCTGCGTGGTAGGCCTGGAATAATTGATAATCGCGTCCCGTGCGATGGAAGCATTAGGAATAATAATGTAATCCTCGGACTTGGTGCGCAACCTCGTCGCACGCCAGGTTGTATCCACCACGCGCCCCGTATTGCCGCTCACCGTCACCCAATCGCCAATTTGAAATGGACGCTCAGTATTCAGCGCCAGACCGGCAAATAAATTCCCCAATGTGTCCTGCGTCGCATTACCAACAATATAGCCAACGACCAGCGACGACATGGCGAAAATATCGAGATTCACTCCGGGGAAAAAACCGCGAATGATCAGGATCAGTGCCACCAGGGAGAGCACCCAACGCCCGATATCGCGCAATAGGAGCGGTACTTGGGGGCGCTTCCTCCACTGGGCCATCACATCAAAAAGAAAAACATCAGCACCTTTAAGACCGATAGAGGCTCCAAGAAAAATCGCAGCCGCAAGAATCGCATTAAGAACGTAAGGATTCAACTGACTGAGGAGCGGCTTAAAGCACACCAACAGCAGCAACACCATCATCAACAAATTCAAGGGAAAGCTGACATTGCGGAGAAGCCGTTGCTGGATCCAGAATCGCTGGGCCACCGAAAAGACCAGATATGCCGAAATAAATAAACCAAACCGGACCAGAAGACTGACGGAGTCGAACCGCCCCCCCTCCTGCACCAACGTCCACATTGCTAATTCCATCATGACGTCTCCGGCAATAAAAAAAGAGGAGGGCAGTTATCAGAAGCAGGTTATTTGCCCACCTTTTCAACAGCGGCACCTACCTTGGCACCACCAGGGACTTCGAGACCCGGGGCGGCATCTTTGCCACCACCCGCACCGCCTGCTTTGGCAATCAAGGCATCAAGTTTGGGCTGAACCAGATCCAAGGCTGCCTGAAGATCTGCGTCCTTGTTATCCTTATCTTTGCCCTTGCCCTTTGTTTTATTCTTCTTGAACTCCCGCTCCTCTTTCTTCGACTGGAGCTCCTCATATTTTGAGAGCGCCTCTTCGGCTTTTTCTGAGGTTGAATATTTCATCGAGGTCAGGATCGTACGGGGCGTCAATCGATTCCCGAGAAAAGGAGTGCCTTTGTTGAGTTCATCCGCGCGCCACTCTTTCGCCGCCTCTGCCACGGCCGCCGGTAAATATTTCTGTTCAAGTTTGATAACCGCCTCGAGCGCCTTGTATTCTGTCGCCGACATCGTCTTCACTTCGATTTGTTTATCCAGACCCTTAGTCTTTACAAAATAAAATTCCTCAGAAGCAGCCTGAACCGTCAACGAGGTCGCCACAAACGCCACCATTCCCAACATCCATTTATTTACACTCATAAAAACTCCTTACTAAGGTTTGACAAAGTGAATCTAAATATTAGCCCCGCCCCAGCCCTAGCACAAGCGGATTATACTTCTTTAAAAACGTCCACTTGAAGGTTCTTGTTAGCGGAATTGGCGACGGCCCAACCTGCGGCAATGCGGTAGCCGGGGATCCAGATGATTTCCCCGTCACACTCCACCACCGTCACCCGGTGCCGGTCGGCTCTCGGAATTTTCGCATCTACCAGAATATCCTGGATTTTCCTGGATCCCGTCATGCCAAATGGAACCATGCGGTCTCCCGCCTTCCACCCGCGAATCCACAGGGTTCGTTTAGCCCATACCGCCGCATTTAAGCTCGCCTTAGCAGGAAAAATTCCTGGGCCCGCCCCTTTCTCTTTAACCACGCCCGGTTTCTCCGTTATGGAAACGGTGAGGCCCCATTCTGGTATCACCGTCTTGCCAGGTACCTTCAGCTTGAGGCGCGCTGTAAGTGTCTCAACACATTCACGGGACTGGACTTGCAGGCAGCCATAATGTCGCCGCACTTTCCACCCACCCGATAATTCAACGGCTCCACTTCCCGTTGTTTGCCCGACCAACCGGTCAACTCGGGACACTGAATCAAAGCCCAATCCCTCTTCCGGCACGCCCTGCCCATAAAGCCATAATCGGATTACCCGCCTTCGGGCCGCAAGTGGATAAACGCCTAAACGGTCACTCCGCAGGGGGACACTCACCCCTTCCTCAAGACACTCCTTGAGGATTCCCCGCGCCAAGTCATCCAACCACTCATCTTCCGCAACCAACACTTCCCGGGTACGCTGTAGCGTCTGGCGAATTCCGGGATTATATTCCCGCGCCAACAAAGGAAGCAGTTCATGCCTGACGCGATTCCGCATAAAGGCGGAGTCCGCATTGGATTCATCTTCGCGCCAGAGATATTTTTGTGCCCGCAAATAGGCCTCAATTACAGATCGATGAATCTCGAGTAAAGGCCGCACGACCCTGATTCCTGAAACCTCTGTGGAGGGAGCTATTCCTGAAAGACCGCCCCGCCCTGCCCCGCGCAGGAACTTCAACAGCAGTGTCTCAACCTGATCATCAGCGTTATGAGCCGTCGCGATCATATCAGCCCCGACACGGAGAGCCGTTCGCACTAGAAATGTATAACGGGCCTCACGAGCGGCCATCTCCAGGGAAACACCTTCACGTTTAGCCAGAGCGGGAACTTTGGCTCGCCCGACAATGCAGGGAATTTTCAGGCGACGGGCCAGCTTCTGGACAAAGGCAGCATCGTCACGGGACGTTTTACCACGAATCCCATGTTCCAGATGAGCCACCGTCAATCGCCAACGATTGACCTTTGCCAGGGAATGCAGCACATGAAGCAGTGCCACCGAATCCGCCCCCCCTGACACTGCCACAAGAATCCGCCCCCCCTCCGGGAGGTGAGAATGATTGATTTTCAGCCTACTGCCCACTGCCTACTGCCCACTGCCCACTGGCGTAAGCTGGCGAATGCCGCCCATATAGGGAACAATCGCTTCAGGCAGCGTCACGGACCCGTCGGCTTCCTGGCCATTCTCCAGAATGGCAACCATTAAGCGCGGTAAGGCCACGCCAGAACCATTCAAAGTGTGGACAAAATCCAGTTTGCCATCTTCACGCCGGTATCGGATGTTCGCACGCCGTGCCTGGAAAGCTTCGAAATTACTGCAAGAGGACACTTCCAGCCACCCATTCTGGCCCGGAGCCCAGAGTTCAATGTCGTAACATTTCGCGGCGGCAAAACTGATATCACCCTTACAAAGCGACAGCACTCGATAATGTAGGCCCAGCCGCTGTAAGACATCCTCAGCATTCACCACCAACGCCTCCAACTCCGCATAGGATGTGGAGGGCTCAACAAACTTCACCATCTCCACCTTGTCAAACTGATGGACACGTATAATGCCACGGGTTTCCTTACCAGCTGCACCCGCCTCACGGCGGAAACACGGGGTATAAGCCGTCAGATAAACCGGCAGGGGCTTATCAATCACATCGTCCCGATAGTAGTTCGTCACCGGCACTTCAGCTGTGGGAATTAACCAGAGATCGTCGGTGGCGTGGTACATGTCTTCCGCCATTTTGGGCAACTGCCCGGTACCAATCATGGACGCGGTGTTGACAACAAACGGGGGCAACATTTCCGTATAACCATGCTCAGTCGTATGTAGATCAAGCATAAACTGGATGAGGGCACGCTGCAATTTGGCGCCCTGCCCGAGATATAGAGGAAACCCGGAGCCTGTCATACGGGCGCCTCGGGCAAAGTCAAAGATCCCAAGCCGTTCCCCGACATCCACATGACCCTTGGGCTGGAAAGCAAACGAACGCGCCACCCCATGAGTCCGAGCCACCACATTGGCGGCGGCATCAAGCCCGTCTGGCAAGCTGCTGTGCGGAAGGTTGGGTATTCGCAACAGGTTATCCTTAAGGCGGCTGTCAATTTCCCGAACTTCGACATCCTTTTGAACAATCAAGTCGCCCAACTCGCGCATAGATTTTTGTGTTGCAGCGGTGTCCTGGCCCTTACTCTTAAGCATACCAATTTCTTTCGAAACCACATTACGCTGATTTTTCAGGTTTTCGACTTCGGTCACCAGCTTGCGGCGGACGGCGTCATCGACGACCACGGCATCCAGAAACTCCAAACTGACGCCCCGCGATAATAATCCCTGGCGCACTTTATCCTCATGATCACGAATCAATTTGATATCCAGCATAACTCACCCCAATGGTTGGTTCATTAAAAGTGGGATGATGCTAGCGAAGCTAACGGCAGGATGCAATGATGGAAGAAAGGCTTAATTTGATTTGCATATCAGGGCTTCAATTTCATTGGCGAGGTAATTGTAATTTGTCGGGAATGCGAGGAGGTCATGGTTTGGAAGGAAATGTGAATCGTTTGTGGCGGAAAGATATCTTCAGCCCGATCCGCCCACTCAATGGCCGTAATTCCGTCCGATTCAAAATATTCTTCGAGTCCCAGCATCAGGGCATCGAGCGAATCGCGTAACCGATAGAGATCCACATGAACTAGTGAGCGGGTCCCACGGTATTCATGAACAAGTGTAAACGTGGGACTGGTTACTGGGCGATCCACTCCCAGTGCCGCCGCAAGACCTTGCACAAAACAGGTCTTGCCGCTTCCCAGATCGCCATGCAAAGCCAGTATCTGAGGCCCCGGCAATTGCTTCAACAAATGCCTGGCCAACTTATGCGTATCTTTCACGCTATTAGAGACGACGACTAAAGTGCTCATATCCATGAAGCATCAATTCCTTGGAAACTTGCCCATCACGCAATTCTACAAGCCCTGGCTTCGCTGTCATCGCCCCGATCCTGGAGCAAGGCAGACAAAACGCTTTTCGCCATGCAGATTCAAAAGACGCCGCTTTCCGGCGTTGAACTGAGAAGAGTAATTCAAAATCCTCGCCGTCGGCAAGTGCATGTTCAAGTGCCGGGCGTTTATCCTTCATTCGCCGGGCGGCCGCCGACACAGGAATGCAGCCTGCATCCAGCACCGCTCCGGCTCTGCTTGCGGCAGCCAACCGCCGCAAGTCCGTGGTTAACCCATCGCTGATATCCATCATGGCGGTAACCACACCAGACTCGCGCAGCCATTGTCCCTCGACCAGACGAGGTTCGAAGCGCAGATGGCGCCCCAGTAAACTCCCGCCAAGAGCGCCCGTCACATAGAGAAGGTCATCAGTCCGGGCTCCTGAGCGCAACACCGCCTGTCCACGGGACACGCGCCCCACGGCAAAAACATGCACCTCCAGAACGTTCCCGCTACTGGTATCACCCCCGACAATCGCCGCACTATGCCGGCGGGCCAATCGCGCCATACCCCGATAGATCGACTCAATGCGGGCTACCGATTCCGTTGGAGGGGAAACCAGATCCACAAGAATCCACAACGGTTCGCCACCCATTGCTGCGATATCGCTTAAGACCCGCCCCAAGGCTTTATGTCCAATGGCCGCCCCCGCCGTATCCGCCCCAAAATGGATCCCCTCAATTACAGGATCACTTTTCAGCAACAAATCATAAGGATCGCGACGCCCCGTCCGCACCACGGCACAGTCATCTCCAATGCCAGCGATCACATCCGCACGCCCCGGCACCAACCGTTTCAGACGCCGGATCAAGTTGTCTTCACCTATCTGTTGAGCGTTCATGGAATGATTATCCGTTAATTGTTATCGGTTCCTGGCTGCTCACCCCGCCCGCGGAATGCGAAGATGAAAAGTGCTGCCCTGACCGGGAACACTTTCGACAGAGACGCTGCCATGATGGGCGAGGGCGATATGTTTGACAATCGCCAACCCCAGGCCGGTCCCGCCCAGGGCACGACTCCGCGCCTGATCCACCCGGTAGAAGCGCTCAAAAATACGCGTCCAGTGCTGTCGCTCGATCCCCCCACCCTGATCCGTCACCCGAATCTCAACGAAGTCCTGAGCCCGAACACCAGTTACCGTAATACGCGTTTCTTCGGGGCTGTATTTGATGGCATTGTCCAGCAGGTTACCAACCGCCTGCTCCAATAACGGAGCATTGATAAGCGCCTGACAGGCATCCGGGAAATCCATGACCAGCAGAATTTCTTTGGCCTCAGCCCGCTTTGAAAACGACTGAACGGCACGGGCAACAACATCCTGCACAGAGCCCGGCCCCAATACGATCACCCCGCGCTCCGATTCAAACTCCAACCGGGACAGTGCGAGAAGATCCTCCACCATCAGTTCAAGCCGGTTCACATGACGTTCCATCATATCGAGAAAATGCTTCGCTTCCTCGGGCCGATTCACCGCCCCGTCAGACAAGGTTTCAACACACCCCTTCAATGTTGTGATGGGCGTCTTCAATTCGTGTGAAACATTGGCGACGAAATCACGCCGCATGGTTTCCAGCCTTTTCAGCCGGGTGATGTCATTCATGACTACCAGTGCCCCGATATTTTTCCCGTCCGCGTCTTTGAGCGCCGTGCCATGCAATTGAATGAAGCGTTCCTCCTCACCACGCAGCACAATCTCCCGTTCCTTAGGATCCGATGCGGCCAAGGTCTCGGCCAGAAATTCCTGCAACTCAATATTCCGGATCGTTTCAAGAATATGGCGACCACGACCTTCATCCGGCTTCAGTCCCAACAAGCGACAAGCCGCAGGGTTGATATGCAACACACGTTCCGTCATATCTACCGCCAGAACGCCCTCCATCATATTCGCCAACACCGCCCGCTGCTCATTATGCTGAAGCGCCACAGTACGTACCCGTTCATGAAGTTGCAGCGCCATTTGATTCATGGTCTTCGCCAATACGCCCATCTCAGCAGTGTCCGGCACGGGAATCCTGGCATGCAACTCCCCATTGGCAAATTGTTCGGAAGCCTGTCGCATATATTCCAGTGGCCGGGTAATCCGCCGTGAGAGCGCCAGCGCCAACAGGGCAAACAAAGTCGCCACCACTACCCCCCCAAAAGCAATGGTGCCATAGAGGGCCTTGAGCGCGTCATCAATCACCGCGATGGGGAGCGAAACCCGCACCACCCCGGCAATGGTCGCCTCCTGCCAAACCGGAATGGCCAGATACATCAGACGGCGTCGCAAGGTATCACTATAACGAGAAGCCTTACCCGTCCGTCCCGCCAGTGCCTCGCGAATCTCAGGCCTGTTCTGATGATTTTCCATGCCCGCCGGACTTTCAGAAGAGTCGGCAATGACCCGGCCGTCCGGCAGAATCACCGTGACACGGGTCAGCGTCAGCCGTCCCAGATCGTTGATCAGTTGATTCAAAGCTGCCGCATTCTGCTCCAGGGGGGGCGTAAGCTCCAGGGCAATGATCCTGGCTCGCGCCAACAGGTCAGAGGCAACCTGATCCTGATGGAACGTGTACAATGAGCGATCAACGTACCAGGCGGTTGCCGCAAGAGTACCGAGGGTTACGATCAGAAAATAGGTGTAAATTCTCCAGAACAATCGCTTTGGTCGCATACTCACTCCTTAAACCGGTACCCTACCCCGCGTACGGTTTCAATATATTCGCCCCGTTTTCCAAGTTTCCGCCGCAGCGAAACCATCTGCACATCCACCGCACGGTCGGTAACCGCATAATCCTCACCCTTCACGCCGTCGACAATCTGCTCGCGGGTAAATACCCAACCCGGACGCTGCGCTAAAAAATGCAGCAAACTGAATTCCGAGGCGGTGAGTTCAATTGAGGTTCTTCCACACAACACTTCATGCCGTCCTGGATTGATCACGATGTCATGCACCTTGAGTGTCACATCGGGTTTGGCCTGGATTTGTTCGTGACGTCGGAGCACGGTATGAATCCGCGCCAGCAACACCTTCATACTGAAGGGCTTAGCAACATAATCATCCGCCCCCATTTCCAGCCCAACGACCACATCCGCTTCTTCACCCTTGGCGGTGACCATGATAACGGGAATTCCCACCGTTTCGGGTCCGGCCTTGAGTAACCGGCAGATTTCCAGCCCCCCCACACCCGGCAACATCAAATCCAACAATATCAGATGCGGCTTTTCCCGGGAAATCGCCTGCAGTGCCTGCTCCCCGTTGGCAAGGCCGGTGACCTCAAACCCCTCCCGTGTCAAATTATAGACCAGGAGATCCAGAATATCGCGTTCATCCTCGACAACCAAAATGTGTGTTTTAGTCATTTGCATCATTTACCTTTGAGCATAGTAGGCAAACTCCGCGGTAAAGGGAAAAAGTTTCTTGTTAGAAGTTCATGAGGAAATTTTCGTGATTTTTTCACCTTCTTATGGCATAAGTTCTCCCCATGATAACTGCCATCAGACGACTACTCGGGTATGACGATAAGTTCTTCAACCTTCTGGAAGCCAGTGCCGACGAAGCCAAGGCCAGCGTCCAGCTTCTACTCACCATGATCAAATCGCCGGAGAGCACCACATCCATGGGTGATTTCATCCAATCCCGCCGCAAGGATAAGCGGATTACGGAACAAATCACCGAGGAATTATGTAAAACCTTTGTGACGCCGCTGGAACGTGAGGATATCGAGTCCCTCTCCCTCGCGCTATATAAGATCCCGAAAACTGCAGAAAAATTCAGCGAAAAATATATGCTCTGCAAGAGCATGCTGAAAGATGTAAGTTTTCTCGAACAAGCGGCTATCCTTGAAAAAACCACCGATACCGTCGCCCAGATGGTTAAAAAGCTCCGTGCAAAAGCCCATCTTGAGGAGGTCAAAGAATTCAACAACCGCCTCCACTATCTCGAGGGTGAGGCCGATAAACTCATGCTCGATCTGGTCAAGGACTTGTATAGTGGCAAACATGACCCTTTAAAGGTCATCATCATTCTCGACCTGCACGAGACGCTTGAGAAAATTATAGACCGCTGTCGCGATGTCGGGAATATCATCTTTCAGGTCGTTCTGAAGTATTCCTAGCCGAACCCCGCACCCAAGAATACAAGCATGCTCACCCTCATTCTGATAGTGCTGCTGATCGCATTGGCCTTTGAGTATATCAACGGCTTTCACGATACCGCCAATTCCATTGCCACCACGGTTTCAACCAAGGTGCTTAGCCCGCGTCAGGCCGTGTTCATGGCCACCTGCTTCAATCTACTGGGTGCCATGGCTGGAATTTCAGTAGCCAAAACAATCGGACAGGGTTTGGTGGATACGGCTTATGTGGGGATCGATACCATATTGGCATCCCTTTTGGGGGCGATCATCTGGAACCTGCTGACCTGGTGGCTGGGGCTCCCCTCCAGTTCAAGCCACGCCCTGATTGGCGGACTCTGCGGAGCCACGCTGGCATCGTCCCATGGAAACTGGCACGTTATTAAATGGGCCGTACACAATCCTGCCACAGGCCACTCGGAAGGACTCTGGCCCAAGGTGATCATGCCTATGTTCGCGTCACCTGCAGTTGGCTTTGTTTTCGGTGCGCTGCTGATGGGGCTCCTGGTCGTCATCCTTCACAAAATGCGCCCGCTTCTAATCAATAAAATCTTTTCAAAACTCCAATTGGCCAGCGCCGCCTGGATCAGTTTCAGTCACGGCACCAATGATGCCCAGAAAACCATGGGCATCATTGCCTTGATTCTTTTTACGGCGACCACAAAAAGTGACGCCTTCGGAGCGCTCCCCCCCTGGCTGGAATTCCTGAGAACTCCGGAATTCACCGTGGCCACCTGGATCAAGGTCACCTGCGCCATAACCATGGCTGCCGGCACTGCGGCAGGAGGCTGGCGCATTATCCGCACCATGGGACATAAAATTGTACGGATGCAACCCATTCATGGCTTTGCCGCTCAAACCACAGCTGCCGCCATCATTTCGGTGGCCACCCATTGGGGTATCCCTCTCTCCACCACCCACGTCATCTCCACCTCGATCATGGGGGTTGGTGCCACCAAGCGGCTCAGCGCTGTAAAGTGGGGTATTGTGGGCCGCATTGTCTGGGCTTGGGTACTGACCATTCCTGTAACCGCCATCCTTGGTTACTGGCTCGAAAAGGCACTCCTACCCATCTGGATGAAATAACTCATTAACCGGGCCGATGTCGAATGGATGCTGGCCCAGCTCTTTGCCCCACTGGACCACTCAGGTTGATGTGCCTTATGGTCTCACTTTCTCAAGGATTGATATTCGAGTACACTCTCCAAATCTTTATCTCCACGCCCGGAAAGGCATACCACGATAGTACCCTCTTTCCCAATCTCCTGAGCACGTTTTCGTGCCTCGGCAATGGCATGACTGGATTCAAGTGCAGGGATGATTCCTTCCAACAACGTCACATCATAAAATGCAGCTACCGCCTCACGATCAGTAATCCCCGAGTAGACCACACGTTTTAAATCCGCCCATAGAGCGTGCTCGGGCCCCACCCCAGGATAGTCCAGCCCGGCACTGATCGAGTGGGCATTGACAATCTGACCGTCTTTATCCTGAAGCACATAGGATTTGCTGCCATGAAGAATCCCCGCCCGCCCGGCTTCGATACTGGCCGCATGTTGGCCTGACGCCAGCCCATGTCCCGCGGCCTCCACCCCAACCAACCGGACGGCGGTGTCATTGATGAAGGGATAGAACATACCAGCCGCATTACTGCCGCCTCCCACACAGGCGATCACCATGTCGGGCAAACGCTGTACCTGTTCCAGAAACTGTTCCCGCGCCTCAATTCCGATAACGCTTTGAAAATCCCGGACCATCATGGGATAGGGGTGCGGCCCGGCCACTGTGCCGATAACATAAAACGTGGTATCCACTTCCGCCACCCACGCACGCAACGCCTCGCTCATGGCATCCTTCAGCGTCCTGGTACCACTAGTCACAGGCACCACGCGCGCCCCCAGGAGTTTCATCCGGGTCACATTGGGAGCCTGCCTCCGAATGTCCTCCTCCCCCATATAAACGTCACATTCCATACCAAAGCGTGCCGCCACCGTAGCGGTAGCCACACCATGCTGACCAGCACCGGTCTCCGCCATCAATTTCTTTTTTCCCATCCGTCGCGCTAATATCGCCTGCCCCAGTGTATTATTTACCTTATGAGCCCCGGTATGATTAAGATCCTCGCGTTTAAGGAATATCCGGGCTCCACCAAAAGCTTCTGTCAATCGCGGCGCAAAATAGAGGGGCGAAGGCCTCCCGACATAGTGCTTGAGCAAGTCGCGAAATTCCGCATCAAACGCGGGGTCAGCCTGAGCGGCCCGATATGCCGTTTCGACTTCAATCAATGCCGGCATCAAAGTTTCCGCCACATAGCGCCCGCCATAAACCCCAAAATGCCCCATCTCATCCGGACCTGATTTCAAATCTTTCATCTTGTCACATCCTGTCTTCATTGACCTCTGCAGCGGCCCTGGCATGAGCGATAAAAGCAGTTACTTTACGAAAATCTTTCTTTCCAGGCAAAGATTCCACCCCACTTGATACATCAACTCCGATGGGGCGAACCTGCCTGATAGCCTCTGCCACCGTTTCAGGCCTGAGGCCACCGGCCAGCATCGCCCGACACCGCGAGGCGAAGTTTCGGCCCTCTTTCCAATCAATTTTTTCTCCGGTTCCGCCATAGGCAGGAGAAGCGGCATCCAAGACAAATCGATCCACCTTCCAATGCTCCGGACTTGGACTCCACCGCCCTTCCTCCAACCTTACGGCACGCCATAACGGAACGCTTAAATCCTTAAAATCCGCAGAATCCTCATCCCCATTAAGTTGCACGGCGGCCAACCGGCAGGCGGAAACAATCTGTTTTACCAAAATAGGCTCCTCGTTTACAAATACGCCTACAGGACAGGCATGCTCCGGCAGATGGTCCACAATATGTGCCAGAGTCTCGGGCGTAACATACCGGGACGACTTCGGATACATAACAAAGCCCAGATAATCGGCCCCTTCCTCCAACGCCCACCGCGCATCATCAATATTGGTCAAACCGCATATTTTCACAGTAAACATAGCCGCTCTTCTCCCCAAAAAGCGCCCCCTACCCCAGGGGCTCAACCCGGTGTCCGTAAAGCTTTCAGAGCCTTTCCGGGAAAGGTCTCACGAAGTAGCGATTCGCCAATCAAAAAACCTTTATAGCCAGCATCCTGCAAGCCCCGAATATCGTCTTTCGTTTTGATCCCGCTTTCAGCAATACAAATACGCTCCTTCGGCATCATCTTTGCAAACTCATAAGCTACCGCCAAATCCGTCTTCAGGGTCTTCAGATTCCGGCTATTTACCCCGATAATGGCCTCATCACAAGTTAACGCGACCTTCAATTCTTCCGCCGTGTGGACTTCCACAATGGCTTCCAATCCAAGTTCCCGACTCTCCTTGTATAGGATCTTTAATTGCGGCGAACTCAACGCCGCGACGATCAATAAAATCACATCGGCACCCCAGGCTGCAGCCTCTATCAACTGATAAATATCCACCATGAAATCCTTGCGCAACACGGGAACCGTAACACATCGCCGGACGGCCTTGAGATCCGCCTGAGAACCCATGAAATAGTTTGGTTCAGTTAACACCGAGACCGCTACAGCGCCTCCGGACACATAGGCTTGCGCCAGTGCTGCAGGATCAAATGAGGGACGCAACAGCCCGGACGAAGGACTTGCCTTTTTTACCTCGGCAATAATCCGGGGTGCGGGACTATGGAGCAAGACCTTTGACAGGCTGCGATAGTCAACTCTTTGCTCAATGAGACAATAAAGTTCATTCACAGCAACCGAACGCTTCGCAGCCGCGATATCCTTACGTCGATCACGCACAATACGCACCAAAACATCTTCTTTAGGTTTTCCGAGATTATCCATGAGACCTCAAAATATAGAAAATTCACACGACACGAAATTCCCCGTGGACATACGGAGAAACTGAGCACCCTTTTTACTCTCTCGGTTCGGATAAGAAAAGCGAAGAGTTTCGCGATTGAACCCTATTACGTAAAAACTTGCCGTAGTTCGATCAGTCGGGCATTATATCTGCCCGCCATTGAGAATTGATACTTATTTTGAGATTGGAATGAATCCGTGATTGCGACAACAAAACTTACCAAAAGATTTGGACCGGACATTTTATTTGAAGACGTCAGCGTCCAATTTAACCCGGGAAACTGCTATGGTCTGATCGGGGCCAATGGATCCGGGAAATCCACATTTATTAAAATTCTGGCGGGTCTCATGCCCGCAAGTCAGGGCGAAGTCTCTATCGGCCGTGACTGCACACTTGGCTATTTGCGGCAGGATCATGCCGAATTTGATGATGTGGCGATTTTGGACACCGTCTTCATGGGCAATAAGAAGCTCTGGGATCTCCATTTGGAACGGGAAGCCCTTTACTCAAAATCAGATCTTTCAGATGCCGAACATGAACGCAGTGGTTTGGTCGAAGACGAATTCGGGCAGGCAGGCGGTTACACCATGGAGGCGGATGCGGCCAAACTGCTACATGGTCTTGGTTTCGGTGAGGACGTTTTCACCAAGGAAATGCGAACCTTACAGGGCGGATTTAAACTCCGGGTCCTGCTGGCTCAAGTCTTGTTCGCCCATCCTGATGTCCTGCTGCTGGATGAACCCACCAACCATCTGGATATGGACTCCATCGAATGGCTGGTGGATCTCTTGAAACGCTATGAGGGCACTGTCGTGGTTATCTCTCATGACCGGTTTTTCCTGAATCAGGTTTGCACACATATCGCCGACCTGGATTATCATGAGATCCGCATGTTCACGGGCAATTATGATGATTTCACCATCGCAAGTCTGGAATCCCGTGAACTGCGAGAAAAGGCTAATAAGAAGATGGAGAAGCAGATTCACGATCTGAAAACCTTCATCAGTCGGTTTAGCGCCAATGCATCCAAGGCCAAACAAGCCACATCACGGCAGAAGTTATTGGGCAAAATCGAACTTGAAGAAGTTAAGCCCAGTTCCCGAGTATCCCCCTTTATCCGATTCACCCCCAAACGCCGACTGGGAGACAAAGTCATTCAGGTCCATCACATCTCAAAAGGTTACGACCTTCCTCTTTTCAAAGACTTTAGCTGCGAAATAGGGCCGAAGGAAAAAATCGCCATTATCGGTAAAAATGGCGTCGGCAAAACAACGCTTCTGAAAATTCTGTGCGGACACCTTCCACCGGATTCAGGAACTGTTGTCCTGGGTGATACCATTGAGTTCAGTGTCTTCCCCCAAGACCCTGGGGAAGTTCTTGATCCGAGTTCTCAAGCATTGACCTGGCTGCGTCGCTTTGCGGACGATAAGGATGCCACCGAGACCGAACTTCGCTCCTTTATGGGGCGTATGCTTTTCAGCAAGGACGATGTGTTTAAGCCCATCCAAGTTCTGAGTGGTGGTGAAAAAGCCCGGCTCATTCTTTCCAAGATGATGCTGGAGGGCGGAAATGTGACCATTCTGGATGAACCCACCAATCATCTGGACTTGGAATCCATTGAAGCACTGAACTTCGCCTTGGCCAAGCTCGAAAATACAGTTATTTTTGTCTCTCATGATCATCGGCTGATCAAGTCGCTTGCCACACGAATTTTCGAAATTAAAGACGGCAAGATCTGGGACCGTTCCTGCGACTAAGATGGGGTCTGGGATTCAGGCAGATCGGCTTGACACACACGAACAATGGGGTTAGATTTCGTGCAATAGAACGTTTCAGCAGGGAGGGGGGGGAGACACATAAAGCTTGCATCTCAAACAATGCGGATTGATATTCCGCCGGATATAAGGCTTGCGCAGCGACTGACCAATAATAAAGGGAGAGTCATGCCGCAGCCCGAACCCTCCCCGCAAATCCCCATACGTGGCAAGGCAAAATCGACCCTTGGTGACCCTGATTTCCAGGAACTTTTTCAAAGTGTTTATGACGGAGCAATTATCGCAACTATGGCTGGAAAAATGGTCGACGCCAATGTCCGAGCGATCAATTTCCTCAAGTACTCTCGCGAGGAGTTACTCTCCCTAAATCTGACAAATATCATCTCAGGCGCCAACGCCTCTACCCTGACGACACTTGAAGCTGGCGTCAAAAAGGATCGCTTCATTCTCATCCAAGCTTACTGCACACGCAAAGATAAGGTGCTTTTCCCAGTCGAAATTGCCGTAAACCCTTTAACCGTCGGGGGCACCGAGTATCTCTGTTGTTTTATCCGCGATATCACCTGGCGGCAACAGGCAGAAGAGATGTTGAAAACCATTCATACGGCTATTCAAAATGCCGCCACGGGAATTGTCATTGCCGATTTGAATGGGCAAATTGATTACGCTAATCAGGCCGCAGGGCAACTTTGCGGAAAAACTGAGTCGCTTTCCGGACATCATGTTCAAGATTTGTTCCCGGAAAGCGAAACCTACCCGGTAATTCTTACAGCCATTAAAGCAGGAACAAACTGGTCTGCAGAAGTTCTTATGCCCCGGAAAAATGGATTTCCGCTTTATGTGCAGGTATCTGCGGCCCCTAACCGTAACGCCGACGAAGAGTTAACCAGCATGATTCTCTCATTCCTCGATATCAGTGATCGTATTCGGGCACAAGAAGCCAATCAACAAGCGGAACGTCAAAACGTCATGATGGAAAGTCTCGGAGCCGCCTGCCATCACTTGGGTCAACCTGCCACAGTCCTAATGGCCAGCCTGGAGTTAATGGCTAGGGTCAAGGATAACGATAAAGCCCTTGGGGAAGAACTCCTTACCTCCAGTATTGAAGCCGCAGAATCACTACGCAAGATGCTGCATAAGCTCAACGATATTACTGAGTACAAGACCACCTCGTACATCGATGGTAAAGACTCGCCCGGCCAAACTGAATCCCGCATTTTAGATGTGATCGCGAGATGATGTTACGATAAAAAAACACAGCCCACTGATGGGGCTGTGTTTTCAAACCTTGCTATACAAAGCAGGTTAGTCCGCCAAAACATGTCCAGCCTGATTGCAGGCCGCATTGGTGCCGACAACGTTAAAGGTAATCGTGCCGCCACCAGGACAGTTCGTCGCAGAAACAGGATTCTTGACATAGGCCAAAACCGCCGCCTTATTAGCGTCAGCATCAGCATTCGCCGGCTGCTTCGTTGCCAAAGCCCACTGTTCCTTACCGGCTTCAATCATGCGCAAGTTATTGATACAAGCATTGGCCTGAGAAGTAGTTCTGGCCTTCATGAATGAAGGAATTGCAATCGCGGCCAACAAACCGATGATCGCGACCACAATCATAATCTCCACCAGTGTAAAACCTTGTTTCATCTTCTTCATTTTACCATCTCCTTCTTTTGTTTGTTTCTAAAAAACTTGTTCCTCACGACTGTTAATAATAAGCAGTAGTCATGCCAAGTTTATATTTCGCGATTATAATCGCTAATTATTTGTATTATCACTTTTTTTGCCTCACATTTCAAGATGAATCTCTCTTATTTTCTCAATATTGTTAAAGGTTCATGTGCAAAACTGCATGGAAAGCAAATTAATTCTCGATTTTGAGATAAGAATTATAGATTTTTGTCTGGATTCCATGGCCAAAATTCGTAATAGAGGCATCTAGAGGCCGATCTCAACCGTCTCATCATTCCGGGGCAGCCTTATTCTTCAGGTAATTTCCTATAAAGCGTCGCCAAACTGATCTTTAACGATTTGGCCGCTTTTTCCTTATCCCCTTTTGATGCCGCCAAAACCTGCTCAAGATATTCTTTTTCGCGCTCACGCAGGAAGGTTTTCAGTGATTTATTTTTGAAGGTATCTGCAGCTCCCTCCGGGGCCCCTCCCATACGCTCGACGGGTTTGACTTGGTTCAAAATCCGAGGCGGCAAAACTTCCAGTGTGATTTTGTTATCCTGCGCAAAAGTGATTGCATGCTTCATGGCATTCTCAAGTTCCCGCACATTTCCCGGCCATGAATAACGCTCCAGTATATCGCGAACTTCAGGCATCAATTTAGGAATTTCGCGCCCTTCTCCAGTTTCATTACGCAAGACATGGTAGACAAGAGGGAGAACATCTTCCTGACGTTCACGCAAAGGCTTAATATCAATAGGGATAACACTCAGACGATAATAGAGATCCTCACGAAATGTTCCCTTTTTAATCATGGCCTCAAGACTGGTATTTGTCGCCGCAATCACACGGACATCAACCTGAATATCATCATTTCCGCCCACCCGCCGGATTTCCTTTTCCTGAAGAACCCGCAAAAGCTTACCTTGGATACTGAGGGGCATGGAAGGGATCTCGTCCAAAAAAAGTGTACCCCCATTAGCTGTCTCGAAAAGTCCATCCTTATTGGATGAAGCCCCCGTAAAAGCCCCTTTCATATGCCCGAACATTTCAGATTCAAGGAGTGCTTCTGGAAGAGCCGCACAATTGACCGCCACAAAACGCTTATCTTTTCGACGACTATTCAGGTGTATCGCCTTGGCTACCAACTCCTTCCCTGTTCCACTCTCCCCGGTGATCAAAACCGTAGTATCCGCAGGAGCAACACGCTTGATCATTTCACACACGTTCCGCATGGCCGCACTTTCGGCTACAATATTTTCGAATTTATAGCGCCCGACCAATTCTTCCTTGAGTTCAATGTTCTCTGAAAGTGCCCGGCTATATTCCAAAGCACGCTGAATGGTTATCAATAACTCATCCATCTTGAAAGGTTTGGTGACATAATCAAAGGTCCCTAATTTCATAGCCTCAATAGCCGTTTCGACAGACCCGTAGGCGGTCAAAATAATGACGGGCATTGAAGGTCGAACTTGCCGGGCCTTTTTGAGAAGCTCAAGGCCATCAATAGGAGTCATACGAATATCCGTGATCATGAGATCAAAGATTTCCGTATTTAATAACTCAGGAACTTTGCTGCTATCTTGGACGGGAGTGAGGGTATACCCTTCTCCCTTAAGGATAGTATTCAATAGACTCAGCATCCTGGGTTCATCATCAATAAGCAAAATTCGCGGCATGGCTTACTCCCCCTTGAAAAAGGTCACAACGATACATTGAACGTGATACTAGAATCTATATTCCTAAGAAACAACATGTTTTCTCATTTTTAAGATTAGTCAGTGCTTAATGAATTAAGCACCATACTCCGGCCATCTGCGGATAGCGGCGGAAAATCAAATTGCGTCTCAAATAAATCCACAATACGATTACAGACGTCCGATTCATCTTCACCAGTAACCTGAATCCGAATTGTACTCCCCTCCTGAAGTCCCAATGATACAAGTGACAGTAAGGAGCGTAAATCCGCCTCACCGGATTCTGCCAGAACGCGAATTAGACAGGGATGTCGGCTGGCCTCAGTCACAATTTTTGCTGAAGGCCGGCAATGAATCCCCTGCCCATTTCGAATTGTGGCCGTTCGCTCAATCATACTTCAACAGGGATCCTTTCAGTATTCAGGATTTCGCGCAATTTACCAGCCAAGGCTGCCTGTTTATAGGGTTTCACAAGAATATGGTCAAAAACGGGATCGACCCCATATTTTATTGCAGATTCCTGATCAAAACCAGTGACATAAAGGACCTTAACATCCGGCCTGAAACTCTTGATTTGCTTCAGGAGAACAGACCCGCTCATTCCCGGAAGGACAATATCGGATATGATCAGATGAATCGATTTGGAAACATCCGAACAGATTTTCAGTGCTTCTTCAGGGCTCGCAACAGCCAGCACCTGATATCCTAATTCCGTCAGAATCCGTTGCGTACAACCCCGCACAGGGGCGTCATCCTCCACAACCAGAATAGTTTCTGACCCCACCTTAACTTGTGCTGTGGAATCGCCCCCACCCGTTACCGTCACCCCTTCAGCGGAGGGTAAATAAATACGGAATTCAGTCCCCGCATTGACTTGGCTATCCACCTCAATATACCCGTGACACTGGCGCACAATGCCATAGACCATGGACAGCCCAAGCCCGGTTCCCCTCCCCCGCTCCTTGGTTGTAAAAAATGGTTCAAAAATATGTTCCTGAACCGCCGGGGCCATACCGCATCCGGAATCTTTTATTTCGAGCACCCCATAGCGACCGGGCTCAACCGACACATGGGCATCACAATACCCTTTATCCAATGTAACGCAGTGGGTTTTTATCCGTAAGGTGCCCCCTTTGGGCATGGCATCCCTGGCGTTTACGGCCAGATTGAGAATGACCTGTTCAATACCTCCAGAATCCGCCTCAATGAATTCAGGTTCCGGACTCATCTGAATATCAAGCGCAATATCCTCGCCCAAGGTGCGTTTTAACAACAACACCATTCCCGCCACCGATTCATTCAGATTCATGCATTGGATCTGCAGGCTTTGTCGTCGCCCGATCGCTAACAGTTGCGCCGTCAACTTTGCCGCTCGCTCGGCACTGTTGAGAACCTCCTGAACGTCCAACTTCGCAGAATGACCTTCAGGTAAGGCCTCCACCGCCAATGATCCAAACCCGAGAATGGAGGTCAGTAAATTATTAAAGTCATGCGCCACCCCGCCTGCCAACAATCCCAACGCTTCCATCTTCTGGGATTGGCGAAGTTGCATTTCCCTTTCCAACAATAATTCCTCAGCATTTTTCCGTTCAGTAATATCCCGAAGCAGCAAAACACTGCCGCCATGTCGCTTCAAGACTCCGGAAATGATCTCCAAAGGGAAGGTTCGCCCGTCTTTCCGTTTCCCCGTCGCCCACCCTATATGAAAACCTTCCCGTTCCAGCGCATCATAAATTTCGTGTTTGTTACTTGTCGAGTTACGCCGGTCAGAATAAATCAGATCCGTCTTGCGTCCCAACACCTCTCGGGGATGATGCCCGAACATACGCAATACAGACACACTCGTCGTTAAAATGTTCCGATTGGGATCCACCACCAGAAGCACATCAGGACTGATGGATGCAATAATATCCTCCAACTCCTCATTTTTCAGGGCGGCTCGACGCCATCGAATATATGAAGAAATTAATAGAATAATCACCCATAACACGAGAAAGTTGATCACAAATTGAACCAATATCGAGTCTGCATGAGGACGGAAAAACCTTGCTAATTTTTCATTGAAATTGATGATCACCCCAATGATGGCTACAGCGAAGGCCACCAGCAGTGACGTAGCCAGCACAAACCACTCCCGGAATTCCAGGTTTGCATACCAGATTGTTTCGTTATGGCGCTTTTGTATTCTCATTAGGATGACGAAATCATAATTCCAATAGAAAATATCGTGATTTTGCTGCAAATGCCAGTATATTCTCTCTTATCGACATGGATTGCATTGTGCGGCTAATTGACGTATCCTGCACGACGAAAGAACGAAAACATATTCATGAAAACCATATCTGATCCCATTCCTCAAAATACTCACCCTGTTGTGGCGTTAGTTGGGCGCCCCAACGTCGGAAAATCGGCCCTATTTAATCGTATTCTTGGCCGCCGTCTGGCCATTGTACATGAGGAATGCGGTGTCACCCGTGATCGCATCATTGCCCGTTCGGAATGGAATGGCAAAAATTTCGATCTGGTGGATACGGGTGGACTCACAAAATTCAACCGGGCAACCAACACCAACATTATTGAGGCTGAAACACGACAGCAAGCCGAAGCCGCCATTGAAGATGCCACGCTCGTCATCCTGGTCGTCAATGTGGAAGATGGCATCCTCCCCATCGATAAGGAGGTTGAACGCCTGATCCACCAGAAAGGCACACCCGCAGTGGTGGCGGTCAATAAGTGTGATAATCCTGAACGCGGCGAATTGGATGCCGCCCCGTTTGAGCGCCTCGGCTTCCCGATTTTCAGCGTTTCCGCACTCCATAATCTCGGACTACAGGAATTGCTTGACCATGTTGCAAGCCAACTTCCGACCGCCCCGCCAGAACCTGTTCATGAACCGTTGAAAATCGCCATCGTCGGTCGGCCCAACGTCGGCAAGTCCTCCTTCATTAACCGTATCATTCGCAAGCAGCGGGTCATTGTTTCCGATGTTCCCGGCACAACACGCGACAGCATTGATATTCCGCTGGTTATCGGTAGCGGCCCAACCGCCCGGCATTACCTGCTCACGGATACGGCCGGCATGCGCAAAATGGGCAAGGTCGATGGCGCCGTGGAACGCTACAGCGTATTCCGCGCCCAAGCTAGCATCGAGCGGGCTGATGTTGTCGCCCTGATACTTGATGCCACGCAAGGCCCCACGGCACACGACAAGACCATCGCGAGCCTGATTAAGGACAACGATAAGGGATGCGTAGTGATCGTTAATAAATGGGATCTTATGTCTGATAAGACCACCCAAAAAGAATACCTGACCGCCCTCTCACATACAGTCCCCTTTTTACACTGGGTCCCGATCCTTTTTGTCTCGGCTAAAGAGGGATACAATATGCGCCAATGCCTTGAGGCCATCGACCAGGTAGCAGAGCAAATCCAAACCAAAATCCCGACCGGACTGTTAAACCGCGCCATCATGAAAGCCTACGAGCGGGTGCAGCCCCCCGTCATGAATAACAAACGTTTCAAAATCTATTACGCCACCCAACTTGGCGTTAAACCTTTACGAATTGGCTTGTTTGTCAATGACCCCAAACGACTCCCCGATACTTATCGCGAATATCTGGTGAATGCTATGCGTAAAGCCTTCGGCCTTCTCGGCGCTCCCGTCATTTTCATAGCAAAAGAGCGTTCCAGAGCCCAATTTGTGGCAAAACCTAAATAATCTAGCTGTTGTGTGCGAGATATTTTATATCCACAATGGGTGGTATGCAAAAAACCCTTATAAACAGCTTTTTTTCGAATAATGATTCAGGTATTAATTCACAAATCACTTATAACTAACACGTTATAACGATCGTATCTGATCAGGATTTTCTTCAGAAAAGTCGAAAATTTTATTATTTTCTCATTGCACACCACAAGGGGTAGTGGTATCCATTACCTAGTTAGCTGTGGTGGCGCAATATTTTGTGCTGATGACTCAAAAGACATCGAACCTTTTTTTCACAAATATAAGTTCTAGGAGCAGTGTGTCATGATTGAAAATAAAACAGAATTAGCCGAACAGAAGTCTTCAAAAGCCGCCCGTTCCGCGAAAGCGAAAAATAAGCGAAAAGGAATGTCTGTCAGTCGTTCTTTTGCACCGCAGGGGACAAATCCCTATGAAGGAATGGAATGGAGCCTTCGCAAGGCGTCGATTACCGACGACAAGGGTAAGGTTATTTTCATCCAGGATAATATCGAGGTTCCCAAAGCATGGTCGATGCTCGCAACCAATATTGTTGCCTCTAAGTATTTCTACGGCGGAGCCAAAACCAAGATCCGGGAAAACTCTGTTCGTCAACTTGTGGATCGTGTTGCCCGAACCATCGCCGACTGGGGTAAAGCAGAGGGTTACTTTACCACGCCCGAAGATGCTGAAAATTTCTATTGCGATTTGGCATGGTTGTGCGTGAACCAATTTGGATCGTTCAATAGCCCCGTGTGGTTCAACGTTGGTCTTTACCAGGCCTATGGAGCCACTTCAGACAGCCGCTCAAGCTACTATTACAATTCAGAAGTCGATAAAATCGTTTCGTCCCGCGACAGCTATAAGCACCCTCAGGCGTCTGCCTGTTTCATCCAGTCCGTTAAAGACACGATGGAAGACATTATGCGCCTCGCCAGCACGGAGGCCATGCTATTCAAATACGGCTCAGGAACCGGCACCGACCTGAGCACTCTGCGAAGCAGCCGCGAAAAACTCTCGGGCGGAGGTACCCCTTCCGGACCCCTGAGCTTCATGCGTGTCTTCGACCAGGTGGCCGCTGTCATCAAGTCGGGCGGCAAAACCCGCCGCGCAGCCAAAATGCAAAGCCTGAAAATCTCGCATCCTGATATCATGGATTTCATCACCTGCAAAACCACCGAGGAGAAAAAGGCCTGGGCGCTGATCGATCAGGGTTATGATGGCTCGTTCGGCGGTGAGGCTTATGAATCTGTCATGTTCCAGAACGCCAACCTGTCCGTTCGCGTCACCGATGAATTCATGAAGGCCGTTGAAACGGATAGCGAATGGCAAACCCGTTCCGTCACCACCGGCGAAGTCGCGGAATCTCTTTCGGCCAACAAACTGATGCACCTGATGGCCGAGGGGACCCATCTCTGCGGTGATCCCGGGATGCAATATGACACCACCATCAACAAGTGGCACACCTGTATCAACAGTGGAAGAATCAACGCCAGTAACCCTTGCTCCGAATACATGTTCATTGACAACAGTGCCTGCAACCTCGCGTCCCTGAATGTCATGAAATTCATGAACAATGATGGAACCCTCGATGTCGCGCGCTTTAGTGCCGCCGTCAGAATCTTTATCATTGCCCAGGAAATTCTGGTCGGCTGCGCAAGCTATCCGACTGAAGAGATTGCCACAAATTCCCACCTCTTTCGCCCTCTTGGCCTCGGCTATGCCAATCTCGGTGCCGTGCTCATGAGTCTCGGTCTCCCCTATGACAGTGATGAAGGTCGTGCCTTTGCCGCCGTCGTTACCTCCATCATGACGGGGCACGCCTATGCCACTTCCTCGGAACTTGCCGTGGTCAAGGGTACCTTCTCCGAATATGCCAAGAACCGCGACCCCATGATGAACGTCATCCGTATGCATGCCAATGCGTTGGTGGATATGGATAGTTCATTGTGCCCCCCAGAGCTCTATCAGGCGGCTGGCACCATCTGGGCCAAGGTTCAAAGTAACGGCGTAAAAACAGGATTCCGCAACGCTCAGGTGACGCTTCTGGCTCCCACCGGGACGATCGGATTTATGATGGATTGCGACACCACCGGCATTGAACCTGACCTCGCGCTCATTAAATATAAGCAACTGGCAGGCGGCGGTCTTATGAAGTTGATCAACATGACGGTCGAATCCGGTTTGCGCAAACTCGGCTATAACGGAAGTATCGCAAATATCCTGAAATACATCGATGCAGAAGAAACCATAGAAGGCGCACCCGATCTGAAGGATGAGCATCTGGCGGTATTTGACTGCGCCTTCAAGGCCAAGAAAGGGATCCGCTGCATCTCTTACATGGCTCATCTCAAGATGATGGCTGCCGTTCAGCCCTTCCTCTCCGGCGCCATCAGTAAAACCATCAATATGCCCAAGGAGGCCAAAGTAGAGGACATCATCCAAGCCTATATGGATGGCTGGAAAATGGGCCTGAAGGCTATTGCGATTTATCGCGATGGATCCAAACGCACACAGCCTCTCAATACCAGTCGTTCTGATTTTGACGGAAGCGACAAGGGAGGCGAGGTCAAACCCGACAGCGAGGTTAAGCCGACCCTGCGGGCCCGCATGCCCGCTACACGCAGTTCCATCACCCATAAGTTCGCCATCGCGGGACACGAGGGCTACATGACGGTGGGCCTCTATGATGATGGTCGTCCGGGCGAACTGTTCATTACCATGGCCAAGGAAGGCAGCACCGTGGGCGGTATCATGAACGCCTTCGGAACAGCTATCTCGCTATGCTTGCAATATGGGGTCCCCCTGCGCGCACTGGTCGGAAAGTTCTCGCATAGCCGTTTTGAACCCAGCGGATACACGAATAACCCGGACATTCCCATCGCCAAGTCACTTGTGGATTATATCTTCCGCTGGCTGGAATTCACGTTCCCAAACGGATCCACCCCGGAACGGACTCTTGCCCAAAAGATAGCGACAACAGCCTTGCCGACGCAACAGGTACCCGCAGAAATGTCGGATGCGGAAAAGATGCTTAGCCAGATTCAGAATCAGGAGGATTCTCCAGTCTGTGACCAGTGCGGACACATTACCACTCGTAATGGCGCCTGCTACCGTTGCCACAACTGCGGCAACTCCATGGGGTGTTCCTAACTTCCCAGTAAAGGGGACAGGTGAGCGTGAAGCTCCACACCAAGGTCACGCGACTTAAGTTGAAGTAGGCGCTTATCCTGGCCGGCCAGAAGAGAGGTACGCAAAGCTGAGTGATGGGTCATACGCCCCATCATTTCAGCAATTGCTTCAAATTTCTTTTCATGGAATAACACGCCTGCCCCACCCAGAGTTTCCGGTACGGCACAGGCAGAATAGGCCAACACCGGAACCCGGTACACCAGACTCTCAACCAGCGGGATACAAAATCCCTCATGTTCGCTCATACACAAAAAAACATGGGAACTCTGAAAACAGGCGTTTAATTGGGGCTGCGGAACCGATCCGGTAAATACCACATTTTCAAGCTGAAGATCCCGAGCCATGGTGATGAGCAGTCGATGATAGCGCTCTGTCCCAGCATAGGAACCTGCCAAAATGAGACGTGAATTGGATTCAACCCCTTGCTGAAAATAGGCAAAGGCTGAAATCACATCTTCAATTTTTTTGTTGGGGGCACAGCGCCCTACAAACAAAATATTCACTTTACCATCACCGAACTGGCGCATCACCGAACGGTCAGGAGCCCCCCCTAATTTGCCAAAATCCAACATCAGGGGAAACACCGCTGAAGGGGGATACCCCCAAGCCGCCAGCTCCCGGGAATTAAATTCACTATCAGCTAAATTCACAGAAGCCACACCGGCCAGTCTGGCGGCCTGCTGCCGCCCACGCGCCAGATCCAGGGCAGTGGAAGGCTGTACAAGCTGATAATAGTCAGGGGGCGTAATGTTATGGTACAAAATCGCCTTTTTAGCGGGTAAATCCCTAAACACTTCATTGGCTTGTGAGCCGATGGAGAGATGCAACAATACCACATCACCGGGTTCACAGCCGCTCCGCAAGTCATTGAGATCAAAGGCCTCAGCGCGTAATTCAGGGAGTATCCGGCGACGCTCGCAATAAATCTCAGAATTGAACCCCCAACTCCGGAATAAGGCACGCATAACCATCGCCTCATTACTTATCGCATCACCCCGGCTAAACCCCGCCACTAGTTGATGTATGGAAGCCATGACAATCACCTTTTCTTTAATACGGCCCGTACAGCACGAAGATGCGCCAAAATGGTCGGATCTTTCCCAACCAACCGTAACGCCTTTTCCAGGCTCGATAAAGCTTTGATCGTATCCCCCCGCTTAAACTGAATCCAGCCCAGAGTATCCAAATAGGCCCCATTTTCAGGCTCCTGTGCCAAGGCTTTCGTGATATTGGACTCAGCCTGAACAAGATTAACCCCCTGCTCCGCCCACATATACGCCAGATAATTCAAGGCCTCACCAGAATCCGGATGAACGGCAAGAAACCGACCAAGATATTTTTCACTATCCTCTATACGGCCAACCCGCTCACAAGTAATGCCATACCAGAAGTCAAAAATGGCAGGTATCTGGTTTGTGCAGGCGGGATCCTGCGATACCCGCCGCTCCACTTGGTCCAACTGCGTCAAAGCCTCGGCAAACTGCTCTGTTTGCATATAAAGATTCGCCTTACGCAAAGCCACGGGCACTTTGAACGGATCGCCTTTGCCAGCAAGCGTGTAGGATTTCAGTGCCTTTTCGCGCTTCCCCTGCAGTTCATACGCCTCTCCGAGCCAGTATGAAACTTGTGGATTATCGGGCACCTGTTCAAAGAAAAGAATGGCACTGGGAATGTCTTTCCCTGCAACAAAAAGACGTCCCGCACTCTCACAAAACTCAAGCAGGGGTTGCGGATTACTGACATGACGAAATCCATCTCGGACGACTGCCAGCGACCTTCGCGCATCAAACTCAACCGCCAAAAGGGCAGCCCATCGCAGATATCCTTCAGGTCGTTCCGGCGCCATGCGGACAACCGATCGAAACTGATGAACCGCCTCATCCTGATTCCCCTGGACCTGATACACCGACCCCAATAATAATCGTATTTCGGAGGATTCCGGATGGGATAATTGAAGTGATTTCAGAACGACAACCGCCCCCGTATAATCCTTTCTCCCTATTAAATCAGCTGCAACCTTGAGGTTGATGGGGATATGGTCAGGGTCAAGGACCGCTGCCTGTCGAAAATGCAAAAAAGCCGACTGCGACGTCCCCTGCGAGGCCTCTGTAATGAGCCCCTGGCTATAATGAGCCAGCGCCTCGCCCAGATTCGTATCAGCCACCGATAAAGAAAGGGCTGATCCGGAACTGGTCAAACGAGACGTCTGTTGTAACGTACTGCAACCGGCAATAACAAAGAGTGGAGCCAGCGCGAGCCATTGTGTAAACGCTCGCATGTTCCAATTCCCTGCCTTACTTGTTCTTATGCCGCAGGGCCTTCATGCGTTTTTTGTACTTATGTTTGGACATTTTGGACCGGCGTTTTTTCTTAATAGAACCCACAGTATTGCTCCTTTACGTTATACAACTACACGAATTATTACTCTATCGGATTACTTTGTTCAAAGGCAACTCGATTATGCCCTCAGCGCCGACTCGTTTCAACTCCGGAATAATCTCCCGGACAATCTTTTCCTCAACTACTGACTCAATGGCCACCCAGCCATTTGTACTCAAATGATTAATCGTCGGGGCATGCAAAGCTGGCAGAATCTTGGATACGGCCTCCACCTTATCAACCGGGGCATTCATTTTCAACAACACCCGCGACTCAGCAGCAAGGGCGCCCTGCAACAGCATGGCAATCTGCTCCACTTTCGCACGCTTAAACTCATCTTTCCACGCCGCCTTGTTGACAATGAACTTAGTGGTGGACTGCAATACCACATCCACAATACGCAGGTTATTGGCACGCAGCGAGGAGCCGGTCTCGGTTAACTCAACAATGGCATCCACCAGTTCCGGCACTTTCACTTCAGTGGCGCCCCAGGAAAACTCTACCTCAGCCTCCACCCCATGTTGGGCGAGATACCGCCTGGTCAATCCTACCGCCTCGGTGGCAATCCGCTTGCCTTGTAAATCTTTTACCGATTTGACCGTGGAATCATTATGAACAGCCAACACCCACCGCACAGGACGCATCCCCTGCTTGGCATAAATCAGGTCAGCCACCTCATGAACATCAGAGCCATTTTCCTGAATCCAATCAAAACCGGTAATACCGGCATCCAATACGCCCAGCTCGACATAACGACTGATTTCCTGCGCCCGGATCAGACGCCCTTCAATTTCAGGATCATCCACAGTGGGCAAGTAAGATCGGGAGCCTACAGACACCTTGAAGCCCGCCTTCTGAAACATGGCAAACGTGGAATCCTGAAGACTGCCTTTGGGTAATCCTAATATCAATTTTTTCATAGTCATGCCTTTCTTCCGTAACCCCTTCACATTCTGGGTAAAAGCGGGTGGATACTAGGTGAAGAAGAGGCGAGAGTCCAACATTATCTTATGGTGCTGAAAGAGGGGCGTAAACGCACCCGCCTCCCTTCAACCTGCAGCTGCCCACCAGCCAATAACCCGAGCGCTTCAGGCAAAGCGATATGTTCCTGTTCCTGGATGCGAGCATGCAAGGATTCCGCCGTGTCATCATCCAAAACCGGCACCACTTTCTGTAAAATAATCGGCCCCGTATCAGTGCCCGCATCCACAAAATGAACCGTACAGCCTGCAACCTTGGCCCCATACTCCAGTGCCTGCGCCCAGGATTCCATGCCGGGAAAAGCTGGCAACAGGGCCGGATGCAGATTGATAATCCGATTTGAAAAGGCGGACAGCAAGCCACCTTTGATGATGCGCATGAACCCGGCCAAAACGATGACCTCGGCACCATAACGTTGCAGCGCCTCCAGATATCTGGCCTCACCCGCCCCATCCAGCTTCGTCTTATAGGGGGCTGCGCTGACATATCCGGCAACAATGCCTTGCTGACGCGCCCGCTCTAAAATATAGGCGTTTTCAACATCAGAAAGAACGCAAACCACCTGGGCGTTTAAGCGCCTTGCAGCAATGGCATCAAATATGGCCTGGGCATTACTCCCTTTCCCGGAACCTAAAATCGCAATTTTCAAGAGGGTCTTTGGTTTCATTGGGGCTCATGATAAATGGCGCTCCCTCCCCTGACAAGCCCAAGGTTGGGCCAGTCATTGAACCGGGCCGCGGGCAACTTCCTTGTGGTCTGGGACTGACAGCGTGGCAATGCTGCCGGGTTTGGTCATGATGATGTGACTGCCGCGCGGGCAGTTTCGATGGTGAGCGGCATTCCCATCTCGAACCGGACTTCCAGACATCCGGCAATGGCATCCTTTACCATTTCCAGCGCCTCATCATGGGTGGCGCCCAGGCGGATCTTCGACATCCAGCCACGGCTCGATGATGCGTTCGCCGGATACAGTAGTTCATATGCGAATTGCTGAGAGGAGTCACACACGATTTGCCTTCCATCTGCATTTGGTATATTGTCTGCCGATATTTTACCGAGGCCCAATATATGATCACAAAAGAAGTAAAAGTGCTTTTTGAACCTTCAGGAAGGACGGTTCATGCTCTGCCGGGAACCATTCTGCTTGAGACTGCCGCCCGCGCCGGGTTTATCATTCACACTCCCTGCGGCGGTGCGGGGAAATGCGGCAAGTGCGTCGTTCGCATCCGCCATGGGAAATGCCCCCCCAGTGCTGAGGAAACTTCGGTGCTGGGTGAAGTTCGCGTGGCCGAGGGCTTCCGACTGGCTTGTCTGGCTCGGGTGACAGGCCCTCTCACCATCGAGATTCCTGAAACCTCCTTGTTTCAGGCCCAGCAGCAAATTCTGATTACGGATGCCGGCGGTCACATGGATGTCACCCCGCGCGTTATTAAAAAATATATCCAGCTTCAGCCCCCGGGCCAACATGATGAAGGCTCCGACCTGGAACGACTACGCACGGTGATAGGAGCCTGTCCGGTCGCCATCTCCGCCCTGCAGGCGTTGCCCGATGCCCTCCGTGCTTCTAGCTTCACTGTAACCACCGTTCAGGTGGACGATGAATTAATTGCCGTTGAACCAGGGGACACCGCTGCCGCCTGCTACGGACTGGCCTTCGATATTGGCACGACCACCATGGTGGGCACACTGGTCAATCTGACAACCGGCGTGGATGTCGCCGTCGAGGCCCGAGTAAACCCCCAGACTTCCTTCGGGGATGATGTGGTCTCCCGGATCCAGAAATGCCGCACAGACCCGTCCGGCCTGTCTCAGCTCCACACCGCCGTAATCGAGGGGGTCAATAAAATTATAGATGATCTGGCCCGCAAAACCCGCATTTCGCCCAACAACATCTATGAGGTCGTCTTCGCTGGCAACACCACCATGCAGGAGATCCTCTGCGGGATCAACCCCTCCGCACTGGGCGAAATGCCTTTCATGCCCGCCTTCCGGGAAGCGCTGGAAGGTGAAGCCGCGCTCCTCCGGATCCAGGTTCACCCCCGCGCAAAATTTTATATCTTTCCACAAATCGGCGGTTTCGTCGGAGGCGACACCACCGCCGGCATTCTCGCCACACGACTGGAGCAGACCACCGCCCCTACCCTTCTGGTGGATATCGGAACCAATGGTGAAATCGTACTGGCCCACAACGGCCAACTGCTGGCGACCTCGGTTGCCGCCGGCCCGGCCTTTGAAGGAGCCCGCATCGCCAATGGCATGCGAGCCACCCACGGGGCCATCGAGAAAATCATCCTTGATGGGGATGTGCGCCTTAATGTGATCGGTAATACCAAGCCTGCAGGCCTTTGCGGAAGCGCTTTGATTGATGTTGCCGCAGAGCTGCTGCGTGTGGGCATTCTCGATTTCACCGGCCGGATCCTGCCCCCGGATGAGGCTCCGTCATCTCTCCCCGCCCCTCTTCGGGTAAGGCTGATCGAGGAGAACGGGGAAACCCATTTCCTGCTCGCATCGGCTGCTGATTCTGCCACCGGAGCACCCCTGCTTCTATACCAGCGCGATATCAGGGAACTTCAATTGGCAAATGCTGCCATTCGCGCAGGGATCAATATCCTCTTGAAAATCGCCGGGCTTCAACCAGAACAACTCGGGACCATTCTTCTGGCCGGAGGCTTCGGGAACTTTATCCGACGCAACCATGCCAGACGTATCGGAATGCTGCCCCCCATCGCCTGTAGCAAAATCAGGTTCGTGGGAAATACCGCCTCATTTGGGGCCAAGCGGGCGCTCTTGTCATCAAACGAAAAACTCGCCGCCGCCAAGCTGATCGAAATGGTCCGTCATGTGGATCTCTCCCTGGACCCTGAGTTCCAGGCAGAATTCGGAAACGCCATGTTGATGCCGGAGGGTGAGTTTGAGGATAGAGAGTAGGCAGTGCGCAGTGCGCAGTGCGCAGTGCGCAGTAAACAGTAAACAGTAAGCAGTAAGCAGTAAGCAGTAAGCAGTAAGCAGTAAGC
>Ga0194053_10000399_pt1 | contig 33071 bp, 27 predicted proteins | sample SepL228m_MetaG_FD_161684 | JGI IMG/M metagenome (GOLD analysis project Ga0194053, IMG submission 161684) | Anoxic zone freshwater microbial communities from boreal shield lake in IISD Experimental Lakes Area, Ontario, Canada - Sep2016-L227-8m | ecosystem: Environmental > Aquatic > Freshwater >... | reverse complement strand
ATCTTCGAGCGCGCCCTCGAACCGTTTCCAGCAGCCCGGGAGCTTTACGCCGCGGCAATGAAGCCCTGAACTTTGGATGAACCCGCACCTCGACCAATCCGAAATCCTGGCCTGGCTCCGCGAGCATCGCCCCGCTCGCCTGACGGAGTTGTGGCGATTGGCGAACGATACCCGCCGCGCTCACGTCGGCGACGCCGTGCATCTGCGCGGGTTGATCGAGATTTCCAATCACTGCGTCCGCCAATGCGCTTACTGCGGGCTGCGCGTGGGCAACCTTCCGTTGCCGCGTTACCGCATGTCCGCGGGCGAGATTCTGGCTGCTGCCCGGCAAGCTCGGGACTACGGCTACGGCACTGTTGTCCTGCAGGCTGGCGAAGACTTCGGCATCACGGCGGACTGGATGGCGGGCATCGTGCGGCAAATTAAGAAGGAAACTTCGCTGGCCGTCACGCTGAGCCTCGGCGAGCGATCTGCCGAGGACCTTGCCCTGTGGCGCGACGCCGGAGCTGACCGTTATCTGTTGCGTTTCGAGACTTCCGATCTCCACCTCTTTAACATTATTCACCCAGGCATGAACGGCCAGCCCGCCGACCGGATCGCCATTCTGCGGCAGCTCAAAGCGCTGCGGTATGAAACCGGCAGCGGCGTCATGATCGGTCTGCCGGGCCAAACCTACGAGAGCGTCGCCCATGACATCTGCCTGTTCCGGGAGTTGGACCTGGACATGATCGGCATCGGCCCCTTCATTATGCATCCGGCTACGCCACTGGGAAGCGGCGATGTCAAGCTTGCCCCCATCAATGGCGAGCAAGTGCCCAATACCGAGTTGATGGTTTACAAGGCCCTCGCGCTCACCCGATTGGTTCGACCGGATGCCAACATCCCCAGCACAAGCGCGCTGGCAACCATCAACAAATATAACGGCCGCGAACTGGGCCTCCAACGCGGCGCCAATGTCTTCATGCCCAACCTGACGCCGTTGCACTACCGCCGGCTGTACCAGATCTATCCGGCCAAAGCCTGCATCGACGAGACCGGAGACGCGTGCAATGGCTGCTTGCGCGTCCGCATCGCGACACTCGGCCGCAGCGTCGGCGAGGGCCCCGGCAGCCGTTTCGATCAAGCCGGGCCACGGCAGTCAGCCCGAGTGCTTTAGCCCCGAACCCCAAATGAACCCGAACTCTTTAGCCGCCATCACAATCTGTATGGGCAGTTCCTGCTTCTCACGCGGGAACAATCGCAACATTGAAGTCATCCAAAGCTGCCTTCAATCCGAAAACCTGCCTCCGGGCGTCGAGCTCACCGGACACCTCTGCCAGGGCCACTGCAAGTCGGGTCCGAACGTTACCATTAACGGCACGATGTACCACGAAGCGGACCCGATCGTGATTATCAGCCTCCTTAACCATTACCTGACCCGAAGCCCGGGATGAACTACCTAAATCCCATCTACACGGAAAAACGCGAGTGCGAAGACTGCTATAAATGCGTCCGCAACTGCCCGGTCAAGGCCATCAAAATCGAAGGCGGCTGCGCCACGATCATTCCCGAGCTCTGCATCCTCTGCGGCCAGTGCGTCGAGGTCTGTCCCAATGGCGCCAAACGTGTGCGCGACGATCTCCCGCAGGCACGGCAGTTGTTGACCCTCAAGCCCCGTGCCCTGGTCTCCCTGGCACCGTCCTACATCAGCGAATTCCCCGAACTCAGCCCCGGTCAACTCATCCGGGCGCTAAAGCAACTCGGCTTTTTCGGCGTCTCGGAAACCGCACTGGGCGCGCAACAGGTTTCGGCGCAGGCCGCCGCCGCGCTCGCTGCCGAACGCGACCGCATCCTCTTTTCTTCCGCATGCCCTGCGGTAGTCAGTTATCTCCAGAAGCATCGGCCAGAAGATTCCGCCTTCCTCACGGGCCTGCTCTCGCCACTGCTGACACACTGCAAGCTGTTGCGTCAGCAATTCGGACCCGAGGCCGCCATTGTTTTCATCGGGCCGTGCATCGCCAAGAAGATCGAGGCATTCCAACACCCCGAACTGCTGGACGTGGCGTTGACCTTCGAGGATCTCCGTCGATGGCTCGAGCAGGAGAAGATTGTGCCCGGCAAACTCACCGAAACCGCCGATGATCATTTCATCCCGGAATGTGCTGCCGAGGGTGCCTGGTATCCCGTCGATGGTGGTATGATTGCCGGCATGAAATCCGTCTGCACAGTGAATGACTGCTCCTTTATGGCGTTCTCCGGCCTCAACGCCATCGAAAAGGCCATCACCGGACTGCGTGACCAGCTTCCCAACGGCGGGTTGTTCCTGGAGCTGCTGGCCTGCGAAGGCGGCTGTGTCAATGGCCCGCGCGCCGGCAACCGCAGCGGCACCGCCGCCAAGCGTTGCCGCGTGTTGCGCGCCGTCCCGCCTCCCCCAATCGTTCTGCCCCGCCAGTCACACCTCGACATCCGCTCCACCTTCGCCGTCGTCGCGCCGCCCCCCGTCCGTTATCCCGAAACTCAACTGCGCGATGCCCTCCGCCAGGTCGGCAAGTTCTCCCGCGACGACGAGCTGAACTGCGGCGGCTGCGGCTACGATTCCTGCCGCGAATTTGCCATCGCGCTCATCCACCTAAAGGCGGAGCGGTCGATGTGTGTTACCTACATGCGCAAGTTGGCTCTCAAAAAAGCCAATGCGCTCATCCAAAAAATGCCCTCGGCGGTCGTCATCGTGAATGACGCCATGCGCATCCTCGAATTCAACGCTGCCTTCGCCAACCTGTTTGGCAAAAATGCTCCCCGCAGCGGCGACGCCCCACCCGCCCTCGAGGGGATTATGCTCAGCGAGGTCACCCCCTTTGCCAACCTCTTCCACAGCGTGCTCAAAAGCGGCGAGGATATTCTTGATCGAGACCTGCGCTACCAGAACACCATCCTCCACGCCGCCATCTTCACCATCGAGAAACACTGCGTGGTCGGCGGTATTCTGCAGGACATCACCGAACCGGCAGTCCGCAAGGCCGAAGTCATCCGCAAAGCCCAGGAGGTCATTCAGCACAGCCTCGCCACCACCCAGAAAATCGCCTGCCTGCTGGGCGAGAACGCCGCCGAGTCCGAGATCACCCTCAATTCAATCATCGAATCCTTCTCCCCACCCAAACCCGAGGATCCCAAGACCGACCATGACTGGCGAAAGCTTTATCGACGTTGACTTCTGCCAGCGCGCCAAAACCGGGCAGGTGGTCTCGGGCGATGTATTCCTCTCGCGAAAAATCAAAGAGGAAGGGCGCATCATCTCCATCCTCTCCGACGGCCTCGGCAGCGGCGTCAAAGCCAGCGTCCTGGCCAACCTCACCGCCACGATGGCCCTCCGCTATACCTCCGCCTTCGTCGATGTCCGGAAAAGCGCCGGCATCATCATGGACACCCTCCCGATCTGCGAGGTGCGCAAGATCAGCTATTCCACCTTTACCATCGTAGATCTTGATGACACCGGTCGCACCCGTGTCATCGAGCACGGTAATCCCGCCCTCATCCTGCTGCGCGGTCAGCAGCCAATTCCGCTCGACCAAACCGACATCACGCTCGAAAACTGGAAAGACCGCACCATCCGCTACAGCGAGTTCGACGTCCAGCTCGGCGACCGCATCATCTGCTGCTCCGATGGCATTACCCAGTCAGGCCTCGGTCGCAAGGGCATGCCACTCGGCTGGGGCAATGAAAATGTCCTGCGCTTCGTCTGCGAGCAGGTCGTTCGGGAAACCGATGTGTCCTCCCACGAACTAACGAAACGAGTAGTGGCTGAGGCCCTCTACAACGACGGCTCGGTGCCCAAAGACGATATGACCTGTGGCGTTGTCTATTACCGCCATCCCCGACGGCTGCTCGTCATTACCGGCCCGCCGTTTGCCACGGAACGCGATGGCGAACTAGCGGACATGATTCTTCACTTCAACGGCCGCAAAGTCATTTGCGGCGGCACAACCGCCAACATCGTCTCCCGCCTGCTCAAACGGCCCGTCAAAATGGTCCTGGGCCGTCTCGACCCGGAAATCCCCCCCGCCTCGGTCATGGAAGGTCTGGACCTCATCACCGAAGGCACAATGACCCTGGCGCGCGTCGCCGAGATGCTCGACCACGGCGCCAGCGGTCCCTGGCCCGACAACCCTGCACGCGATCTGATGACGCTATTGTTGCAGAGCGACATCGTCCACTTCCTGGTCGGCACCCGCATCAACGAAGCCCATCAAGACCCCAATGTCCCGGTCGAACTTGACCTGCGCCGTAACATCATCCGTAAAATCACCGGCCTCCTGGAAACCCGTTACCTCAAAGAATCCCGCATTCAGTTCATTTGAGGAGGAATGTCCCCCTGAAAGAATAATCCTTCGGCGCGCCGAAGTGTTTCTACTCTGCTGCCTCGACGATTTCTGCGACCAGCGGCATGGTGACCGGAGGTTGGGCCGCAATCCCGAAGGCCGTTTCCAATCGCGCACAGGCGGCTTCCCCCTGCGCCCGGTCAGCAATGTGAATGCGCGCCAGTGAAGCGCCCGCCTGGATGGCTTCGCCGGGTTTAATTATCGAGTCCACACCCACCTCGTAGTTGATGGCCGATTCCTTCGTGAACCGGCCTCCGCCCAGATCGCGAATCACTTCGCCCAGGATGCGCGCGTCGCAGCGCGACACAAAACCTGCCTTGAACGCCTTCAATTCCACAATCACCGGAGCGGTGTGATCGAGCGCAAGCTTCCGATTGAAAGCCGCCAAATCGGCCCCTTGAGCGACAAGCATTTCGTTCCATTTTCTGCGCGGATTGCCCGAGGCCAGACAATCTTCGGCCTGTTGGCGGGCCGCATCGAGTGATTTGGTTTTGCCCGTCTGGACGAGCAGGTGCGAAGCGCAAACAAGCACGAGATCGCGAAGGTCGTCCGCCGTGGAGACCGCTGATGCGCCAGAGGCAGGCGCGCGCGCCAGGGCGGGATCAAGGCAGGCGACCGATTCTTTGACCTCCAGCCAATTCCCGGCTGCGCGGCCGAGCGGCGTGTCCATGTTGGTGAGCAGTGCGCGCGTATTGACGCCGCACTCGTTCCCCAGTGCGACCATTGCCTGCGCCAGCTCGCGGGCTTTCTCATGCGTCGGCATGAAAGCCGCCGCGCCGAACTTTACGTCCAGCACCAGCGCTTCGAGGTTCTCCGCAAGCTTCTTCGACAAGATCGAGGCGACAATGAGCGGGATCGAAGGCACCGTGCCGGTCACGTCGCGCAAAGCGTAGAGCCCTTTGTCGGCCGGGACCATGCGCGCAGTTTGGCCGCACATCACGCAACCAACAGTTTGGACGATTTCCAGAATGCGCTCGCTCGAGAGGAGAGTTTGGAAGCCCGGAATCGAATCAAGTTTGTCGAGCGTTCCGCCAGTAATCCCGAGACCGCGGCCGGAAATCATCGGCACCCGAAAACCCAGGCAGGCCAGCAGTGGCGCAAGCGGCAGAGAAACCTTATCCCCCACGCCTCCAGTGGAATGCTTATCGACCAACGGACGCGGGTCATCCGGAAACCTCAGCACCTCGCCGGAGTCCCGCATCGCGAGGGTCAAGGCGCGAGTCTCCGCCGTGTTCAAACCGCGAAAATATACCGCCATCAGGAAGGCCGCCATTTGATAGTCGGCAATCTGGCCGGCGGTGTAGGCGGAAACGATTGCTTCGATTTGGGCCGCATCGAGGATTTTGCCATCGCGTTTGGCCTCGATTAGAGCAAGGAAATTCACGCGCTCAAGTTGACAAACACACGCCTGAAGGCAATGCCAAAAAGAGTCCCAGAAGGTTCCGCAGCGCTTCCGGCGAGCATCACCAAGGCCGTGGCGGCGCCCGGCCCGACACCTTCTACCCAATAAACTTCCTGGCCAGGATGCTCGCGTTATGACCGCCGAAACCGAAGGAGTTGTTCAGGACCGCATTGATCTTCATTTGGCGCGCGGTGTTGGGCGCGTAATCCAGATCGCACTCCGGATCGGGGTTCTGGTAGTTGATCGTCGGGGGCGCGGTGTCCGTTTGAATAGCCTTGGCACAAACGATCATTTCAACCGCGCCAGCCGCGCCGAGCATGTGGCCAGTGGCGCCTTTGGTGGAGCTGACCACCAGTTTCTGCGCGTGCGCGCCGAACACCGTCTTGACGGCTCGCGTCTCCGCTACGTCGCCCTGAATCGTCGAGGTGCCGTGGGCGTTGATATAGGAAATATCCTCCGGATTGAGGCCCGCGTTCCGCAGAGCCATGCGCATGCACCGGGCCGCGCCTTCCCCTTCCGGCGACGGAGAAGTGACATGGTTGGCGTCGGCAGTGTTGCCGTAGCCGATCACCTCACAATAGATTCGCGCGCCGCGCTGCTTTGCATGCTCCAACTCTTCCAGAACCAGCACGCCCGCGCCTTCCCCCATCACAAAACCATCGCGCTCCTTGTCGAATGGCCGCGAGGCGTGCTTGGGATCGTCGTTGCGAGTGCTCAGCGCTTTCATGGCGCAAAAACCGCCGATGCCGATGGGGACAATCGTGGCCTCAGCGCCGCCGGCAAAGATGATCTGCGCATCCCCCATCTTGATCGTGCGCCATGCCTCCCCCAGCGCGTGGTTGGACGTCGCGCAGGCGGAGCACGTGGCGAAATTTGGCCCCCGCAGTTTGTGATACATCGAGAACAGCCCCGAACCCATGTTCAGAATGAGCATCGGAATCATGAAAGCCGACAACCGGTCCGGCCCGCGCTCAAGCAGAACTTTGCACTGCTCCGAAACCGTTTGCAGCCCGCCAATACCGGAGCCGATAAACACGCCGACTTCATCCCGATTGACCCGGTCCAGATCCAGACCCGAGTCGCGCAGAGCCTGCCAGCCCGCGTACGCCGCAAATTGCGAGAAACGATCCGTGCGCCGGATTTCTTTGGGCGATGGCAACGCCGGAAGGGGATCGAAGTTCTTCACCTCAGCGGCGATCTGTGCGTCAAAGTTGGATGGGTCGAACCGGCTGATCCGGTCCACGCCACACTGGCCGTCGATCAGGTTCTTCCAAAAAACCTCGATGTCGTGACCCAGGGGAGTGACCCCCCCCAACCCGGTGACCACCACCCGGCGTTCTGTCCAGTTGCTCACCATAAAACCAAACGGGGCAGCTTAAGCTGATGACAGTCCAAGCCGCCCCGAAAGCTCTCAACGCACAACTACTTTTGCTGCATATCCTCGATGTACTTGATCACGTCCCCGACGCTCTGAAGCTTCTCCGCCTGCTCGTCAGGAATCTCATGGCCGAATTCTTCCTCCAGCGCCATGACTAATTCCACGGTGTCCAGCGAATCCGCTCCCAGATCTTCAATGAATTTGGCGTCAGGGGTCACCTGGTCCGCATTCACACCCAACTGCTCGACGATTATGTCTTTGACTCGTTGTTCAATACTTTTCTCAGTCATGGTTTACTCCAGTTGTAATTTTTGCAGTTTGTCTATGCCACGTTCGGTGAGGCGTCAAGCCTCGAATCAATATTTCTTGCCGGTCAAACTCTGCCGTTGCTTCATTCTTGTCAGACATTTTAGCTCAGCCGCTCAGACAATCGCCAACGCGGCGCGAGATGTCAATTCACATCGCCATCCCGCCATCCACCGCCAGCACCTGCCCGGTAATATAACGGGCCGCCGGACTTGCCAAAAACAGGACCGCACTCGCCACATCGTCAGGCTGCCCGAGGCTGGCCAGCGGAATCTGCTTCAACAGCGCTTCGCGAACCTCCACACCAAGTTTTGCAGTCATCGCGGTCTCGATGAATCCCGGCGCCACCGCATTCACCGTAATGCTCCGGCTCGCCAATTCGCGCGCCACTGACTTGGTGAAACCGATCACCCCCGCCTTGCTCGCCCCGTAATTGCACTGCCCGGCGTTGCCGATCAGGCCGATCACCGAGGCAATGTTGACAATGCGTCCGGACTGCTGCTTGAGAAAACTGCGCGCAAAAGCTTTGCTAAACAGGAACGTCCCCTTCAAATTAATGTCCAGCACCGCATCCCAGTCCGCCTCGCTCATGCGCATCAGCAACCCATCCTTGGTAATGCCAGCGTTGTTCACCAGAATGTCCACCTTGCCGGTCGCCGCAAGAATTTCCTTCGCCGCCGCATCCACGCTGGCTGCGTCTGACACGTTGGCGCCAAAGCTCCAGGCTTTCCGGCCCAGCGCCTGGGCCTTCTGCACGGTCTCCTCGCAGAATTCGACCTTCAGGTCCACACACGCAATATCCGCGCCCGCGCCCGCAAGCTTCAGCGCGATGGCCTGGCCGATGCCGCGCCCCGCGCCGGTCACGACCGCCACTTGGTTGGCTAGTTCATTCATAAAATCCGCTTCTTTGTGGGCTATCTCCGGCTGATTGTCAATTCAGGAAATCCGTCCCTCCCAGCAATTCTCATCTCGACGGGGTGTGGGGCAGGTCTCCGACCTGCCAGTCCACGGAGTCGGAGACTCCGTGCAGGGCCAGAGGCCCCGACCAAGAGGCCCAATGCCGCTAAGATTTGACCCTCCTCATCCCGGAGGGATGACCGACAATAGCCAAACATTTGTGCGCCGTGAACACCGAGCAAGCCTCGAAAAGGGCAATGCGAACGCCGACCCGATTTAAACACGGGGAAAGGCTGACAGGGCGCAGCAAGCGAACGAAGAGAGCACTGCGTCCGTATCGCCGGGGTATGGTATGAAATCCGTGGTTCTAACTGCTGTTTTTAGGTTTAATTCCCATGAAATTGCAGGCTTCGACGAATTCTGTCTTGCGCTCCTGTCCGCGCTCCGAACCGCCAGCCCCATCCACCACACCTTGGATGAAACCCATCGGAAGGACGAAAGCCGGGTGCGCCAGCCCTGTCTCAATTGGCTTTTCTTCGTTTTGTTCTGGCCCAAACGGACGGAATCATTACAATCTTGTCTTAACGTTTCGCCCCGTCGGAAATCGTTCCAAAGCGGGGCAGCGGGAGAATTTGTCTATGGCCGAACGTTGGCTATCAGTCCACGAAATTGCCGCTCATTTGGGCGTCAATCGCGATACGATCTACAAATGGATTGAGCGCAAGAAGATGCCCGCTCACAAAGTCGGTCGGCTTTGGAAATTCCTGGCGTCAGAGATTGACGCATGGGTGATGAAGGGGACTGCGGGTCAAAAGGAGACGTAAGGAACCGAGCGTTGAAGAATCGCATATCCAAGGCTATCACAAACATCCCAGAGCACCACTACGCCGTCCGGAGCAACAAAAAACGGGTCTGCCCATCAAGCCCTTGGATCAAAACTGCATCCCCTGGGTTCAGCCGCTCATCCACCGGGGCGCTGAGCCCTTGGCCGACGTGCTCGCTTGGCTGCAGCAACAACAAAAAAAGGAGCGGCCAGGGACTTAGTCTCGGGAACGGATAAGGTCCGAACCACTCTGGTCGCTGCCAACCAATATGACTTTGAATCTCCCAATTGCAACCTCAAAAATACCTAATGCGCCACTCGCCATTCCTGGCTCATAACTACTCCACCCTGTATGCCTCTCGATAAAGCTGCGGTTCTGGATCGCCCCAATAAATGCGACTTCCTCACCCATCTGCACGCCACCCTCAATGCCCCCAGCCACCCCATCCGCAACCGCCTCCTCCGCATCACCGCTGACAGCCCTGACCTCCTCGCCATCATCAATCCACCGCTTTACAAGAAGGAGGTTGAAGATGCCTTGGCCTTGATTAATCAACTCGAAACCACACTCAAGGCGTGATATTTGCCAGAAGCCGACACAAGCATGATTACAAAAGTCACCACCCAGTATTTTAAACGATTTGAACAGCAGGAGTTCCCCCTTGAGCCGTTGATACTGCTCGCCGGCCCAAACAATTGCGGCAAATCTACTCTCTTGCAGGCGGTAATGGTTTGGAACCTGGCCATGCAGCGCTGGATTGAGAAGAAGGGGCCGGGCAGCGGCTCCAAGGCGAAAGAGCGAGCTGGCGCCCCCATCACCCGCCAGGAGTTCAGCGCTTTGCCGTTGCCATCCATGGATCAGCTCTGGACTGATACCCACACTTCCCTCCGAAAAGATGAGGGTAAGCAGGGGGCACCCCGCCCAATGGTCATCACATTGGAAGGCCAGGGCGCTGGTGGCACCGCCTGGAAACTCGGTTTTGAGTTCCGCTACTCTGGGCCCGAGCAGATCCATGTCAAACCCGTGGCAGCACATCTGGAGGATATGGAAAAGGCCCAACAGGAGGTCAGCGTTATCTACGTGCCGCCATTTTCGGGCATCGGTGTGAATGAGACCCGGTACGATCGGCCCTATCAGGACATGCTGGTTGGACAAGGCAAAGGGGGCGATATTCTGAGAAACCTCCTGTTCGAGGTTTCCCAGAGGCCCGAAGTGGCCGACTGGGAGAAACTCGAAGGCATCATTGAGGAGGTCTTCCAATATCGTCTCCTCCGCCCGGTGTATGGCGGCGCTCCTTACATCACCTGCCAGTACCTGAAGGGGATCCCGGCCGGACGCAGTCTTGGCGGACTACCCCCGCTCGATGTCTCCACTACTGGCAGCGGATTCCATCAGGTGCTTCTTATTCTGGCGTTCATGTTCGCCCGCCCCTCCAGCCTGATCCTTCTCGATGAGCCAGACGCGCACCTGCATGTGTTACTCCAGAAACAGCTTTACGACATCCTACGGACGCTTTGTCATGCCAGAAAAGGCCAACTGGTCATCGCCACTCATTCGGAGGTCCTCATCGACACGACGAGCCCGCGGCAAATCGTTTCCTTTTATCGGGAGCCACATCCTCTTGCCTCCGAAAGCGACCGCGATCAGGTGCGCGAGGCGTTGAAACGTGTCACGTCGCTTGAGCTTCTCCTCGCCGAGTCCGCTCACGGCATTGTTTACCTTGAAGGAAACACCGATTTCGATCTCCTGAAAGCCTGGGCTGAAGTGATGAACCATCCTCTGAAACAGTGGTTCAAGTCCTTTCCATTCTGGCACAACAACCAGGGGCGGAGCCCAAAGGAGGCACGTGCCCACTATTTTTCACTGAAGGCGGTGCGACCTGGTCTGCGCGCAGTCCTTCTCCTTGATGGTGACAACCGCAACATGCCGGACCGGGAAATCAGCGCCGATGGTCTCACCATTCTTCGCTGGGAGCGGTATGAAGCCGAGAGCTATCTCATTCACCCTTCCGCCCTGGAGCGCTTCGTCACGCAGCAAAAGGGCGAACTGTTTGCTGGCGCCGCCTTGCGTTACCTGCGGGATCAACTTCCTCCCGCTTTCTTCAAAGACCCATTGCAGTCTAGCTCGTTTCTCCGGTCGGAGCCTGTCAGCAAGACACTCCTTCCTGAGCTTCTGAAGCAGGCCGATCTCTCCACGGAAATCACAAAGAGCGACTATTTCCTCATCGCACGCGAGATGCAGGCGTCGGAAATCCCCCAGGAAGTTTTGGACAAGCTCACCGAGATTCAAAAAGTCACCGAACCCGGCCATGCCTCGACTGCATAAATACCGCGACCGCGTCGCCCTCACCGGCGGGAGCGGCACGGCAACCTTGCCCCTGGACTCCGCCGGCCAGTTGGAAATGAACTTCGCCAACGACCCCGATCCCGAGACGGCTTTTCCTGCCTGTGACGTTTGCCGCAGTGTCAACGACCTCCACCTCACCATCGCCGGCAACCCGGAGGACATGGTTGCCCAACTTCAATGCGCCACGTGTCGCGCCTTGCCAACGGCCAGGCCCGACACCAGCATCCCGCTCGCGCTGGTATCCCGGCCCATTCTCTCGCGGCTCTTCCAGTTCAAATCCGTGGCGGCCAAGGGATCAAATGTGAAACAGTTCGAGGAATTGCTCCGCGCCGAGTTTGAAATAAAGGACACCGACGTCTCCAACGCATAATTAGTGTGCTCAGGGAGATCGTCGCTGGCACCATGCACGCAGATGATCTGCACGAAGATATCCATGACTTCTTCAAGCGACTGTCAAAGGCAGTCGCCACTCTTGATGAGTTTTTCGCTTTGGACCATTGATTGCAGGGGCATCCGCGAGAGTTGGACCGAGTGGTCACCGCATGACGTCGTGCATTTTCAGGCCGTTCACGATCGAAAACATGGCGTTTCTCACGCTCTGGAGCTGGCATTCATCCATAGATTCTGCTGACGAGGCACTATTTGGACCTGCAAGTCGCAACTGGCATTACTATGCCAATTAAGTTGCGAGGCAACACGATTCGTGAGGCACGAGGTCTGGAGTCTGAGACCGCGCTCACAGCGGCCGATGGCTATCGGGCAGGAGCTTGCTCACAAAGTACAACACCACTAAGAGGGTCAAGCCGATCCCCAGACTCCAGGCGATAAGCTTTTTCTCCACTGGCAGCAAGGGTTCATACTCCTGCCGCATCTTCTTTAGTTCTTCGCCGATTTTTGGTGCTTGAGCCATAGGTTTTGATTCCGGTTAGGATTTGAGAATGCGGTTGGGGCGCGGGATTCAGGGGTGGACAATCGGCGGATGCACTCCGCCGAAGAACAGCCAGGAGATGATCAAACCGAACCAGATAATGAAGCCGAACAAGCCCACCACATAAACTGCGGCCAGCTTGCCGATGCCTTCCTCCCAGAGTTTTCTGAAGTTCGAAACGACGCCGATGGTGAAAAAGGTGAGGCAAAAGAACAGCACCCGAAAGATGTTGGCCTGTTCTGTCGAGTTCTTGGCCGGCCCGGGTTTGATTTCTTTCTTTGTTTCGGGCACTGCGATGGTCTTTGACATCCCGGTGGCAGGATCAACCTGGGAGACCTCTTTCATGACCGGCACTTTCTCCAACCGCTCTTTGCCGGTTCCGGGGTCGGTCACCTTGATTTCCCGGGTTGCGGCAACGGTCATCTCGGTCTTGATCAAGGCGGGGAATGCGAGGCCGAGCGTGAGAAAAATGCCGAAAGTGAGCAGATAGCCGATGATAAACTTCGGAAAGCGTTGCCAGATCTCGGCGGCGCGGACTTTGTCGCCCTCGCGTTTCTCGATATGATTGGCCCAGATGTACGCCAGCACGAACGCCCAGATGCCGATGAAGATATCGATGAACACCTTGATGCTGGTGGCCGTGTTGAGAATCCAATCTTTCTCATAAACGACGCCTTGGCCCGCCGCCTTTGCCAGAATCAAGGCATCGGTTATCGCGCCCGCGGCGGTCGCCGCCCCATCGGTCTTGACCGCCAGCCCCATCCAGGCGCCGGCCACGAGCGGCTCTTTCCACAAAAAGGTCTGGGCCAGAAACGGCAGCAGCAACAACTCGACCACGGCAAACACCACAACGAGGGAGGAGACCATAATGGGCACGATGGGCCGAGCCCGGATCGCGCCGCCCGTCGCAATCGCCGCCGAGACTCCGCAAATGGAAATGCCCGAAGCCAGAGGCGCAGCCCACTCCCGGCTGAACTTGAAGTACTTTCGGGCGATGAAATAAATCACTGCCCAATAAATCAAATAGGCTTCGACGATGGCGCAAAAGCCGCGAAACATAATCCCCCACGCCAGGCTCGAATTCTCGAGCGCCTTGATCCCGACACCCGCACCCATAATGACGATGGCGGCTTTCACGAACAGCTCCGGCTTGATGGCCTCTTTCAGCAGACCGGCCAACCTGGGGAAGAAATTGCCGATCACCAGGCCGGCCAGGAGCGCGAGAACAAAACCCGCCTCCCCCGTCAGCTTCAGCGACCAGCCAATGCCGAATTTCTTGTATTCCGCCGGCGTCGTCGCCGCGATGTTGGCGTAATTACCCAAAACCCAACATGCGAAGCTGATGGCGAATACCAGCGTGAAGGAAACGATGAATTTCTTAATGCTCCCACCCAATAGCCAATTGCCGACGCCAACCAACAAACCCATGAACAGGTAGGTGGAAACGACGGCCAGCCAGGCGGGCATCCACTTGAACGAAGCGGCCACCGGCGTGATGGCTTTGGAGAGGTCCGTCCATGTCCCAACCTTCGCGCCAAAGCCCAGAAGGTCGGCCCCCAGGAAAACACCCAGGGACAACAGGAATACCACGAGCCCGGTCCAAAACGATAGCCAGTCTTCGCTGATTCTAGATCTACATTCGGTCATCAGTGATGCGCATCTTAAGAGCGGCTGGAGCTTGCACCAACACTTTTTGGTAACTGTTCAGGTGTGACGCAGACCTCCGGTCCAATGCCATTAGAATGTGATTCCCAAGAATACCCGCGAAACCTGTCCAAGTCTTTGTCCCGTAGTGACATGCGATCTTTGTCCCGGAGGGACGACTGACCGATCTCGCACCCGCTCTCCCTGCCCTGTTCATGGCTGACCTGGGGGCAGGACGGAGCGGAACCCGAAGGTACGGTAGCTGTACGTCGGTTCGTCGCGGCTGCGACCCGCAGCCCGGCTGTTGACCGCGCCGTCGCTCCAACTGCCGCCCCGAAGCACACGGAGCGAACCTGATGCGGGACCACGTGGGTCGGTCTGCGAGCCACTCGAATACTCCCCATACCAATCCCAACACCACTCCAACACATTCCCCGCCATGTCATATAACCCATATCCGTTAGCCCCAAAATAACCGACTGGACTCGTGTAAGGCTCACCGCCAATGGCGAAGGTTGCGTTGTAGCCGTCCGGTCCCAAATCGTAGTTGGTGGTATTCCCGTAATAATTGGCCTGGCTTTCGGAAATGGTGTCGCCCCACGGAAATCGGTGCCCGCTCAACCCTCCCCGCGATGCCTTCTCCCACTCCGCCTCCGTCGGCAATCGATAGCCGCTGCTCCAGTTCACGCAGTTGGTCTCCACATTCGTCTGCCCACTCCGATACACCGTCGTCTGCGCTGCGCTGGTGTAATAGGCCGGCGTCCGCCCCTCCTGCTCGCTCCGCGCATTGCACCACTTCACACAGTCATACCAGTCTATCGTTTGCACCGGGTGGTTGGCCGCCTTACCGGAACCCGCATGGTCAAAACTGTAGCCGTTCGTGATGGCCCACTGATACACCATGTCCCACAGGCTCTTGGTCACTTCATGCTTTTCCATGCAAAACGCGCTCACATACACCGCGTGCAGCGGCAGTTCCTCCGACCATCCTTCGCTTGAGTCCATGCAGTTGCCCATCGTGAAGCTGCCGGCGGGAATGAGCGCCATCCCGGGCGGCACCGGACTGTTGGTCCCGAGCGCCAGCACACGATAGAACCGCCGCGGCGCTGGCGGCGCGTCCACGTCCACAAACCAGTACGGGCTTTGCGTCACCAGCAGGTTCGTCAACACCACCCAGTTGGTCTGGCTCAGATCGGCGCTATATTGAATTTGGTTGGTGACCCCCAGATCGCTCTGGATGGTGAACCTTGGCACCAGCGCGGTGTCCGTGATTACTGGTGCCCCCCCGTGCGCCGACATGGCGGCCCCGAGCGCCAAAGCGCACAGGCCGATGTTCATTGTTCGTGATTTGGTTTTCATGCTCTTATTCTTCATTTAGTTGATATTCCGATCCGTCATTGAGGCGTGCCACTCGCTGCGCTTCGGTGCCAATGTGCCAAGAATGACGTTTGCTGGTCAAGATGGCCGTTGAGAGTTTTGATTCGCCCGGGGACAGCACGAGGTCGTGCCGGTCCAAAACCAACATCCTTGGTGCTCAGCCGCGTGGTTCGAGCGCACAGCAACACCCGCTCAAGCAAAAACCATCTATGGCTTCAACACCGACAATCTGCAAGTCCAGTTAGTGAACGCTTGCCGGTTTGCCGGGTGCTGGATCGGACGCGGCAGCCGCCGTCGGTTTTCCGTCAAGCCGGTAGCGTTGGTGCATGTAGAGATCATCGGCCACCTGGTAAACTGCAATCGCATTTTGCTCGAGCTCGCGATCTGCAGCGGTGGGCTGCGAGAGCAGAGTCATGTCCACAACCTTGGGGTTGCCCTGGTAAAACTCGACAGTTTGCTTCAAGCCAAGGACCACGAGCCGGTCGAAGGTCAACATGCCGATGTCGCGATTGTGGTTAATAAATGCGCGGCCTTTTTCGGGTTGGTTCGCCAACAGATCGCGGCCGAAGAACATCGTTTGATATGGACGCCCCAGCAGGCCGAGAATGGTCATGGGGACATCGAGCGAGCAGCCCAGTTGGGAAACACGGCGAGGATTCTTGACGACCGCCGGACCGGCGATAAGCAGCGGAATCTCGTAGGAGTGAATCGGAATGCTCTGCTCCCCGTAAACCCGCGCGCCGTGGTCGGCCACCACCGCAAAGACTGTGTTGGTCCAAAACGCTTCTTTTTTCGCAGCCTCGAAGAACCGGCCGAGGGCGTAATCCGAGTATTTGACCGCGTGTTCACGCATTTGCCAGGCCGGATTTTCGGGAATCTTGCCCTTTGGGTAGGTGAAAGGTTTATGATTGGAGACGGACAGAATGGTGGCGCAGAAGGGCTGGCCCATTTTATCAAGCTCGCGAAACTCCTCGACCGCCCGCATGAAAAGGTCCTCGTCACAAACTCCCCAGATTGTGGTGAAGGTCGGATGCTCAAAATGCTTTTGTTCGATGAACCGGTCGTAGCCGTTGCGCACGGCGAAGGAGCGCATGCCGTCGAACAAGCCCCGACCACCGTACAGAAACAGGCTCGAGTAGCCGTCGCGCTTCAGGACGCGCGCGATGGTCTCGACATTGTCCGAGCGGTCGCGTTTGACGATAGAGTCGCCCGGCAGCGGGGGGAAGGAGGAAAGCACGCCCTCGAAGCCGCGCACGGTTCGGTTTCCCGACGCGTAGAGGTTGGTGAAGAGCAGGCCTTCCTCGGCGGCGAGTTTGTCCATCTCGGGCGTGAGGGTCTTCGTCCGCCCGAGGCAGCCCCAGAATTCCGAGCCGAGGCTTTCCTCGAGGAAAATCACGACATTGAGCCGGGGACGGGCGGCATCACCCGCCACGCGACGGCGGATCGAATTGCCATCATCTTCGAATTGCGTACCCGGCTCGGCTAACAATCGTCGGGTCCGCTGGTAAGCTTCCTCTTTCGGCATGGTCTTGTAGAACGCGGGATAATCAAGATTATGGGTCCAGGCGGCGACCACAAAGGAGAGGGCGCCGTTGTTGGCCACCTCATTGAGAGTGCGGTCGATGCTGACGCGAGCGCCTTTGAGATTGAAGGTCGGCACGAGCAAAGCGGTCAGCGCGCTAACGACGGCCAAATGCAGCAGCCGCGACTTCGTGGAGTAAGGGCGCTCCCACATCTGGGCAAAGAGCTTGCTCGCTGCGAACAGCCAGCCAAGGCTCAGCACCAGGCAGATCGCCAGGATTACGCCAACATGATAGGACTCCCAGATATTGATGAAGACCTCGTAGGGATACAGGAGGTAATCGACCGCAACGGTGTTAAAGCGCGATTTGAATTCATCAAAGAAGAAGAACTCGACGGCCAACAGAAATATCTGCGCAAACCAGAAAATAAAACAGCCGCTCAAGAGCAAAAAGCGGTGCCACCGGGCGTGGAATGAGCGATCTGGAACGATCAGCATCCAGAACAACAGCGGAATCGTCTCCACCAGCGCCAAGAAGATGTCCCGGTGAAGACCGCTCAAGAAGACGAGCGGCACGTCAGCGACTGGCATCGCAGTCGGCCGGAATGCAAGAAAAAGCGTCAGCCGCAGCAGAAACCAGACCGCCACCAGTGAAAGAAAAAAGAAGCCGGCGAAACCGTAGCGGGACCGTCTCCACGACGAGTCCTGTGTCGGAACATTGTTGGTCATAAACCCAAAAGGGGCGTGGGGCGTGATGCGTGATGCGTGATGCGTGATGCGTGATGCGTGATGCGTGATGCGTGATACCCGAGGTTTCAGCCTAGTTTTTGGCGGGCTGGCAGGGGGTGGCCGGCAAGGAATTCGCGGGCTGGCAGGCGGCGGCCACCTTCCCGTTGCAGAATAAGAATCCGCAGGGCATCGACGCCACAGCCGACGACCACGCCGCTCTTGTCGGCTTGCAGGATTTCGCCGGGCGGTCCTGACCGTTCGACCACTTCCGCCTGCCAGATTTTTAGCAAGGACGGTTGAGGCGAGCATTGCACGCTGGTAAAGGCCCCGGGCCAGGGCACGAGGCCGCGCACCTGGTTCCAGATAGCCTGTGCGGGCCGCGTCCAGTCGAGGTATCCGTCCTCTTTCTTGATCTTCGGGGCGTAGCTGACGCCTTCAGACGGCTGAGGCCGGGATGCAAGTTTACCCGCGGCGTGCTCCCGAATCGCCTGGACCAGGGACTTGGCGCCTATGCCCGCCAAACGGTCGTGGAGCGTTTGCGCATTGTCTTCGGCAGAAATCGGGGTTTTGTCCTGGGTCAAAATATCACCGGTATCGAGGCCGACATCCATTTTCATAATGGTGACGCCGGTCTCGGCATCGCCATTCAGGATGGCCCACTGAATGGGGGCGGCGCCACGGTACTTGGGGAGGAGGGAGGTGTGGACGTTGAGGCAGCCGAAGCGGGGCAGGTCCAGGATGCTTTTGGGCAGAATTTGGCCATAGGCGACGACGGCGATCATATCTGGAGCGAGGGGACGGAGCGCCTGGATAAACTCCTCGCTTCGCGCCCGTTCGGGTTGGAGGACCGGCAGGTTCGTCCGGGAGGCGAGAGCTTTGACTGGCGAAGGTTGGAGCTTCATATCCCGCCCTTTGGGGCGATCGGGCTGAGTGACAACGGCCAGAACCTGAAAGTCAGGCGAATCGAGCAGCGCCTGCAGGCTGGCACAGGATAGTTGCGCCGTGCCCATGAAAATGATGCGCAATGCAGCCATAATCGTCGTCTGTAGCGTCTGGTTGTCGTTCTCGCCCTCGGAGATCGGTTTCCCATCACCCGCGATTGATCATGCGCAGGACGGGAAGGACGATCTGGAGTCTAACGCAAGAGCCGTTGGGTTCGGGTTGGCCGCGGTTGGGGTTGAGGGACCGGGGCTGCCACTGCCGGCCCAGTCACGGTGCGTTTACCGAGCGAGGTGGCGCAACGGGAGCATAGGAACTCGTGCAGTTCGCCGGACGGAAGCACGAGGAGCAGACGCTCACGAACTGGCTGGGAGCAGCGACACTTGGGGCAATAGAGTTCGCTGGCGGTAAAGGTGCCAAATTGTTGCTGCATTTCACTTCGCGTTCTTATGTTTCAACTGGATCTCCTGAATGTCTTGAAACGGAATCATAACTTCCTCGGTGGCGTGGCCGCGCTGCACCTGCAAGTGAAGGTCATTAGCAGCAATGCGAGAAACCCGCTGGCCGATATATTCGCCCCGGGCCGACTTGATCACCAGCACCATGTCGCGGTCGGCATCGCGTCGAACCACACCGAAAAAGCCGGAGAACTTGGTCTCGATGAAACGCCGGTTGAAGGTGAACTGGCCGCGCTGGAAAGTCGTTGTGGCGGGCAGGCCGGCCTCTTCCTTCTCGCCCTCGACGTGCGCCAGTTTCAAGCCGGCCGGATGGGCGGCTCCCTCCGACTGCATCGGGTTGAGCGTCGCCGCCCCGCCCTCGGCATCGGCAGCCGGCGGCGCCGCGGTTTCCCAAGTGGCTTCAGGCGGGGCCATCTTGGTGGGCATGGAGAGGAAAATAATCGGGCCGGCCACCGGCAACACCGCGGACACCCCGCAGACCAGCGCAGGGGATTGGGCGCGGAAGATCGAGACTTCATACGCCGCATAGATATTAGTCGCGTAAAGCGCGAGCAGCATGAATAAACCGACGCTCGAGGAAAAGAGCGCGCCCAACAAGGATCGGTTAGTCGGCCGATCAAAGCGCAGCGGCTGTTTGATGGTCGGCTGGGTTTTCTGGATTTTTTCCTCGGATGAAATCTCGATAAACGGCTCGACGAACGCCTGCAGCTTCTGAACCTTGCCAAACTTCTTGAGGTCTTCCTGGGAAAAATTGGCCCACGACACCCGTTTGTATTCGCCTTCGCCGATTTTGATCTGCGCACCGACATCGTTGGCGGAGGCCACCAGGACTTCACCGGTGACGGTCTCCCCGTTGGTGAGCTTAAAAGTCTCAGCGCTGGCGGGTGCGGCCATGAGGCAGCAAGCCAGTAAAACGATGACATAACATAATCTGCGCACCATGCACAGATGCATAACAGGTGGCTTGCGGCAAAGAAAGGAAAAATGTCGATGCCTGGAGACGAGACCTGAATCCGCTGTCAGTCCTCGGCGGGGGCGGGGCGCTATCCATGCCGGAACCCGCGGGTTTCCGCGGGGCCTGAGATCTGGGAATTCCTGCAGTGTTCCGAAGGTGGTCACCACTCGGATGGTTTCTGGAGACCCAACTCGCGGATCAAATCTCGGACCACCCAGTTGGGCTGCGTGGCTTGCAGGCGATCTGCGGTTGCACCGTGCTGCCAGACCGCGTAGCGAATCGTCTGAAGCACGTCGGCCCGCAGATCGGGTTGGACCAGCAAGCCGGCGATATACCCGGCCAGAACGTCTCCGCTGCCGCCTTGCGCCAGGTGGGGGTTGCCGGATGGATTCACATAAACCTCGCCCGAGCTGCGGCCGACGAGCGTTTGATGGCCCTTGAGCACCACCCAGGCGTTTCCAAACCGCATTGAGATCGTGCGTAGCGCATTGAGCCGATTTGCTTGCACTTGCTGCGGCGACATGCGTAAAAGCCGAGCGGCCTCACCGGGGTGAGGGGTGATCACCCGCATGGCCTTGCGGGGGACGGGATCCTGCGGCAGCCAGTCGAGCGCGCTGGCGTCGGCCACGACCGGCACCAAGGCGTCACGCCACAAGCGCCGCGCGTCCATCTTCATCGCGTCAGGTAGATCGGCCGCCGCCAGTCCCGGACCGATAAGCACCGCATCCTGGTCGCTAACCGATTTGGCGCCGGGCTGCCAGGGGGCGACCATCACTGCCTGCAACTGCGGCGCGATGGCATGATAGACCGACTCCATCGCGTGCAATGTGATCAACCCGGGTTGAGCGCGTTGCGCGCCGCGCGCAGCCAATACCGCCGCGCCGTGATAGCCGAGGCTGCCCGCCACAATCGACAGATGCCCATAGATCCCTTTGTGTGTCGCGACCGAGCGCGGGGGCGGATAGCCGCTGAAATCCTGCGGCAAGGTCCATTGCAGCTCGCTCGGATGCGGATTGGAAACCAGCCCCACGTCCGCGGCAACTTCCAGCCGCCCAACGAAAGGCCAGGCGCTTTCCCGCAGCAGGCCGGTCTTGGGCGCCCCGATTGTGAGCGTGTGGGCAGATCGGATGGCCGCGCCATGCGGTTCGCCCGTATCGGCGTTCAAACCAGACGGCACATCCACCGCCAACACCGGCAGGTGGCTGTCATTGATGCGCTGGATGAGCTTGACCCATTCTGCGCTGAGGGGTCGGTTGAGGCCAATCCCGAAGAGGCCATCAATGATCAGCGCCGGACGCGATGCGAGCGCCACATCCAACTTCGCCCCATCGGCGGCCGATTCGGTCACGTCCAAAACCTCGACATCGTTGCCGGCGAGGTGTTGGCGAGCGCAACGGGCGTCCTGGCCGTTGTGGCCCTTGCCGGCGAGGATAAGAATCCGCTGCCCGGGAGCGGTTAATCGCGCGGCGCAGCGGGCAACCGCTTTGCCGACGCGGCGAATGACTTCCGCTTCGGTTTGGCCCGCAGCCCACGTGGCTCGCTCCCAGTCGCGCATTTGTGCGATAGTGATGACCGGCACTGGCATCGCGCAAGACTACACGAGACCTCCGGTGATGGAAAGTAGAATATGGTTTAATGAACTCGGCCTCGGCGACGAGGTATTCAAAATCCTTCCAGGGCGTTTCCCGGAGCTTTTCCAGACTGGTCTGCTGATCGACGAGGCGATGGCGTTTCTTTGCGAAAAAGAACGAGCCGACAGCAAACGTGCCGAAAAGTAACAAGACCAGATGTTTCCATTGAAGCCGCATTACTTCGTTCTCGCCCTTTTTTTCAGGTTCCAACGCAAAGTCTGCAAAGAATGGGGCGATTAGTTGAACTGTCTCGCAAATCCTCTGATAACGGGGCGCATGAAATTGTTTCAGTTGGTAGAGGAACGGCGCGATATTTGAGGCATCTGGCCGTAATTCACTGAAATCTCTGAGCGGCCATTCTCTCCTCATCGGGGCTGTGGAACTCGTATCATGCACGTGGTAAACCACCCAGCTAGAAACTGACTCATGCACGTTGCCGTTTATTGAGAGATAATCACCCTTCTTCGGGAGCAATATCAAACCAAGGTCGAGCAGAAGTGCAAGGTGGGAGACGCGACATGTGGGAGACGCCAAGGGCGTCATTCATACCAGCCCAGGGCAACGCCCTGGGTTCATCAGCCCCAAACCCCATCAGCGCTGAAAGCGCGATTCATCCTTCGAAATCCGTGGTGCCAACTGCTGTTTTTCGGTTTGATTCCCATGAAATCGCAGGCTTCGACCAATTCTGTCTTGCGCCCCTGTCCTCGCGCCGAAAAATCTTCTAAGTAACCTCACACTACTGCCGCCTTTGGAACTACCTCCAAGCCAAGTCGGTCAAGTTACTCGGCCCATTCCGCCGGCCCGCCGACTGGTTTGCTAAGATGCGCACTGAGCGGTTTGGGTGGAACTGGTTTGCTGGAACTGGTTTGCTTGCTTTACGGGGGGCGTTTGATAGTCTGTGCTGCACTTGTGGAATGGTGACGGCGTTTCAGCTTGGAAGGTCGCCCTTGTCGTCGTGTGAAATCTCTTGAACAGCGAAATGAACGGAAGAGCACTGCCCTGGCTGGCCTGACTGAGGCCAGGAACCGCTCTCCCCTTTCATCGCGGAACACCTCAAAAGGGGCTTCGATCGAGAAGATTTTCCGGGCGATGCCCTGGGCTGGTAGGTGTCGCCCCGTTGGGGCTGGCGGACGAGAGGGTGGTTGAGAGTTGATGGCAAATGGCAGATGGCCAACATCAAATAGCGAACAGAACAAAGCTATGAAGCAACTTGAGAGTTTTACGATTGAGCAGTTTCGAGGGCTGAGGAACCTGAAGCTTGAGGGATTGGGTCGCATTAATTTGTTGGTGGGGGCAGAATAATGCCGGCAAGAGTAGCGTGCTGGAGGCATTGGGTTGTTACGGCCACCCCCTCGATGGTTTTTACTGGTTGGAAACCGGGCTTAAGAGGTTTGGCAGAACACGCGGGGTTTCGCGTATCGAGGCGGTTAAGTGGCTGTTTCCGCAGCACAGTAGTTTGTCGCCGTTGCAGTTCTACCCGGGGGGCCAAGTAGTAATGCGCAGCGAGGGAGGGTATGGCGTTGAGGAATGTCGTGCAGAATTCGAGGAGTTCGAAGCCATACGCAAGCCGAGAAAGGGGGCCGCCGCCCGCGATGTGGTTGAAACTTCGATTGAGGGAGGCGGAGGGCAGGAAACGGGGTTGGGCCGTCGGGGCGCTGAGCTGCGGCTGCAGACTCGAATGGGCGCGAGATCGACGTTGGCAGGGCCGTCAAGCCGGAGCCGGCAGCTTACGATTTGGGACGACAAGACAATTATTAAACGCCAACCGAGGGGCGAGATTCTGCTGCCGGTTGAGACACTGAGCCCACATCAAATTCAGGGGGATACGGCTTCAGCGGAGACATTTTCCGAGTTCAGGAGAATGGGGTTATACTCGGAGGCGATCGAAATCCTTCGGCAGTTGGATGGCGGGGTGAAGGAGGTGCTGGTCCTGGCCGACAACGGGGGTGCCGGAAGACTCTATGTCGAACATGTGCGCACGGGACTAACGCCACTGAGCGCAGGTGGAGACGGGATGCGGCGGGCCTTGCAGATTGCGATGACCATTCCAGGAGTGCGAGATGGCATCCTGCTGGTGGATGAACGCGCCAGGGAATGCAGCAGATTGGCCAGGGCGGTGGGGTAGAAACCGGTGATGTGCGGCGTCAGGCTCGCAGCGGTCTCAGCATGGCGCACCAGCGCCGCGTCATCATGGAACATCATCGCCGCCAGCGCCCGGTAGATATGGAAGAAGGCCAGGGCCATCGGGTTGCCCTGGATGCGCACATCTAGCGCTGATGGGAAAACGTAAAGACAGAAAGATTCAAGACAGGAAAATGAGGAAGATGGGTTTCCTCTTCATTTTTCTGTCTTGAATCTTTCTGTCTTCTCTCCCGCCCGACTGGGCGTCGAACCTAAGAACCGCGGTCAGGACTTCCGCTGCAAGCATTTCTGGATCAATGAGAGTTGTACCCGCTGGTGATGATCACCTTCACCCTGGGTTTGTCCGCCAAAACGCGCTTCGCCAGATCGATTCCCGATAAGCCGCCAAGCATCACCATGTCGGCGTAAAGCAGGTCGATCTCCGCCCGATGCTTCCGCCACAGCGCCAGCGCCTCCTCCGCCCGGTGTTTCACGGTCAGCCAGTCTCCGGATTCGTGTGGTCGTCCAGACATTGCCGGACCGTTTCCAGGATGGTTTGCGACGGGCAGGGTTTCTGCAGGAACCGCCTCCCCACGTGGTTCACAAGACTTGCCTGGTCGCCGCCGATCCCGGCGCCGTAGCCGGTCATGAAAATGACCTTGAGCCGGGGGTTGTCCTGCTGCAATCGCTCGGCCAAATCACGGCCCGTGAGGGTTCCCGGCATCACCAGATCGGTCAGCGCCAGCGCGATCTCCCCCGCGTGACGTTGCCAAAGATCCAGCGCTTCCTGCGCGGTCTTGGCCTCACAGACCCGGTAACCCTTGCTGGTGAGCAACCGCCGGATCGTCAGCCGCACCGCCGGGTCGTCTTCGACCAGGAGGATCATCTCGTTTCCGCCGGCGACGGGCCTGCTATCCTCCGATGCGGCTCCCACCCGGGCGGGAACCGGGATTGAAGGCAGAAACACTTTGAACGTGGTGCCCTTGCCAACCTGGCTGGTCACCTCCACCCAGCCCTGGTGCTGCTTGACGATCCCATAAAGGGTTGCCAGCCCCAATCCCGTGCCTTTGCCGGCTTCCTTCGTCGTGAAGAACGGCTCGAAAATACGCGGCAAAACCTCCGGCGCGATCCCGGTGCCGGTGTCACTGACCAGCAGGCAGACAAATTCACCGGCCCGCGCCTCGGGGTTTATTCGCGCCTGCGCTTCATCGAGCCGCGTGGACTCGGTACTGATGCGCAATTGGCCCCCTCCCGGCATCGCGTCACGGGCGTTGACCACCAGGTTGAGGAGCACCTGCTCCATCATGCCCGGGTCGGCCTGGACATAGGGCAGCGGCGCCGCGCAATGGCAGTCCATGTCGATGTTCTCACCGATGATCCGCTGGAGCATCCTGGTCAGGTTGACAATAATCTCGTCAAGCATCAGCGGCTGAGGCTGCAAAATCTGTTTGCGGCTGAACGCCAGTAACTGGCGCGTCAGGCCAGCCGCCCGCTCAGACGCTGCCAGCACATGCTTAAGGCATTCCCTGACCTCCGCCGGGTTATCCTCCGCATCCATCAATGCCAGGTCGGCACTGCCCCGGATCACCGCCAGCATATTGTTGAAATCGTGCGCTACCCCGCCCGCAAGCTGGCCCACCGCCTCCATCTTTTGCGCCTGGCGCAGTTGATCTTCGATCGTCTTCCGATTCGTGATGTCGATCCATGATCCGACGATCTCCGCCGGTGCGCCCTGGGCATCGCATATCAACCGTTGCTCGTCCTGGATCCAATGATACTCCCCGTTCTTGTGCCGAACCCGGTACTCCCGGGCGATCTCTTTTGTCGTGATGAGCTGGCTGAGGCTGCTGGCGACCTCCGGACGGTCTTTCGGATGAATCTGGTCCAGCAAGCCTCCTGGTCCGCGACATTCCGCAACCGTGTAGCCCAGCAACCTCTCGATGTTCTCGCTCACCCAGAGCAATTCAGTCGTTTTCCCATCGGTCTTGAGAGAATAAATCACCGCCGGACTTTGGGTCAGCAGCCGGCCCAGCCGCTGTTGGGTGGTCTGCGATACCTCCTCCGCCCGCAACCGCTCCAGCGCCCCGCCGGCATGGTCCGCCAGGGATTGGAGCGTCTCTAGGCTCTGGGCGTCGTAGGCGTTGGGCCTATAGCTTTGGATCGACAAGACGCCGAGGATCGTTGTTCCGTGCTGGATCGGCACCCTCACAATCGAAGCTGATCGGCGTGATGTGTCGCCGAAGGGCAGACCCTCCTCCCGAATCGTCTGGGGATCGCCCCGTAATATCAATTGGCCCCCTTGTTCGATTGCCCGCTTGGCATATTCCGTTGGCGGCTGCGGAAAACCCGGGAGTTTGCATTCCGTGCGCTGACCGTTGATGATGTCCATGCATACCAAAGCCGACAGACGGTTCTCATGGACAGAATAAAGCTGGAAAAGGCATGCGTCCCATCCAAGCAGTTGATCGGCCACCTCCACAATAATCTCGCCCGCCTCGCGGGCGGTTTTGGCGGAGTTCAGCCGCTGTCCCAGGTGCGCGAAGGCCGCGATCCGCAACTCGGCCCGCTTGCGCTGGGTGATGTCCCGCACAATCCCAATGACCCCGATGATCTCGCCCGCCACATTCCGCAGCGGACCAAAGCTGTTAGAACTCCAACCCGATTTTCCCGAAGGGAGACCGGCGAAAGGAAAATCGATTGCGGGTGTCGTTTGGCCTGCCAGGGCCTTTTGGAGCGTGTCCAGCACCCTGACCTCCCGCAGGAACGGAAACACCTCCTCGGGATGCTTCCCCAGCACCTGGTTCGCCGGAAGGCTTGTCAGGTGCTCCATGAACGGATTCCACACCTGATACTTCAGATCCCGACCGTAAACAATGATGCCCTCCTCAGCGCTGGCGACAATCTGCTGATTGAACCGGCTTGACTCCCGCAGCGCCTCCGCAAGTTGCTGCCGATCGGTGACGTCGCGGGAATTAACCACGATTCCCTTCACATTGGGATTGTCCAGCAGGTTTCGGCTGGCGCCTTCCACCGCCCGCCAGGATCCATCTTTGTGCCGGAATCGCAGATCGATTCGGGTGGCTGACCCCGGTGAAGCGATCGATTCCACCAATGCTTGCCGCACGCGGGCCGCGTCTTCCGGGTGAATAAAATCAAAAGCACTCCGCCCCACCAGTTCGGCCGGCTCGTAGCCGAAGACCTTCTGCGTCGAGGGACTTTCATACCGGATGGTCCCATCCGCATCGAACACGCTGGTGACATCGGCCGCCATCTCGGTCAAGGCCCGGAAATACTCCTCCTGTTGCCTCAGGGCCGCTTCCGCCTGCTTGCGCGCGGTGATGTCCCGTTTGACGGCGATGAAATGAGCAATCTGAGCGCCCCCATCGCGCACTGGAGTAATCGTGTTCTCTTCGTTGTAAAGGCTGCCGTCCTTGCGCCGGTTCACCATGTCCCCGGACCACACCCGGCCCGCGAGAATCGTCTCCCAGAGCCGCTGATAGAAAGCATCATCATGCGCACCGGACTTCAAAAAGTTCATTTTCTTCCCAAGAACTTCCGCCACAGGATACCCCGTTAGCCCGGTGAACGCTTCGTTGGCCCAGATGATGGCCCCATCACGATCGCTGACCAGGATGGCGTTGGTTGAGGCCTCCAGCGTCTGGTTCAATACGTGCAGGCGATCATCCGCCCGCTTGCGCTGGGTAATGTCCACCACCACGGCGCGACATTCCTGACCGGCGGAGGAGAGGGTCGTCTGGATCTGCACGAAGTGCAAAGGCTCGCCGTTCGTCCCGAGGCCGACCTCGCACGTTGGATGCAATTGGCCCTCAAAGACCTGCTCAAGGTGGCTATTGAACGACGGCCGGTCAGCCGCAGAGACAAATCGGCCGAAACGTTTGCCGATCAACGCAGCGCGATCGTGTCCGAGGAGGCGGGCACCAGCCAAGTTGGTCTGCGTGATCTCCCCTGCAGATCCCAATGTGAAATAGCCCACGGGAGCAAAGTCGTAGAGGTCGGTGTAACGCGCCACCGAGGCCTCCTCCCGCGACCGCGCCTCCCGGAGTTCTTCGTTCTGCATCTCCAGTTCGATCTGATGGATCTGCAGTTCCTGTAGGAGCCCTTGCGTTCCGTCGGCTGAGACAGGAACCTTCGCGGGCGGCGGCTGGCTCTGAAAACGTGCTTGGGCGCGACGACGCAGGTCGGCGGCATCAGTTGGTTTTTCAGGTTTCATCGCCTTTGTTCTTCATCCATGTTTTCCAAGAGGGGCAGCGGGATTGGAACGGAAATGCAAAACCAACTTCAGGAGGCCACCGGAGTTTCCTGCACGAAGCGCGGCATCAAGTTTGCCAGGAATCCGGAGTGAAAACGACGTGGTTCCCCTGGCTTCCATAGAGGCGAAGTCGCACCGGCCATGTTCAGAAGCAAAAGAGCAATTCACAATATCCACCACGCCTTGGACCCTGGCAGAGACAGGCGAGATGGGCAAGACAAACATCTAATAAAACTGCATAACAAGAATTGCTGACTATTTTCCGCTTGCTACTGCGAGGATTTTGGCAGATCATTGGAATCATGGCGGATGGAAATCACCACTTGGTACCGTTGCGAGCAGGAAAGATGCATTTCTCTTGCTTCGGCGCAGTTGGTTGCAGCGGCTGCGAGAAGCTGGGCCATCTTCTTGTTGAGATAATGAATTGGGCGAAGCTGGCGGTTGTTACGATGGTCCTGGCGCTCAGTTTAACAGGCTGCCAAACGCCGGATGCAAATCCGGTATGGCCCTCGGATGTGGTGAAAGCCGCGGCGACAAACGCCCCGAAATCGGATGCAATGGTGCTGCGTGAAGGGGACTCAGTGCGCATCTCATTTCCGGGCGCCCCCAACTTGAACACGATCGCCCCGATCCGGCGTGACGGCATGATCACGCTGCAGTTGATCGGGGAATTCAAAGCTGCGGGATTGACTCCCAGTCAACTCGAGAAGGAGCTGGTCAAACTGTATGCTCCGCATCTTCAAACCAAGGAGGTTTTGGTGGCGGTTGAATCATCAGCCTTTCCGGTTTATGTAACGGGAGCCGTGCTCCGACCGGGAAAGATTATGTCCGACCGCCCGATCACGGCGCTGGAGGCGATTATGGAGGCGGGTGGGTTCGATTATACCAAGGCGAATCTGAAAGCGGTGACCGTTATCCGTTCCGAAAACGGCAAGACCGAGCATCACAAACTCAATCTGAAACCGGTGCTGCAGGGGCAGGGAACCGAGCAGTTCAACCTGAAGCCCTTCGACATCATTTACGTCCAGGAGAGGTTCAACTGGTTTTAGTGCCTGTCGGATCTGCCGAATGACAGGAGAAAGACGAGCACCGACATCCTGCCGGTGATTCCGGTCGGAGCCGCCACACAGTTCTGGAGCCCTGCGCTACGGCCCCACCAATCATTGATGACAAATCACGCATAGATCAAGCGATAGTACTCTGCCGACATGATGCAGCCCGCCAACCATAAAGCTTTCCCTGGTATCGCCGCAAGTCATTGAGTACCTTGCTGCTCAGATAACCTGAAACCTCCAGGTCATCCCGTAAAGTCCGATTAGTGCAAGGCCAAACAGGGTCAAAGCGCTTCCGGCATCGGGAACTGCGGGATCCAGACCGGTTGGTTTCCGAGGATTACCTCCATCGAATCCAGGGAAGGAGGATGCGCCCGCCAGCGGAACGTCAAGCGGTGTAGGTTGTTCCGAAGGATTACCCCCAGCGAATCCAGGGGAGGAGGACCCGCCCACATTCGGAATGTCAAGCGGTGTAATGTCAGTCTGATAACCTGGAATGACGGGAGAAACCGTTGAGCCTTGAGGAGAATGAGAAACCGAAAGGAAATCATTATCCCACGTTACTTCCAGCTTACCAGCTTGAGTAAGGTCGGCCGATGGGCCCCCGGACCGACCGAATTGTACGCTGCGGGCTAAGTTCAAATCGAAAGAGAGGTTGCTCCAAACTTCCGGATCAGTTGCAGTGCCCGCAGCGGTGTAATTTATCGTCCAGAGGCGGGTGTTAATCTTTTGCAAAGAGGTCGCCTGAGCAAGATCGAGAGTGCCTGTATAAGCTTGCAGTGCCGCTGTGTCACCCGAATAACCATTCGGTCCCCCTGGAGCACCCGCCGGCGGTGTGATGGATCCCGGAAACTGGTCCGACCCTCCACCGACCGTATGAGTGCCTGTATTGGCATACGGTGGCACCCCGAGCAGAAGACCGACCAAGACTACCGCGATACCAATCGCTCTTCCAATGACAACTGTTCTTCCAATGACAGCTTTCAAATGCATGGTTCAGGTTTGTTCAGTGATCTCATATCAACTACGAGCGTTGGAGTAGCATAAACCACATCATTTAGGCCACATCCAAACTCAAATCGTTTGTAACTGATGCATTGTCAGTAATATAGCAATTGAATCGCGTCTCGGCTTTCAGGTGTCGGTCATGCCTAATCGCCCGAAAAGTGTAAGGATACCCGACTCTAAAGCAGGTGAAAAGAGTGGCTGCATACGCTTTATTGATGTGCGACTATCACGTACCACATAGCTTATGCTATAATTGCCACACTGTCAAATCCTGAGTTAATATTAACAGTGTGTCTGCTGTCTTCCTGTGTGATCTTTGCGATCTTTGTGATCTTTCGCGGCTATTAACTGCTTTTTCTAGGTTGAATGGTGATGGCTTAACGGATCATCCCGGTTCAGCCGCTCTTCCTTCGCGCTCGGCCCGCTGGATCCCGAGCTTTTCCATCAGTTCATAAAAGGTGGGCCGGCTGATGCCCAACTCCACGGCGGCGGGGGCAATCTTGCCGCCATGCTTGCGCAAGGCTCTCTGAACCATCTCTCTTTCCACCGCTTCCCGGGCTTCCTTGAGGCTGGCACCGTGGGCGGCAACGCCAAGGCTGCTAAGTTCCAGATCTTCGACGGACAATCTCTTGCGCTCGGCCATGATCACGGCTCGCTTCACGCGATTTTCCAGTTCGCGGATGTTCCCGGGCCAGGGGTGATCGCCCAGGGCGCGGAGCGCTTCCTGACTGAACGCCAGCCCCTCTTTGCCAGTCTTGGCGGCGTTCCGCCGGAGGAAGTCCTGGGCCAACAAGAGGATGTCGTTGTCGCGCTCGCGCAGCGGGGGCAAGCTGATCACGACGACGGCCAGGCGATAGAACAAATCCTCGCGAAACCGTCCGTCGATGATCGCCTTCTTGAGATCGACGCTTGTGGCCGCGATCACACGGCTATCCACCTGGATTTCCTGCCGGCCGCCGACGCGCTCGATGCGCTGCTCCTGGAGGAAGCGGAGCAGCTTGACCTGAAGGAGGGCCGGCAGTTCGCCGATTTCATCGAGGAACAAAGTGCCGCCGGTGGCCAACTCAATACGGCCTTTGCGTTGGACGTGGGCACCGGTAAAGGAGCCCTTTTCGTGGCCGAAGAGTTCGCTTTCCAGGAGGGTTTCCGGGATGGCACCGCAATTGATGGCGACGAACGGGCCGTCCTTTCGGGCGCTGCGGCGATGGATCGCCATGGCCACCATTTCCTTGCCCGTGCCGCTCTCGCCCAGCACCAGGACCGGCGCATCCGAGGTGGCCACTTTGCGAATCGAAGTGAACACCTGCTGCATCTGCGGGCTGGTGCCGAGCATGCCCTCGAAGGTGTCCGTGCTCAAAGTTTGCTGCATCTGCCGGTATTCCCGCTCGAGGTCGGCGAGATAAAGGCAGCGCTTGAGCAGGAGCTTGATCTCATCCATGTCCACGGGTTTGGAAAGGAAATCATAAGCGCCGGCACCCACGGCGAGCAGGGCGTTCTGCTTTTCGCCCTGGCCGGTAATCACGATGACCTTGGCGGTTTGGTCTGCCGCAACCAGGTCGGACAAGACGGCGAGGCCTTCCTCGGGGCTGGCTGGGTGGGGCGGTAACCCCAGGTCCAGGAGGACCGCGGCGGGGTGAGCCGCGCGAAAGGCTTCCAGCGCGCTGGCGCGATCCTCAGCCAGCACAACCTCGTAGTCCCGGGCGAGCGCCCATTTCATCTGGGTGCGGATTTCTTCGTCGTCGTCAATTATTAGCAGTTTCGGGAGCATAGCGAAATGGGGTGGTGGGGAAATGGAGTGGTGGAGTGATGGGGTGATGGAGTGATGGAGTGATGGAGTGGTGGAGTGGTGGAGTGGTGGAGTGGTGGAGTGGTGGAGTGGTGGAGTGGTGGAGTGGTGGAGTGGTGGAGTGATGGAGTGATGGAGTGGTGGAGTATTGGAATATTGGGAGTTAACCGTAGGCAACATTGCTTTCCTTTATGATCAGGCTGTCGATCCAGTCGCCAGTCTCCTGCTTACGTTCGAGACTTTCAACGAGTGTGAGCAGGCCGTTCTCAAGCTTGAAGGCGAGATCGTTTAGACTCTTGAAGTCGGCCTCAGACACCTGTTGGGCTTTATGATAGGCATGCAGGCCGGAAACCGACTCCCCTAAAGAGCCCAAGCCGTAGTACAGGAACTGAAGGTATTCCCGCAGGGAACGACGACAATAACCCTCAGCGATGTTGCGATGCACGGAATCCGCCGACGCAATAGCCTGTGAACCCACACGCCTGAGTTCAAACTGAAACGTCTTGAAGACGCGGCAGTTCACAACGTAATACTCGATCGCGTCCTGCCACACCCGCAATTGCTGATAACCGCGATTCTTATTCCGATAATTCATGTCCATGCGTTACTCCATCATTCCATCATTTCACCATTTCATTACTCCAATACTCCAACACTCCAATACTCCATTACTCCATTACTCCAATACTCCATTACTCCATTACTCCATTACTCCAATACTCCATTACTCCATTACTCCAACACTCCATTACTCCATTACTCCAACACTCCATTACTCCATTACTCCAACACTCCAATACTCCAACACTCCAATACTCCAACACTCCAATACTCCAACACTCCAATACTCCAATACTCCAACACTCCAATACTCCAACACTCCAATACTCCAACACTCCAATACTCCAACACTCCAATACTCCAACACTCCATTACTCCACCACTCCATTACTCCACCACTCCATTACTCCACCACTCCATCACTCCACCACTCCACCACTCCACCACTCCATCACTCCATCACTCCATCACTCCATCACTCCATCACTCCATTACTCCATCACTCCATTACTCCATCACTCCATTACTCCATCACTCCATTACTCCATCACTCCATCACTCCATCACTCCACCCCTCGACCA
>Ga0194053_10000398_pt1 | contig 33099 bp, 24 predicted proteins | sample SepL228m_MetaG_FD_161684 | JGI IMG/M metagenome (GOLD analysis project Ga0194053, IMG submission 161684) | Anoxic zone freshwater microbial communities from boreal shield lake in IISD Experimental Lakes Area, Ontario, Canada - Sep2016-L227-8m | ecosystem: Environmental > Aquatic > Freshwater >... | reverse complement strand
GATTGCATTTTGTGGCGTCCCGCACTTAACTGACCGTTTCATGGCGATTCGCTTCTTCAACACCTTTTCCCGCCGGATCGAGGACTTCGTTCCGATGGAACCGGGAGTGGTCCGCCTCTACACGTGCGGTCCGACAGTATATAACTTTGCCCATATCGGAAATTTTCGGGCCTACATCTTCGAGGACCTGCTCCAGAGACATCTGGAGTTCCGGGGATTCCGAGTCATCCGCGTCATGAACCTGACCGATGTCGATGACAAAACCATCCGCGGCTGCCGGGCCGCGGGACTTCCCCTTGCGGAGTTCACCAAGCCGTTCAAGAACGCGTTCTTCGAGGATCTCGACGCCCTGCGCATCAAGCGCGCGCAGCATTTTCCGGAAGCCACATCCGCCGATCACATCGCCCGGATGATTTCGATGATCTCGACGCTCATAGAAAAAGGCCACGCCTACCGGGCGGATGATGGCTCGGTCTATTTCCGGATCCGATCATTCCCGCCTTACGGTCAGCTCGCCCATATCGTGCTCGACGAACTTCAGGCCGGAGTCCGCGTCCGAAGCGACGAATACGAAAAGGAAAATGTCGGCGATTTCGCGCTTTGGAAGGCTTGGGACGATGCCGACGGCGATGTCTGGTGGGAAAGCCCTTGGGGACGAGGTCGGCCGGGATGGCACATCGAGTGCAGCGCCATGGCCACCGGAATCCTCGGACCCCAAATCGACATCCATTGCGGCGGCGAGGACAATATTTTTCCCCATCACGAGGCGGAAATTGCCCAAAGCGAATGCGTCACAGGGCTCCCGTTCTCCCGCTACTGGCTCCATTGCAAGCACCTGCAGGTCGAGGGATCAAAAATGGCCAAAAGCGCCGGCAACTTTTTTACGCTCCGCGACCTCACCCGCGACAAAGGCTGGACCGGTCGCGAGGTCCGCTATGCCCTCCTCTCGGTCAAATACAGGGAGCCACTCAACTTCACCATCGATGGTCTTTCCGCAGCGCGCAGCGCTCTAGCGCGTTTGGACGAGTGGACTCGCAGGCTTCGCGAACTTTCGGAACTCGCGAAGCATGCAGATCAATCAAGCATAGCTGAATTAGAGGCATTTGGATTAGCTTTAGATGACGATTTAAATATCTCTGCAGCGTTGGCTGCAGTCTTTGACATAATCCGGGAGACCAACCGAAGAATGGATCTCAACGAGCTAACCCCGGAAGCGGCCAAAGGGTTGCTCGACTGGCTGCAAGGGGTTCAATCAGTCCTTGCCACGGAGCCCGAAGTCGAGGAAATCCCTCAATCGGTTCACTCCCTTGTCGAGCAGCGAGCCCAGGCCCGCGCCACCAAGGACTGGAAATCCAGCGACTCACTCCGGGATCAAATTCAAGCACTCGGATGGACGGTCAAGGATGGCAAAGATGGTCAGAAACTCACCCGAACATAATCCCATGCACGCACCGACCGACTTCTTTGACCTCCAGCACACCGAACACCGGGTGATCTTTGAAAATGTGGAATACGTCTGGCAGGCGCTCTCGAAAATTGCCCCTTACCTCCAGTTCCGACTAAAACCCGCTATTTTAGGAAATACAATAGGCAAGCCGTTCATAAGTAGCGCAGTGTTTATTGGAAAAGGTACGGTGGTAGAGCAGGGAGCGATGATCAAAGGCCCAGCATGGATCGGTGAAAACTGCGAGATTCGCAATGGTTGCTATATCCGCGAAAACGTCATCATCGGGAACGGGGTGGTCGCGGGTAATTCCTGCGAGTTCAAGAACTGCCTGGTTTTCGACGGTGCTCAGGTGCCTCATTACAACTACGTGGGAGACTCGATTCTGGGCTACAAGTCGCACTTGGGAGCCGGGGTGATCCTCTCAAATGTGAAACTCGACAAATCGGATGTTACCGTCCCGGGGCCGGCAGGTCTTCTCGCGACAGGGCTGAGGAAATTCGGGGCGATCGTGGGCGATCACGCCGAGGTCGGCTGCAACAGCGTCCTGAGTCCCGGGTCTCTGATCGGGAAGAATTCGATCGTTTACCCCGGGAGTCAATGGCGGGGTTTCCTGCCGGCCAATCACATTGCCAAGATCCGGCAGGAGTTTTCCCTCGTCGAGCGCCGTCAATGACCAGGCCGGTTACTGTCAAAGAGCCGGCAGAACTGCTCGCCTTTCTGTTCTCGACCTGGCCGGAGACCAAGAAAACCAAGATCCGCAGCCTGCTGAAGCACCAGTCCGTGACGGTGAACGGGGAGCCGGTCACACAATTCAACCATCCCCTGCAGCCGGGGGATGTTGTGGGAATCCGCCCTGTCCGCTACGCGGCCCCTAAGACCTCGATTTCCGCGGGGATCAAAGTGTGGTTCGAGGATGCGCACCTAATGGTGATCGACAAGCCGTCGGGCCTATTGAGCATCGCCAGCAATGCCGAGGACGAAAGGACAGCCTACTTCCTGCTCACGGACTACCTGCGGGGCAACAATCAAAGAGGCCGCGAGCGGGTCTGGATCGTCCACCGGCTGGACAAGGAGACCTCCGGGCTCATGGTCTTTGCGAAAACGCCCGAGGCAAAAGAATTTCTCCAAAGCCATTGGGAGGAGAATGAAAAGCACTACGAGGCGGTGATCGAGGGACGCCTCCGGAACAGGGAGGGCGTCCTGACATGCGATCTCGACGAAAGCAACAAGTTCAAGGTCCGCATTGCCAGAGCCTCCGCGCTCACCCGCCACGCGATCACCCACTACAAAGTCCTCTCGGAAGATTCGAAGGTCTCGCTCGTCCATCTCCGCCTGGAAACCGGGAGGCGTCACCAAATCCGCGTCCAGCTGGCTGCCGAGGGATGCCCGATCATCGGAGATGAAAAATACGGGGCGGCCACGGACCCCGCCGGACGCCTCGGCCTCCATGCCACATTTCTGAAGTTTTTTCACCCGGTCACGCGTGAAGAAATGCGGTTCTCCTCGCCATTGCCCAGAGCGCTGGCTGCCCATGCGACGACGAAAGCACAGGATTGAAGCGGCAGGAAATGTGGGTGGACCGAACGCCAACGGCGTTCCCTCCTTCAGCCTTGAGTTGCGAGGCACGAGTTGCCTCGGGAAATGAGGCTGCCTATTTCACACCAGGTTGAGGCGGCACAGTCGCCGCACCGCTGGGTTGCGGCGCAAAATTTGAAGTCACTTCCAGACAATCGATGGTGTAGACGATCGCGTTCGTCTGCGGAATCAATAATTGGATGAGATCGCCTTTCCTGAAGTCGCCGAACCAGGAGTAATCTGGTTTTCTACGACTCGCCGCCAGACGCAAAGGCTTGAGCATCCTGGGCGCGTTTCATTTCCCCAGCAATCCGTGAGATCAAATCCGGGGCCTTTTCTTGCGTCTCCGTGTCGCGCAAGTCAGCCTCAATGCCATCCAACCATTTTTGCTGCTCAGGCGTCAGCCCCTTGCTCTTTTTCAACTGGCGCAAGACATCTCCTCCTTTTTCCATCATTGCCCGCGCCTCGTTCTTTGACTTCGGCTCAACTTTTATCCAAGTCGCTCCAGTGTGCCAATAAGCCGTTGCGAGCCTGCCCTGCCATTCCGCATTGCCCGCGTCGTGATTTGCCAGCTTTTCAATGAGGGAAAGACCTTCACTGCAGTTCTTGAGTGCGTTGGGCAGATCGCCCTGGGCCTGCAGCACTTCGCCGACCCCTTCGTATGCGATGGAAAGATCACACTGCCATCCGGTGTTGCCGGGGTCCTGTTTTACGAGTTTTTCAGCAGTCACGAAGCTGTCGCGGTAGCTCTTTAGTGCGGTGGAGAGATCGCCTTGAGCCTGCAGCACTTCGCCAATATAACCGTATACGTCGGAGAGGTCATGCTGCCATATGGCGTTACGGCGATCCATCTTTACGAGCTTTTCAGAGACGGCAAGACCGTCGCGGTAGCTCTTTAGCGCGGCGGAAAGATCTCTTTGCTCGAATTGAACCGAGCCGATTGACGCGTAGCAGCAGAAAAGATCACGCAGCCAAAGTGTATTCTCGGGTTCCTGTTTTAAAAGTTTCTCAATGATGGTAAGAGCGTTACCGTAGCTCTCAAGTGCACCAGAAAGATCACCCAAATACTGGCGCGGTTGGCCCACCATGCTGTAGGCTATAAAAACATCGTGCTGGCGCTCTGAGTCGCCGGGGACTTTTTTAAGCCGTCTCTCGTTGATGGCAAGAAGTTCAGTGAAGCTTTTGAGTGCGCCCGAGTGATCGCCTTGATCATCCTGCACCAAGCCGATTTTGTAGTAACTAACGCCGAGATCGCGCAGGTAGGAATCATCGTCGGGATATTTCCCGACAATTTTCTCCGCAATGGCAAACCCGTCCCGATAGTATTTCATTGCGCCGGGCAGATCCCCTTGAGTTCGCAACACATCGCCGATTTTGTTGAAACTGACGGACAGGGGACGCTGAGAGTCGACGTCGTCGGGCTTCAGTGCGGCTATCTTCTGGGCTATCTTCAATGCATTGGAGTATTGCTCCAATGCATCTTTGAGCCGACCCTCTAGAACAGACAGGTTGCCTTGATCATAGATTGCTTCGATTTCGAGGTTCAGTGACAAAGTATCGCCTGCTTCAGACGGATGCTCCACGTGGTATTTTCTGATGCGTTTGTTGATGCTATCCATCAAGTCGAGACGACCAACTTTCTCCAGAGTTTGGCTGAGGGAGCCTTCCATGTACTCGAGCAAATCGAGGGCGCTTTTCTTTGCCGCCACGGCCTTTTCTTTCGCCTGCTGCGCCGCCGTCTCTCCCTCCTCGGCACGCTTCTTCTGCGCGGCCACCTCCTGAAGCCGTGTCTTTGCCAGCGACTCCGCGTGTGTCGCCCGCACGGCCTGCCATGTGCTCACAGTGATGCCCGCGGCCAGCGACACAAAAACCGCAGCCGCAGCAGCGAAGGCCAGCCGGTTGCGCCGCACCAGCTTTCTCAACCGGTAACCCGCGCTTGGCGGGCCGACGCTCACGGGTTCATGGTTGAGGTAGCTGCGCAAATCCTGCGCAAAGGCGGTGGCCGTCTCGTAGCGACGGTTACGGTCCTTCTCCAGTGTCTTGAGGAGGATCCAGTCGAGATCGCCGCGCAGCGCATTGCCAAGTTTCTTTGACTCGGTGTTCCGCTCCCCGGCTACAACATCAATCGCCTTGGTGACGGGCACGAGCCGGGAACTAGGCCTCTTGATCTCCCCCTCGCGGATCAGCCGCAGCATTTCATCAAATGCAGCCGCCCGCAGTTCTTCACGGCTCAGTGGTGTCTGCCCGGTGAGGAGTTCGTGCAGGATCACCCCGAGCGTGTAAATATCGCTCCGCGTATCCACATCGGGCATGCTTCCGGCCTGCTCCGGGCTCATGTATTGAGGCGTGCCAATGACCATGCCCTGTTGTGTGTGCGCGAGGCTGACCAAGACCTCCTCCTGCGTCGCTCCGAGCGCCTTGGCGATTCCGAAGTCGATCACCTTCGGCACCGGTTTCCCGTCCACTTCCGCCACTAGGATATTCGAGGGTTTGAGGTCGCGATGCAGGATCGCCTTTTGATGTGCGTGCTGCACGGCCTGGCACACCGGGATAAATAGCTCCAGCCGCTCGCAGATCCCGAGTTTGTGCGCGTCGCAGTATTCGGTGATCGGCACCCCCTTGACCAACTCCATGACAAAATAGGGTCGCCCCAGGTCGGTCGTGCCGGCATCAAGCACACCGGCGATGTTGGGGTGCTCCATCAGCGCGAGTGTCTGCCGTTCCGCCTCAAACCTCGCGATGATCTCGCTGCTGTCCATTCCCGGCTTGATGATCTTGAGCGCCACTTCGCGCCGGATCAGCTCGGTTTGTTCCGCCTGCCAGACAATGCCGAAGCCGCCCTTGCCGAGTTCCTTGAGCAGCCTGTAACGGCCGATGATCACGTCGCGCTTCTCCGCAGAGACCGCAGTTGGTCCCGAGGGCCGCGCTCCATCATCAGCCATCGTGGGCGCCTCGTCAGCTGGGAGGTGACCTGGGGCTAATGGATCATCGGACACGTTCACGGGATGAAACCAACCAACTTCCTCATGGGCAAGCGAATTGCAGGGTCCAAGCACTCCATGATCGAGATTGCCTGCCCCTCCATGCCCGGCAGAAACAAACCAACCGACTCCCAGCAAGCCACAATCCGAAAGGAAACCCATGCCCGCAACAAACGGACATACCAGCGGGGCGGCCACGCCCCAACTCAACGGAAGCAACCACTCCACAACGCCGGGTATCCCGGCAGCGGAGAAACTGGCCATTGAAGCGGCTATCGAAAACTCGTGGACGCATTTTCGAATTTGATTTCTTCGGGGAGGCGTCGAGTGTCTGGCATGCTCATGAAACCTGCTGTCCTTGCTGGCATTCTTTTCACGGTCCTGCTCCTCCCTGCCTCCGGCGAGGTCGTGATACCGACGTACCAGCCGCGGCTGCCGTTCTCCACGGTCTTCAAGGGGAAGGACAAATTCGACCGGCTCGTCGCCAAGGCCGTGCGGGAGAACTGGCGAGCCTTGCCGATCGGGGAGCGGACCGCGCAGGTCGGGCAAGCGCTGCTGGGCACCCCTTACGTCAACTACACCCTCGAACTCGACGACCGGATCGAGTCCCCTTCGGTCAATCTCAACGGGCTCGACTGCTGGACATTCTACGAGGTCTCGCTGGCCTTTGCCCGGATGCTGAGAGTGAAGGACGGGGACTACCATCCGGAGGATCTCCTCGCTCTGATCGAGTTCGAGCGTTACAGGGACGGGCATTGCACGGGTAGTTTCCTATCGAGGATGCACTTTCTTGAGGAGGTCTTCGCCAACAACGGGGCCCGAGGGCTCTCGGTCAATCCCACCAGCCAGATGGGAGGCGTCCGCCTCAGCCGCAATATCACCGAGATGACCGCCGCATGGAAGAGCTACCGGTATCTCCACCACAACCCCGGGTTGCTTCCCGAGATGGCCAGGATCCAGGACCGCGTCTCGTCCCTGCCGGTTTACCACATCCCCCGCGAAGGCGTGGCCGTGGCGGAGCGGCTGATCCAGACTGGCGACATCATCGCGATCACGTCACGGGACAAAAGCGGATACACCTCGCATGTGGGCATCGCTGTCCGCAAACCGGACGGGGTCCACTTCATGCACGCCACGTCGCGCCGCACTTCCGGCCACAGGGTCATTTTGGACGGACGGATCTCGGAGTATCTCAACCGCTCGAGCGACCATTACGGGATCATTGTTTACCGCCCGCTTGACGTTCGCTGACCGCGGCGGGTGGAGAGGCCTTGCCGAGGATGTCGAGATAGGTCCGAAGCACGGATTTGCCGGTCTCGGGGTCCATCCGCTCGACGCTCATTGATTTCAGCATCCATTGCCCGTCAATCTGCTGGACCGAGACCACGGTAAATTTTTTTGAGAGCCGTCCGTTGCGGTCATAGCCTTCGATCCTCGTCAGCGCGCCCTTGCTTTTGTCCACCCAAACGCGCACCGATCCATATTCGGTCGCGGTGGGTGGAGCCGGGATTTCAATTTTATAAGCGGTGCTCGTGCTGACTTTCTCTTCGCCCAGAAGCTTCGGGTTTTTCCAATAGAGAAACCGCATCGCCAGATCCTCGTAGGTCAGCAGACCTCCCCGGACGGAATCATCGTAGCGCACGGGGGCAAGCGCCTGGGTTTTGCCGCCTTTGCGTTCCTCCAGAGTCGAACTGGCCTCCCCCAGCCCGAGAAGAATTTCCTGGGAGGGATTCTCGAACAGATAGGAAATTTTCCCGTCCCGGACGGCGATCTGGAACGGGACCTTGTGCCCGTTTGCGCGGAGCCGCGCGCTCAGTAGCACCGGCTGGCCGAGTGGATTCGTGCGCGCGGCTTTTAGAATCTGCTCCGCGTCATTGTCCGCACGAACGGAGGCAGCGATCAGAAACAGACAGGCAACCCAAGAGCAATATTTCACGGCGTGACCATGACAGATCATCACGGGATTTCACGAGTTTATTGCTCGCACAAGCGTAGCTCAGCCCGCAAGAATCCCAGGATGACACGGTTTCTCCTCATCCTAGTCTCTGCCTGCGTCCTTGGCGCGTGCACGAAGAAGCGGACCTCGAACGAACTCGTCGTGGGCATGGATCTTTCCTATCCGCCGTTCGAGACCATCGATGCCTCCGGCAATCCGACCGGCGTGAGCGTGGATCTTGCGCGGGCGCTCGGAGGGCATCTCGGGAGGCCCGTCCGCATTGAAAACATCCCGTTCACCGGGCTCCTCCCATCGCTCAAAACGGGAAAAGTCGACTGCGTGATTTCTTCGATGACCGACACACCGGAACGGCGGACATCAATCTCGTTCTCGGATCCCTACCTGACGATCGGGCTCGCTTTGCTCGTCGCCAAAGACTCTCCGATCCGGAGCATCGCGGACGTGGATCAACCGGGAAGATCCCTGGCCGTCCGCCAGGGAACGACCGGAGAAGTCTGGGCCAGGGCGAATCTGAAAAACGCGAGAATCATTTCGCTCGAAAAGGAAGCCTCCGCCGTTCTCGAAGTCGCACAGAGCAAGGCGGATGCATTTCTCTACGACCAGATGAGCGTCTGGAAAAATGCCCGCGAACAGGCCGGCACCACCCGCGCGCTGCTCGCGCCGGTGCAGAAGGAAAACTGGGCGGTGGGCCTGAAACTGAACAACGAACCACTGCGCGAGCAGATCAACGAGTTCTTGAAATCCTACCGGGCGTCGGGAGGATTCGAGCGCCTGGGCGACAAATATCTCAGCGAGCAAAAGGCCGCCTTCCGCGAGCAAGGACTCCCGTTTTATTTCTGAGGATTCTCAAATACCTTGAAATACCGGTTCGCGTAGAGCAGAGGATAACCTGCGCTGTGCGGGTGTTCGTAGAGGCGCCTGGCAAGCGGATTTGAAGGCGCCGCCCGTCCGAGAGTCTGGGCGGCATTTGAAACAACTCGCTCCGGTTCATAAGCGAAAATGTAGCCGACTTTCCGCTTTTTAAGGATCTCCCAACCGTTTCCCTCCGAGAGAAAAAAATCTGCGGCATCGGCGATCCCCGGCAGGCTCTGGTGGGATGATCCCGCGACGCAGGGCTGCCCGGACCACCAGACGATCGCCGGGCTGAACCACCAAGGCGCCAAAACACCACGCGCGGGAAGCCCATTGATTTGGATCGCCGCATCGCGAAGCGCCACCGCATCCACAACCGATTCGGCCCTCGCGCGGAAAGTGGCATCATCGGGATAGAGAGCGCTTTCCCAGTAGGCGGCAACCGGCCAGAGCGAGAGGATAAAGATCCCCCACCCCGCTGTTTTCCACCGGGCCAGGGGAAGGAGCCATGGCAGGCTGACAGCGAGTGCGATAACGAAGAAATATCCCCACCTCAGATGCATGAAGGTCAGCCCGGCAAGTAGCACTATCAGCGCACAAAGGAGAAGATAAACAGGTTCCCTTTTTTTGAGATAGCCGACCAGCAGGCCGAATGGCGCCACGATGGCCAGCCCTCCCCCCCAACTGAATAGCACAGCGAGCGACGCGTGCCGCAATTCCCCGATGTTCAGTGACCAATTGCCGAAGCGTGCGTCAAAGGCGGCCACATGAAATCCATCCACCAAAAAGCCCAGAAGCAGGATCGCAAAGAATATGACCACCGGGTCCCGCGACAAAACCATTCGCCGCGCAAAAAATCGCAGCAGCAGGACAGCAGCTAAGAGAATGAGAGGTTCGAAGAGCGATACCCAAAGCGCAAGCGCCCAGGCAACCGCCGACAGTCGGTTACGGTCTTTGCCTGTCCAAATGTCCACCTCTGCCACCAGCGCAATCGTGATGAGGAGCATCAGCAGGGATTGATGGTCCGGACGGCCTAGAAGAAACCCGTGCGAGACGATCGGAGAAACGGCCAGAAGAATGATCGTCGTGCCACCGAACGGGCGTCCCCGGCACCAAACCGCAAGAAACACCATAGTGCCCAGCCCGAGGATCGGAGAAATCCAAGCTCCTGCCAGAGGAAGAGCATCGCCCGAAAACCATCCCATCACCCCGGCAAGACCGGCGATCAGATAGTCCAGTGGCGACGTGGTATGGGGCTGCGTGCCTTCCGGATAATTTTCAAAATCATGATGCCGGACCGGCGCAAGCGGATGCTCGCACAACTGCCGTACTCGGGTCATTCTCGCGTAGCAGTCGCCGTCGGTGAAATACACGTTCCCTTTGAAAAAAACCGCGTCGGCATTCCATGTGAATGCCGACAGCGCTAGCCCGAGGACCAGCACGGAAAATAGCCAAGCCGAAAAAACTTTGAGGAAACGGCAGGAAAATGCGGATAGACCCAACATATTGTGGACGGGATTTCCCTCCATCCCAATATCCTGTGGGAAAAGCCAGAAATAATTCGAAAATTTATTGCCAGCCCCCGGTGTTTAGATAGCCTTGAGGAACACGGGAATCAGCCCCCGAAACCCACTTCCGAATCAAGATGCCAGACGAACCAAGTCCTGAAAAACCCGCAGCAAAAACCGACGCCCAAAAAGCCGCGAAACCGACCCCGGATTTCAAGGCCAGCGAATACACCGCAGATGACCTGAGCTCTCTCAAAGGGCTCGAGGCCGTGCGCAAAAAGCCGGGCATGTATATCGGCGGCACCGACGAGCGGGCGCTACATCATTGCGTCAGCGAGGTCCTGGACAACTCGGTCGATGAATTTCTCGCGGGGCATTGCGATCACATCGACGTGACGATCCACTCGGACGGCTCGATTTCCATCCGCGACAACGGGCGCGGCATCCCGGTGGACATCAACAAGGAAGAAGGCATTCCAGGTGTCGAACTCGTGCTCACGCGCCTGCATTCGGGCGGAAAATACGGTCAGGGCAACTACGAGTATTCCGGCGGCACCCACGGCGTCGGCGCGAAGTGCGTCAACGCGGTGTCCGAGTGGTTCAAGGTCGAGGTCACGCGCGATGGGAAAATCCATGCGATGTCGTTCGAACGCGGAGTCACAAAGCAGCAACTCCACGTCATCGCCGAAGTGAAGTCCAAAAAACACACCGGCACGCTCATCACGTTCCTGCCGGATACAGAAATCTTCCTCGAGACGATCGAGTTCAAGGCCGAGCGCATCATCACGCGACTGAACGATATCGCGTATATCAACGCGCCTCTGTCGTTCACATTCCTCGACGAGCGGCAGGACGGAGCTAAGCCGATTCAGATCGTCCATCCCAAGGGCGTGGAGGAGTTTGTCGAACGCCTGGTCGAAAACAAGACGCTCGTTCACCCGAAGCCGATCATGATCAAGGGAGCAAGAGACAAGGTCATGGTCGAGATCGGGCTGCACTACACGGACACCTACAATGAGCAGCTCCTCTGCTACACGAACGCCGTGCCAAACCCCGACGGCGGAGCTCACAGCAGCGGCTTCCGCGGTTCGCTCACACGGGCGATCAACCAATACGCGAAGAACAATTCTCTGCTGAAGGAAAAGGACGTCCCGATCACCGGAAACGATGTGCTCGAGGGCATCGCCGCCGTGGTCAGCGTCAAGCATCCGGACCCGCGGTTCGAGTCCCAGACAAAGGTCAAGCTCATCTCCCCCGAGGTGGACGGCATCGTCGGCTCGGTCAGCTACGAGGGGCTGATGCTCCATTTTGACCAGAACCCGAACGTCGGAAAGCGCATCATCGAGAAGTGCCTCATGGCAGCCCGCGCCCGCGAGGCGGCTCGCAAAGCCCGTGAGACCGTGCGCAAAGGCGCGCTCACCGGCGGCGGGCTTCCGGGCAAACTGGCGGATTGTTCCGAACGCGATCCGGCACTGACCGAGCTCTACGTGGTCGAAGGCGACTCGGCGGGAGGTTCCGCCAAACAGGGTCGCGACCGCCGTTTCCAGGCGATCCTCCCGATCAAAGGAAAAATCATCAATGTCGAGAAAGCACGCCTCGACAAGGTGCTGCAAAACATCGAAGTCCAGACACTGATCACCGCCATCGGCACCGGCATCGGCATGGCCGGCGGCGAGAAGGACCAGGAAGGGACGTTCAACATCGAGAAGCTGCGCTACGGACGCATCATCATCATGACCGACGCCGACGTGGACGGCTCGCACATCCGCACCCTCCTGCTCACATTTTTCTGCCGGCAGATGCCCGAGCTGGTGAAACAGGGCAAGATCTACATCGCCCAGCCTCCGCTCTATCTCATCAAACGAAAGAAGCGCGAGGAATACGTGGACGACGACGCCCAGCTCAACAAGATCCTCATCGGAATCGGCGCCGACGAAGTCAAGGTGAAGAACCTCGCGGACGGCAAAATTTTCTCCTCGACCCAACTCAAGGAAATCCTCGAACTCCTCGAACGTTTCGCGAAATTCAGCGGCGCCATCCAGCGGCACGGGGGAGACATCGAATCCTACCTCGGAGAACGTGATCCGAAGACGGGCAGGCTTCCGACATTCATGGTCAAAGTGCGCGAGGGGAACTCCGAATGGGCGACCTACTTCCCTGGCGAAGCCGAAGTCCGCGAATTTCACGAGGGCAACCGCGACCTCGGCCTCTACGACGACCCATCGCCCGAGCCCGCGGAAGGCGACCCCGTCCCCGTCGAACCGGCGGCGAAAGCAAAGAAGGACAAACTCGACCCCTCGAGCCGGCGACGCGCCAAGCTCATCGAACTGCACGAGTCGATCTCCGCTCAGAAACTCATCGACGAACTCGCCCGCAAAGGCCTGAAAATCGAGCACTACTCGGACAGCGACACCCCGATCTTTGAACTCGTCGAGGGCGAGGGCGACAAGGCCGTCACCCACCCACTGTTCGCCATTCCCGAGATCCTCACCAAGGTTCTCGATATCGGCAAACGCGGACTCTCGATCCAACGGTTCAAGGGCCTCGGGGAAATGAACCCGAAGCAGCTCTTCGAAACAACGATGAATCCCGAAAAACGCAAAATGCTCAAGGTGGAGCTGAACGAGGACAACGCGGTCGAGGCCGACCGCATGTTCACGATCCTCATGGGCGATGTCGTCGAACCCCGCCGCCAGTTCATCGAGGACAACGCCCTCAACGCACGGCTTGACGTCTGATTTCCTATGTATACGCAAAACGAAAAAGTCGAACTGGTGAACGTGGCCGACGAGATGTCGAAGTCGTTTCTCGACTACTCGATGTCGGTCATCATCTCCCGGGCCCTTCCGGATGCGCGCGACGGGCTCAAACCCTCTCAGCGCCGCATTCTCTTCGCCATGAACGAGCTCGGCATCCAGCCGAACCGCAAGCACCTCAAGTGCGCCAGAATTGTCGGCGAGACGATGGGTAAATACCACCCGCACGGCGACCAGGCAATCTACCCGACTCTCGTCCACATGGCCCAGCATTGGGCGATGCGAGAAATGCTCATCGACGGTCAGGGGAATTTCGGCTCGGTCGAAGGCGATCCCCCCGCGTCCATGCGTTACACAGAGGCCCGCCTCCACCATCTGGGGGCCGTCCTCATGACGGACATGGACAAGGGCACCGTCGATTTCATCCCGAACTACGACGAGACGGAATCCGAACCAACCGTGTTTCCCGCCGCTTTCCCGAACCTCCTCGTCAACGGTGGCACAGGCATCGCCGTCGGCATGGCGACGAACATCGCCCCCCACAATCTCGGGGAATGCATCAACGGGATCTGCGCGCAAATCGACGACCCGGACATCACGATTGACGGGCTCATGGCCCACATCACCGGACCGGATTTCCCGACCGGCTGCATCATCCAGGGTAGCGTGGGAATCCGGCAGTATTTTGAAACCGGACGCGGGCAGGTGCGGGTGCGCGGCCGTGTGGCCGTCGAGGAAGGCAAGGGCGGGCGCGAGAGCATCATCGTTACCGAGATTCCTTACAACGTAAACCGCTCGGACCTCGTCAAGCGGATCGCCGATCTTGTCAACGAGAAGATCCTCACCGGCATCAGCGACGTCCGCGATGAAAGTGCTGAGGACACGCGGGTCGTGATCGAGCTCAAGCGCGACGGCAACCCGAAGGTCATCATCAACAACCTGTTCAAGCACACCGCGCTGGAATCCTCGTTCAGCGTCAATATGCTGGCGATTGATCGCGGTAAACCGAAGCTCCTGTCGCTGAAAGAAGCCATCAACTGCTACATCGAGCATCGCCGGGAGGTCATCCTCCGCCGCACACGGTTTCTGCTCAACGCTGCCGAAGTCGAGGCCGAGAAGTTGGAGGGCTACCTCATCGCGCTCGCCAACATCGATGACTTCATCAAGATCATCCGCGACTCGAACGACCGCGACGACGCGAAGGCAAAGCTTCTCGCGCTCTCATGGACGCAGAAGGCGGTAGAAAAGCTCGGTATCCTCATCCGCAGCGAAGCCCGCATCACGGATGGAAAATACAAGTTCTCCGAAAAGCAGGTCGGGCACATCCTCGACCTCCGCCTCTACCAGCTCACCGGAATGGAGCGCGACAGCATCAAGAGCGAATACGACGCGCTCGTCTCTACGATCAAGGACCTCCTTGACATCCTGGCGAAGGAAAGCCGCGTCCTCACGATCATCAAGGACGAACTCCGCGCGCTGCAGGAAAAGTTCGCCACCCCCCGCCGCACGCAGATCGTTCCGGCAGAGGGCGAAATCGCCATCGAAGATCTCATCGCGAACGACGGCGTCATCGTCACCCTCACCCACAACGGTTTCATCAAGCGCACGCTGGTCAGCGCGTTCCGCGCCCAGAAGCGCGGGGGCAAGGGGGTCATCGGCATGACCGCCCGCGAATCCGAGAACGAGGAGGACAGCGACTTCGTCGAGTATCTGTTCACCGCGACCACGCACGACTACCTCATGTTCTTCACCGAGACCGGGCGATGTTACGTGGAACGGGTCTTCGAAATCCCGGAAGGCTCGCGTGCCAGCAAGGGCCGCTCGATCGCCAACCTCCTCGAACTCCGCAACGACGAGAAAATCGCGTCTACAATCCGCGTCCAAGGCCAGAAGAACGACGAGGACACCTGGAACGAAAAACTCCACGTCGTCTTCGCCACCCGCAGCGGCGTCGTCAAAAAATCCAACCTCAACGACTTTAAAAACATCCGCAAAGGCGGGATCATCGCGATCAAGATCGAAGAGGGCGACCGCCTGATCGACTGCAAGATGACCATGGGGCAGGACGAGATCGTCCTCATCACACACGACGGTCAGAGCATCCGCTTCCACGAGGAGGAAATGCGCGACCAGGGCCGCGATACCGTCGGCGTCTGGGGCATCCGCCCCGAAAAAGGCGACTATATCGTCGCCGCCGCGGTCGTGAACAAGGACGCCCAGTTGCTCGTCGCCGGAGAAAACGGCCTCGGCAAACGCACCAGCTTCGAGGAATACCGCGTCCAGTCCCGCGGAGGCAAAGGGATCATCACGATGAAGACCAACGAGAAAACCGGCGGCGTCGCCGGCGCCCTCACGGTCCGCGATGACGCCGAACTCATGCTCATCACGAACAAGGGCAAAATGGTTCGCACCCGGATCAAAGAGATCCGCGAAACCGGCCGCAACGCCCAAGGTGTGAAGCTTATCGACCTGCGTGAAGGCGAAGTGCTCCAAGGCATCGCTCCCGTTGTCAGCGACGAAGACGAAGAGAGCGAAGAAGCGTGAACCCACACCCCCGGCCCACGCGATAGGCAGAGCGCAAGGCCGGGCTGCTTTTGCGTTTGACCCGGAGATGCCAGTAAGTTCATGGTGTCGCGGTTCATTTTCAGGGAGCTTCTTATGGGTAACCCAAGCATTTTCCGGACGAAATCCATCATTCAAATCCAGCACGAAATTTCCAGCGGCTCCAGCGCCATGGGAATCTCGCTCAAGCGCCACCTCGGCGCGACGAGCCTGGTGCTCTTCGGGATTGGGGTGGTCATCGGCGCGGGAATTTTTTCGCTCACGGGAATGGCAGCCGGCCAGTATGCCGGTCCCGGCATTGTCATTAGCTTCATCATTTCGGCGGTCGCCTGCGCGCTCGCGGGCCTCTGCTACGCGGAGTTCGCCTCGATGGTGCCTGCAGCCGGCAGCGCCTACACCTACGCCTACACGACATTGGGTGAGTTCTTCGCATGGATCATCGGATGGGATCTTGTGCTCGAATATGCCGCCGGCGCGGCCACTGTAGCCACCAGTTGGTCGGCTTACCTGATGAAATTCTGCGGGCAGGTCGGCATCCCTCTTTCCCCGCAGTGGGCGGCTTCCCCGTTCGATGTCGTGACGCTTGCCGACGGCGGACACGGCCACGCATTCTTCAATCTTCCGGCCACCTTTATTGTTGTAGCCATGTCCTTGGTTCTCATGAAAGGCATCCGCGAATCCGCCATGCTCAATTCCGTGCTGGTCGCGCTCAAACTTTTCGTAATTTTCGCGTTCATCGGACTTGGGTGGAAATATATTAACCCGGGCAACCACCAGCCGTTTATCCCTCCCAACACCGGAGGATTCGGCCACTTCGGCTGGAGCGGAATCTTTCGCGGCTCAGCCGTCATTTTCTTCGCCTACATCGGCTTCGACGCCGTCTCCACCGCTTCGCAAGAGGCGAAAAACCCCAAGCGCGACATGCCGATCGCCATCCTCGGCTCTCTTGTTATTTGCACTGCCCTCTACTGCACGTTCGCCTACGTACTCACCGGTCTCGCAAACTACAAGGAATTCTCCGGGCTCTCAGGTCTGGCTCCCGTGGCCGTCGCCATCTCGCACACGCCCTACAAGTTTTTCACGCTTTTGGTCGAAGTGGCGATCCTCGCCGGGTTTTCCTCCGTGATCATGATCCTGCTGCTCGGCCAGTCGCGCGTCTTTTATGCCATGTCGCAGGATGGCCTGCTGCCGGCGATGTTCAGCGAATTGCACCAGAAGTTTCGCACACCCTGGAAATCAAACATTCTCTTTGCCGTCTTCGTAGGCCTCTTTGCCGGTCTTGTCCCCGGCCATGTCATTGGTGAGATGACGAGCATTGGCACGCTCCTGGCGTTCGTGATTGTCTGTATCTCCGTCCTCGTCCTCCGGCGCACCATGCCCGATGCCCCGCGCGCATTCCGCGTGCCATTTGTTCCGTTCGTCCCCATCGCAGGCGCGTTGAGTTGCCTGGCCATCATGGCCTCGCTACCCATGGAAACGTGGATCCGTCTCGTCGTGTGGCTCGTCATCGGCTGCCTGCTTTACTTCAGCTACAGCCGGTGGAACAGCCGCCTCCGCGGCGGGACGAAACTCTAGTGTTTTTTATGGCTTGCCGTGGCCGATGGGCACGAGGTGTTCTTCGATGGTTCGGATCAAAACCTCCGCGCTCACTGGTTTTGCGATAAAAAACTCTCCGCCGATGAGCCCGTTGTGTGCATTGACTTCGCGCTTGCGGACTGTCGCTGTCACGAAAATTACGGGGATATTTTGTATTACAGGATCGGCTCTGAATTGTGAAATCACATCCCCGCCATCATATTCAGGCATGATGATATCCAACAGGATGATATCCGGGGAAAATTGACGCGCGACCTGAACCGCCGCCGCCGGATCGTTCAACTCCCGCACCTCGTAGGCCCCAGAGGCTTCCAAGGTCATTTTGACAATCTTTGTAAACCCCGGCTCATCATCAATAATCAGGATTTTTCGTTTCATAATTCATCTGCCCTTCGAGGGCATTGTGACACTCACTCGGGAACAACTCAAGATTGTTGCAAGAGGTGATCTATTACGCCTTCAGAGCAGCAAACAGCAGCAAGGCGCGGGTGCCACCGTCCGGACGGTTGGTGATCTGCAAGCTTCCGCCGTGCAGTTCGATGATTTTCCGGGTTACTGTGAGACCGAGGCCGGTTCCCTTGCCCGGGGGCTTGGTCGTGAAAAAGGGATCAAAAATCTTGGGGAGCTTGTCTGGCGGAATCCCGTCGCCGCTGTCTTCGATTTCAACGATGGCAATGGTGGATTCCCCCGGGAATTGCCCGGATGTTTGGGAGCCAGAATCCCTTTCGGTATTGGAGGGTTGTTTATAAAAACTTCTGACGGTCAGGGTGCCACCGTCAGGCATGGCATCGATGGCATTAGAAAATAGATTCACAAGCGCCTGAACAGCCTTGTTCTGATCGAGCGCCACCGGTGGAAGGTCGGGGGCAAGATTTTTTACCAGCTCAACGCGGTTTGATTTCCTGCTGTGCCTAACCAGCAGGATCGCTTTTTCAATCGCGGAATTAAGATCCCCTGGCTGGAGCGCCAATTTTTCCGAAGCGGAGAAATCGAGCAAGCCGCGGATGATCGTATCCGCCCGCCCGATTGCATCGCGCATTTCTTTCAAGACATCCGCCACGTTCCCGTCCACGTCGGGTAAGGCGCGCGAAAGATAGTCCAGACTCATCGCCAATATTGCCAGGGGATTCTTGACTTCATGGGCCACCCCTGCAGCCAGCCGACCCGTGATTTCCAGTTTTTCCGTATTAATCAAAAGCATGTGGGATGCTTTTAACTCCTCGTGGGATTTTTGGAGATTGGCTAGGGCTTTGCGCAATGCTTCCTCCGCGAGTTTGCGCTCGGTGATGTCGGAAACCAGTCCATCATAACCTGCGAGCTTGCCATCAGGTGTATGCCGGAGAACCCGCTGGTTGCGGACCCAACGGATCGAGCCATCACGATGATAAATACGGTGCTCGACAGGAGGCATGCCTTCACCGGATGCCATTTTTGCGGCGATGGCGACGACTGTGGGGCGGTCGTCCGGATGCACAACTCGATACCATAGATATGGGTCATTGGCATAATCCTCAGGGCTGTAGCCGGTCACGCTCAGGCAACCAGGTCCATGCGAGGTGGAGTCGACTGTGCCATTTTGAAAATTCACCGTGTAAATATAATCGGTCACTGACGCCAACAGTTCTTTCGTGCGCTTTTCGCTCAGTTGCAACGCCTCCTCCATCCGCCGGCGCTCGATGATGTCCGCACTCAGCTCCTCGTTGACTTTCTTCAGTTCGGCTGTGCGTGTGTCCACCAGTTGCTCGAGTTGCTCGCGGTGCCGTTCGAGGGCGTCGGCCATTTCGTCGAATGCTATTGCCAGACCGGTAAACTCTCCAAACTGGTGATCCGGTCTTGTGCGGACGGCCAGATCCCCGGAGCGAAGTCTGTTGGCAGCAGCGACCAGATCCTTCGTCCGCCGGAGCACAAAGGCCCCGGCGAACACCCAGGCTGCAAGAACAGCGAACGCGCCTACCGCACCCAGGAATATAAAGCTGCGGACCATCATCCGGTTTGAAGCCGCGTAAGCCACGTCCGGTGGAATCCCGAGGATCAGATATCCAACGATTGTGCCACCGCCCGATTTCAAAGGTGTAAACGCGTAGAGCCGGACCACACCGTCGATGCCGGCAGCCTCGGCTGTTCCCTCATCCCGGCTGGAGAGGACAGCTCGAATGAATGCGGTGTCGGCCACTGATTGACCAACCCACTTCCCGAGGTCTGCACTCCGTGCCAGAATATTCCCGGAGCTGTCGAGCAGGGTGGCGACTGTGCCTTCAGGCAGATGGGCACTTGCAAGCAATTGACTTTCCCATCTCAGGTCAAGCGCGGCAAATGCGATGCCGAGAATGTTTCCATCATCGTCGAAGAAAGGGCAACTGCAAGTCAACGTCGGAGCGTGTGCAGTGCGGCTGACCACATAATCTCCCACAGCGAAAGCCCTCGCCTCCACACTACGCCTGAACCACATTCTGTCTGCGTAGTTTATCGGATGAATGAAAGTCAGGGCGCTGCATATGAGCATCCCGTTCCGATCCACCACGCCAAAGTTCGCGTAAAGCGGGTTGTTCTTGAGAAGGCTCGCCAGGAGCGGATCGCACAGCCCCGGCTCCAAGGAACGGACTTCGGGCACATGAACAAGGACGCCGAGAAGTTGCTTCGCGCCATTGAGCACGCGCTCCTGGTCGGACGCGACCATCTTCGTCACGTTCAGAAGTTCGCGGTTCGCCTGCTCCGAAGCCTGCTCCTTTTGCTTGATGCCGATATAGAGCGACAGAAACAAAGCGGGGATTACAGCGAGGACAACCACCAGAACCAGCCGCGTGCGGATCTGGGAAAAACTCGCGGCAAGATAACTTCTGATCGTCTGCACCTGATTAGATCTTCGTGATGTGCCCGCCCCCGCTTGCGCGGCCGGATCGCCCAAGAGCGACGAAGAGCATGGTCCACAGCCACAGCATGCAATAGTAAAAGTCAAGATAAACGCTTGAAGAGGTCAGCCTGCCCAACCGCTTGGCGAGGGTGTGCCGGGGGGGATCCGTTCGGGTTGCGGAGAAGGAGGCTATGGGCATCCAGTCCGGCAAATGAGACCCGTCAACGCTTCCTGGCCGGCGTTGGCTTGGGTGTTGGGGTCTTCGGAGGAGTTCCCCAGAGGAGCAGCGACGGACGCTGGTTCACCGCTGCACTGAGCTGCACGAGGTTGGCGGAAGTTACGGTCAGGTTGTTGACGATTTCCCGCACCTCGGACGGTTTCAGTCGCGTCGCCGGTTCGATGTTCTTCAGAATCTGCTGGAGCTCGCGGTTCGAAGCTTCCAGTTCGCCAAGAAATTTTGAGGCGTCGGCTGACAGCTCCGGAATCCGGGCCTTTTGCAGAACGGAATTCGAATCTTTGATGAGAGCTTGGAGATCTCCGCTGACCTTATCCACCTGGGCCCCGACCACGGCTTTGTTGAGGTTGTCCAAAAGCTCGGTGCCGGTCTGGCTGATCCCATTGATGTTGAGTTTTTCCACCTCGCGAAGAATGGCGTTGATGGAATCCAGGAAGCTCGTGAGCTCTCCCGGTGCCGAGGGGACATAATACACTTCCGGTTTCCACGGCGGCCAAAGTGCCGGGAAACGCGTAGGGTCGAAGTAGTCGATATCGAGGTAGTTCAGACCGGTGATCCCCTGCGGCTCAATCCGCACGCGAAGCCCCTGCTCAATGCTTTTTGTCAGCAAGGGAGTGAGGTCATCGGTAAACATGTTGGGAAACACCTCGCGGTTGAGCTCCATGAAGAGAACCACGTAGTTGTAGAGCCCGTCGGTCTCCTTCAAATGATACTCGGTAAACGCGAATGCGATCTTCGTCACTTTCCCGATAAGCACTCCACGGAATTTTACCGGGGTTCCCACATCGATCCCCTGCACCGACCCCTTCACGTAGGTTTCCATTTCAATTTTCCGGCTGAAAATCTGGCCGCCGCCAAAAACGAGAAGCGCTAGAACCAGCAGAGCCACCCCACCGGCAACAAAGATGCCGATTCGAAAAAAATCCGGCTTGGCACTCATGCGGGAACCTCCCGCGCTTCGCGGTGAAAAAATGCGTGCACGCCGGGATCCATGTCATGGTCGCGGAGGTCGGCGGGGGATCCTTCGGCAAGAATCCCCTTCTTGGTTGAGTCGAGCATAATCACACGGTCTGCCACCGCATAGATACTGGCCAGTTCATGGCTGACAATCACAAAGGTCACTCCGAGATTGTGGTTAAGGTTCAAAATCAGTTCATCCAGACCGGCGGAGGTGACAGGATCAAGGCCCGCTGAAGGTTCATCGAGGAAGAGAACCGCCGGGTCGAGCGCCATCGCCCGCGCAATCGCCGCACGCTTCTGCATGCCGCCGCTGACCTCGGAAGGAAAATGGGCCGCGAACCTCTCGAGCCCCACGAGTGACAGCTTCATACGGGCCACAAGCTGCCGTGCATCCGCCGGCAGATCCGTGAACTCCTCCATGGCAAGCATCACATTTTCCTCCAGGGTGAGCGATCCAAAAAGCGCGCCGCTCTGATACATCACCCCGAACTTTTCGATCAGCTCCGCACGCTGCCCCCCCGTGGCGGTCGTGATATTTTCTCCATCGATGAGGATTTCACCGGCGGCAGGAGGCAGCAGTCCGATCAGGTGTTTCATCAAGGTGCTCTTGCCGCAGCCCGATCCCCCGATGATCACAAAAACCTCGCCGCGGCGGACGTCGAAGGAGATTTTGTCGAGAAGGACAAAATCCCCGTAGGCGGCGGTCAGGCCGCGGACTTCGATGATGTTCGATCCGGTCACCATTTGAGAACGTAGAAGATTCCGGCAAAAACCGCGTCGACCAGCACGATCAGAAAAATCCCGCTCACCACGGCGCGCGTGGTGGATTCCCCGACCGCCGTGGCCCCGTTCCCGGTCTGGAGCCCGCGCAGGCACCCCACACCGGCCACAAGAATGCCGAACACAAAAGATTTGATGGTGCCCGTCATCACGTCGCTCACGCCAACCGCGCTGACAAGCTGGTTCCAGAGCGCCGCGAACGGGAACCCCTGGGCCATCATCACGAGGAATCCCCCGGCCACTCCGAGCACGCTGGCGTAGATCGTCAGCACCGGGGTGACGATGAATCCGGCCAGCACGCGGGGCACCACCAGAAACCGCATCGGATCAAGCCCCATCGTTTGCAGGGCGTTGATCTCTTCGTTGACCGTCATCGTCCCGATCTCGGCGGCGAACGCCGACCCTGAGCGGCCGGCCAGGACCACGGCAGTCATGATCGGCCCCATCTCGCGCAGCAGTGCCAGGGCGACAAGGTTCACGACAAAAATATCAACACCGAACTGCTTGAGCGGTACCGCTGCCTGAAAGGCCATGATCATTCCCGTGAGAAACGAAACCGTGCCGGCGACCACCAGCGCGTCAACGCCGGCTTTCTGGGCGGTGATCCACATGTCACTCCACCGGACCAACCGCGGTTTCGCGATGCAGAGCAGGGCAGTGACCGTAAATTCCCCGATGAAAGAAATTTGTTCCCGGGTGTCTTTGAAGACAGCCCAGGCCGCACGGCCGATCTGTGCAAACAGCGACTGATCCCGCTCTGGAGCCTCGGCGGGCTCCACGGGCAGATCGTCGAACGGCTTGAGCAGCGCCGCAATCTCCGGACGCAGGCCCGTGATCCGCGCGTTTCTCTTGTGGCTGAGCGACCACAGAAACGCGAGCCCCGCCCCGTCTGCTGCGACCACCTTCGAGGCATCGACCTGGCATTTTTTTGAGACTTGGCCAAGGAGGCTCCATGAACGCGCCACCTCCTCCGCATCTAAACTCCTGCCGAGAATCAGCTCGTCGCTCTTGGGATCAAAAGTCATGTGGCACAAAAACCATCAACTAGATAGCGGCCGGATCACCCCTGGGCAAATCCCGATTCACAGGATCAAATATTGAGAACAGCGCGGACATTGTTCAGTCTGCAGGAATGATTTCGATTCGGGAGGATGGCGGGAGCGCGGAGGTGTCGGCTTTTGAGCGGGAGGTTCATGCGATTTTTTCGGAAGACGGAAAGCTTTCGCACGGGGCGGGATTTGAATTCCGCAGGGAGCAGCAGGACATGGCCTGCGCGGTGGCGCGGACACTCGAACGCGGCAGACAGTTGGTGGTCGAAGCCGGCACGGGCGTTGGCAAATCGCTCGCTTATCTCGTGCCAGCAGCGCTTCACGCCGTGCGGACGAAACGCAAGGCGGTGATTTCGACACACACGATCTCGTTGCAGGAACAACTGATTTTCAAGGATATTCCGTTTGTCCAGCAACTCCTCGACGAGGATTTCGAAGCGCTGCTGATGAAAGGCCGCCAGAACTACCTCTGCACGACACGACTGGCGCGCGCGATCAACCAGGCTGCGGATCTGTTCACCACCGAGCAGAAATCCGAGCTCGAGAGAATCCGGGACTGGAGCCAGACCACGAAAGACGGCTCGCTTAGTGATTTCCTCGAGCAACCGGACCCCGCGGTGTGGGAGGAAGTGCGCAGCGAACAGCATTTGTGCACGCCGAAGATGTGCGGGCAGAACTCCGGATGCCATTATCAAAACCTGAGGAGGAGGATTGCGGGCGCGCACATGGTCGTCCTCAATCACGCGCTTTTCTTCACCCTGCTCGGGGCGACGGAAGATGCGGAGAACCGCACGGGCGGCCTGCTCTTCGCCAATGATTTCGTAATTTTCGACGAGGCACACACCCTGGAGGAGGTGGCCTCGCGGCATATCGGAATGGAGGTTTCCCAACTCGGCCTCCGGCGCGCCGTTCAGCGGCTCTACAATCCGCGCACAAAAAAGGGCCTGTTCCAGATGATGAAGAATGGATCCGCCTGCAAGGCCGTGGCGGATGTCCTCCCTGTCTCCGACGATTTCTTTGCGAGTATCAGCTCAAAATGCACCTTCAAAAAAGGGCGCGAGTTTCGGGTGCGGGAAGCCGGGCTTGCCGATGGCGGGGAGGTTTGCACGAACTTGGCCAAGCTCGGCGAGTTGATCGCAACCGAAGCCGTGCGCTGCAAGGATGAGATCGGGGCGGCCGAGTTGCAGGACACGGCCCGCAAGCTGCGAAGCGCCCGCGCTGCGATAACGGATTTTCTCGCGCTTGAGCAACCGGACCATGTCTATTGGGTCGAGCAGAGCGGACGCAAAGAGCAGTTCTGCACGCTGCGTACCGCTCCAGTGGATCTCGCGGATGCTCTGCGCAGGATCCTCTTCCGCGAGGGGGCCTGCTCTGTACTGACGAGCGCCACCCTTTCTATCGGAACCCCGGACCTTTCGTATTTCCGGCGCCGCGTTGGCGCGGAGGAAGTCCCAGCCATGCAGATCGGAAGCCCGTTCGATTACGAAAAGCAGATGAGCCTCCACCTCGTCCGTCAGATGCCCGAACCGAAGGACTCCGGCTACGAAAAGGCTCTGGAAAAGTGGATCGCCCACTTCACGGACAAAAGCCTCGCGCGGGCATTCGTGCTTTTCACCAGCTACCAGACCATGCGGGCGGTTTCGGAGAACATGGAGTCCCATTTCGATAAAAAGGGGTGGCCGCTGCTTGTCCAAGGAACGGGCATGCCCGCTCAACGCATGCTGCGGGAGTTCCGCCAAAACCCGCACAGCGTGCTTTTCGGGGTTTCGAGTTTTTGGACCGGGGTGGACGTGCCCGGCGACGCACTCTCAAGCGTGATCATTACGCGGCTCCCGTTTGCCACGCCGGACCATCCGCTCACCGAGGCCAGACTCGAAGCGATCGAAGCGGAGGGGGGGAGGGCGTTCGATAGCTACTCGTTACCCGAAGCGATCTTGCGTCTTCGACAGGGCGTCGGACGCCTGATCCGCAGCAAAACCGACACGGGAACCATCGTCATTCTCGACAGCCGGATCGTGAGCAAGCCATATGGAAAATCTTTCCTCCGGGCGATGCCAAAATGCCCGGTCGAGATCCATTGATTTCCCTGCTTGTGAGGAAACGCTTTTTGCGCCACTTTCTGGACCGTCTCATGAAAAAATCCGGTTGCCTCATGGTTTTTCTGTTCGTTGCCGTCTGCGCGAGCATGTTTGTGAATTTGATCCTTCTGGCCGCCCTGGGAGCCAAAGGCACCTCGGGGCTGGCCGGTGTGAAGCTTCTGAAGCCAAAAACCTTCGAGGAAAGGGTTCTTGTGGACGGCTCGGGATCTTCGTCCAAAGTCGCCGTAATCCCCCTCGATGGCGTCATCTCATTCGGAGCCACCGGAAGCCTCGGCAATTCGATGGTGGACGACTTCAAAGCCGCTCTGGAGCAGGCGGAAAACGACAAGCAGATCAAAGCGGTCGTCCTTCAGGTGGATTCTCCCGGCGGGGAAATTACGGCCTCCGATGTGCTTTACGATGCGATCTGCCGGCTGGCACGCCACAAACCGGTCGTCGTCTACTTCAATTCCATCGGAGCCTCGGGCGCCTATTATGCGGCCTGCGGCGCGAACTGGATCATGTGTAACAACACGACTTTCACCGGCAGCATCGGGGTGATCATTTCCACGATGAACTACCGGGAACTGTTCGGAAAAGTTGGCCTCCAGTCTGTCATCTTTAAAAGCGGCAAATTCAAAGATATGCTCAACGGAGCCCGGGAGATGACCGATGAAGAAAAAACTTATGTCCAGAGCCTGGTCATGCAAAGTTATGACCGGTTCGTCGGCATCGTCGCACGCTCCCGCAAACTGGACGAGAAGGACCTGCGCGAGGGCGTGGCGGATGGCCGTGTATTGAGCGGAACCGACGCCTACGCCTCCCGGTTGGTGGACGGCCTTGGCTACATCGAGGATGCCTACGACAAAGCCGCGGAACTCGGCGGGGCACCGAATGCCCAGATCGTCAAATACGAACGCACCTACAGCTTCGACAAATTTTTCCGCATGTTCGGGGAGTCGCGTGCCTCGACGAAAATCGAGTTCAACCTGATCCCGAAGGCTTCGCTTCTCGAACCGGGCAGGGTTTACCTCCTCCCCGCGTTCTTTGCTCCGTAAAAAGCGACCAATCCGGCCGGATTCGTACAAGCAAAAACGCCGCCCGGAACGAACCGGACGGCGTTTTTCAGTAACTGACGCTTGATTGATTGTTACTTCGTCGGCACGGTCGCAATCGTCTGAAGAATGCGGCTGGCAATCTGGTAGGGATCGCCCTGCGAGTTCGGACGACGGTCCTCGAGGTAGCCTTTGTAGCCGTTGTTTACGAAGCTGTGCGGCACGCGGACCGAAGCTCCGCGGTTGGCCAAGCCGTAGTTGAATTTATCGATCGACTGTGTCTCGTGCAGTCCGGTAAGGCGCAGGTGGTTGTCCGGACCGTAAACCGCGATGTGCTCGTTCTTGTATTTGTCGAACGCCGCCATCAGGGCCTCGAAGTATTCCTTTCCGCCAACCTCGCGCAGATACTTCGTCGAGAAGTTCGCGTGCATGCCGGATCCGTTCCAGTCCAGATCCTTGCCGAGCGGCTTGCAGTGCCAGTTCACGTCCACGCCGAATTTTTCCGTGAGCCGGAGCATGAGGTAGCGCGCCATCCAAACCTGATCGGCGGCCGTCTTTGACCCTTTGCCGAAAATCTGGAACTCCCACTGGCCCTTTGCCACCTCGGCGTTGATGCCTTCATGGTTGATGCCTGCGGCCAGACAGAGGTCGAGATGGGTGTCCACGATCTCACGCGCGATGTCGCCGACGTTCTTGTAACCCACTCCCGTGTAGTATTCCCCCTGCGGAGGAGGGAACCCGCCCCCGGCTGGAAAACCGAGAGGAACGCCGTCCTGGTAAAGAAAATATTCCTGTTCAAATCCAAACCATGCATCCGGATCATCGAGGATCGAAGCCCGCGTGTTACTCGGGTGCGCGGAGCCATCTGGAAGGAGGACCTCGCACATCACAAGAACGCCGTTTGCCTTTGTCGGATCAGGGTAGCTGGCCACGGGCTTGAGAACGCAGTCCGAGCTTTTGCCTTCGGCTTGCCGGGTCGAGCTGCCGTCAAATCCCCACAGGGGGAGCTCTTCCAGAGAAGGAAAGGTGTCAAAATCTTTGACTTGGGTTTTTCCACGCAGATTGGCAACAGGCTCGTAGCCGTCCAACCAGATGTATTCGAGTTTATACTTCGCCATAATTGTTTTTAATGTGTCTGATTTTGAGCAGCCCACGCCGGGATGAGCTGCCTGATGTTGTTTTTTACCCTGATTTCCCAGCCGGCGTAGAGAATCAAGCAATTAGAATGCCAATTGTAAATAACATCTCGGGAAATCCTCAGGAAAGACTCCGTAACAAACGCCGGGTCATTTCGCGGATGGCATGACCTCGCCTGCGATCAGATCCTCGAGACTCTGCCGTTTCCGGATTAGGCAGACGTTTAAACCATCGACCAGCACTTCTGGAAGCTGCGGACGAGAATTGTAATTCGAGGACATGACGAATCCGTAGGCCCCTGCGCTGAGCAGTGCGATTCTGTCGCCTGACGCTAGAGGAGGAAGCTCGCGGTCCTGCGCGAAAAAGTCCCCGCTCTCGCAGACAGGCCCGACCACATCCATCGGTTCGAGCGGTCCTGCGGAAGCCTTCAATGGCACAATTTCGTGCCACCCTTCGTAAAGCGCTGGGCGGATGAGGTCGTTCATCGCCGCGTCCACAATCACGAATGTCTTGCCCGGCGTCGTCTTCACGTATTGCACGGTGGAGAGAAGGACGCCCGCATTGCCGACGAGGAAACGCCCCGGCTCGAACAGAATCTTCAGGCCGAGTGGAGCGAGAATCGGCAGGATCGCGGCCGCATAATCCTCGGGCGTGATCCTGCGCGAATGATCATTGGTCCACCACCCGGGATCGCCGCTCGCCAGCGCCGCGTCATAGACGATCCCGATCCCTCCACCGATGCTGAAAAACTCGATGCCATGGCGTGCCTTGATTTCCGCCACCAGCGCAGCCAGCTTCCGCGCGGTCTCGGCAAATGGCCCCGGCCTCAGAATCTGCGAGCCGATGTGGGTCTGGATGCCCCGGATCTTCAAGTGCGGCAGCGCCGCGGCTTTCGCGTAAACCTCGACCGCCCGGTCGATGCCGATCCCAAACTTGTTTTTGCTCTTACCGGTCGAGATGAACTTGTGGGTCTGCGCATCGACATCCGGATTCACCCGCACAGCGACCGGGGCGACGAGACCGAGCGAGCCCGCGACCTCATTGATACGTTCGAGTTCGGGCTCGCTCTCAACATTGAAGCAATACACTCCCTCCTTCAGAGCATAGGCGATTTCACCAACGGTCTTCCCCACCCCGGCAAAGGTGCAGTGATCCGCCCTTCCTCCGGCTTTCAGGACGCGGAAAAGCTCCCCCCCGGAAACGATGTCGAAACCAGCCCCCTCCCTGCCCAGCAGATCAAGGATAGCCAGATTCGAATTCGCCTTCATGGCGTAGCAGATGAGGTGGTCAACCGGCTTGAGAGCAAGATCGAGACTCCGGAAGTTGTTCCGGATCGTCGATGCGGAGTAAACATAGGCGGGAGTTCCGAACTGCGCGGCCACTTCCTCAAGATTCACCTCTTCGCAATGAAGAGCGCCATCAATATACGAAAACGAATGCACGGCCGAAAAATGCGCGGGACGGAACGCGATGTCAACCGCGCGGACTGTTTCCCGTCTTTGTCCGCGCCAATCCCTCGGATTGCTTTTGTGGTTGTCACGAAAAAACCATCAACGATAGTAAACCACTTTCATGGAACTTCCTGATCAAAACTCCCCGGATCCAACGGATGAGGAGATCGCGCTTTGCGCCTACCGGATCTGGCTCCAAGAAGGGTGCCCTCAGGGACGCGACAGGGCGCACTGGCTTAAAGCGAGGGAGCAATTGCTATCGGGCAGGGCCAAAGAGAAATCGGCTGCGGACGATCTGTCTAGGGATCCGTCGCAAGGCAAACCGGGGAGTCGCTGACTGGATGACGGAACCCGGCTTCCGATGACTTTCGCACTGACTTTGCGACCGGGTGATATCCGGGTTGATTCGTCCGGAATTTGACGCGAACATGCATCGAGGCATGACGAAAGCTAATCGTAGAGCTGATCCCGCGACCACGGCTTCCGGCCGGTCTGCAGGGTTCATTAAAAAGGGGCTGGCTTCCTGCGGCGAGCTAACCACGCCGGACGAACTGAGCCGGTTACATCTGGGCTGGTATTACAACTGGAGACCGTTCCCAAAAATCTCCCCCGTGCAGGGCGTGGAGTTTGTCCCGATGTTTTGGAACGCTGGCGACCTGACCTCCGAGAACCTTGCTGCGGTCAATCAAAGCGCTGCTACCCATGTGCTCGGATTCAACGAGCCGGACATGTGTGGCCAATCGAACATGAGCCCGGAGGAGTGCCTGGAGGCGTGGCCGCAACTGATGACGCTCAAACAACGCCTCGGAACCCCCGCCCCGGCCACTTCATCGTGGCTGGACAAATTCATGCCCGAGGCGAAGCGTCGCGGCCTGAGGGTCGATTTTATTTGCCTTCACAGGTATCCGGACATCAGCGACCCGGAGGCCGCGGACAACGTCAGGACGATGATCGAGGACGTCTACCAAAAATACGGGCTGCCCGTTTGGTTAACCGAATGCGGCGCGGCGGATGTGTCCGCCTGGCACCAGCCCCAGCTCAGCAAGCCGACTCCCGGGATGGCACGGGACTTTTTGAAAAAGCTGCTCGCGATGCTGGAGCGGCTGCCGTTTGTGGAGCGGTATGCGTGGTTCGCCGACCGGGTAGGCGATGAATACGCCCTCGGCACGATTTTTTACCCGAGGGTCAGCAGGCTCACCCCGTTCGGGAAAATCTACAGGGATGGGGGTTGAACTCCGGGGCCCGGACACTCACGGCCCGGGCATCCGTTTTTTCAAATCGGAGATTTTGAATCCGCCGTCCCGATCGAGAACGATCAGGAAATCGTGGAACTCCTTCAGCGTGCTCCGGTGGCCGACGCTGACAAACGAGATGCCCGTCGCGAGCAGGTTCCGGTAGAGGAGTTGCTCGTTGCGTTCATCCACCGCGCTGGTCGCCTCGTCCAGGAAAGCGATTTGCGGTTTGTTCAGCAAAATCCGGGCGAAGGAAATCCGCTGCTGTTCGCCGAGGGAAAGGATGTTTGTCCAATCCTCGATCCGCCCAAAATCGCCCTCCACCCGGTCGAGCACCTCGGCGAGATTCACCTTGTTCAGAGCCTCGATGATGAGCCGGTCTTCCGCGACGTCCTGGCTCTGAGGGTAGACGAGTTGCTCGCGCAGAGTTCCCTGCACCATGTAGGGTCGCTGCGGGAGGAAGATCAAGCGGTTGATATTCGGGCGCTCGATGGTCCCCTTTCCGCTTTGCCAGAGGCCGGCGATCGTGCGAAGCAGCGAGCTCTTGCCGGCACCGCTCTCGCCCATGATCAGAACGCTTCGGCCGGGCGGGAGCGTGAAGCTCAGCCCGCGCGTGAGGGTTTTCCCCCGGTCGGGCGTCTGGATGGTCAGGTCGTTCAGGCGGAGGCTCCGGGCGTTTTCATTCACCTCGATCCCCTTTTCACGTTCCGCCCGGGAATCCTCGATATCGTATTCATCCAGCTCATCCCACAAATCGCCGAGACGATTGATCGCCGCCGCAAATGTGCTCAAGCCCTCGAACTGCGCCACGATCACGCTGAGCGCCATCAGCACCTCGGCGAACGCTCCCTGGGCCTGCGTCACGACCCCATACTCAATCCGGCCCTGTATGAACATCGGACCCAGGATGAGCATCGGCACGATCAGCGCGAGGTAGCTGTAGCTGTTCGTGAAGAAGCCCAGCGTCCGGTTCCAGCCGATGATCCGCAGGGTGTTGTCCACAATTTTGCCGAACCGGTCCATAAGGTCGCCCTGCTCGCGCTTTTCCCCGCGGAAAAATGCGATGCTCTCGGCGTTGTCGCGCACGCGAACCAGCGCGTAGCGAAAATCGGCCTCTTTCTGATATTGCAGAAAATGCATGCCGACGAGCCGCTTGCCGATGAGGATCGAGAGGCAGGTCCCCACGCCCGCGTAGAGCAGCACCGCGACCGGGAGCTTCCACGAGATCGTGAACAGCACCCCGGTGAAGGCGAATAAGGTCACCCCCGAGTTGATCAGGGTGAGCAGATACCCGAGCACGCCGGTGGTGAACGACCGGACATCCTCCGAGATGCGCTGGTCGGGGTTGTCCACACGCTCCGAATTCCGCAGCCGGTAATAGGCGCGGTTGAAGAAGAACCTGCTCACCAGGATCTGGGTCATCCAGAGCCGCCACAGGAGCGCCAGCCGCTCGGCGCAATAGCGGTAGAAAACTCCGACAGGAATGGCGATCCCGAAGGTGCCAAGATAAATCCACAGGTTCCGGTAGAAGCCCGCCGCATCCCGCTCGGTGAGCGAGTTGATGAAATTCCTTCCCGCGTAGCTCACCAGCACCTGCACCAGGCCGATCGCCGCGCTGAGGACAAGCAGGAGCACAACAAACACCCGTGTCTCGTGGCGTGTTCCATAAAGGAAGAACGCCTTCGCAAGCTGCGCGAATCGCCTAAGGATCAGCAGGCGGTGGGTTCGTTGATCGGCGGATTGTTCGGTCACGTCGGACGTATTCTCGTTGAGCGGGGCATGTTACTTCTTCCTGGATTTCAGCGTGATCGTTTTCCCGGCCACCATGAACCGGCCTTTGCCGAGGTGATGGATCGTCCGGGGATTTTTGATTGCCGGGTTGATCCAGGCTTTGACAACTTCCACAACAAACAGGCAGTAGCTGGACACCATCCTCGTGTCAGCCACCCGGCATTCGAGATTGGCATAACATTCTTTGATGAGGGGGGCCGCCACTCGGGAGGCGGGCTTGGGCGTGAGTCCAAATGCCTCAAACTTGTCCGTGGTTGCCCCGGAGTTGTTGCCGCAGCCGACCACCTTCCGTGCAATCTCCACGGAGGGGATGGCAATGACGCATTCCTTGGTCGCCTTCAACATCCCGTAAGAATGATTCCGGTTACTGACGACGCAGGCCACCAACGGGGGCTCGAACTCAAGCATGGTGTGCCATGACATGGCCATCACGTTCGCGCGATCCTTGCAGGCTGTCGTGAGCAGGACGACCGGCCCGGGCTCCAGCAGGCCGTAAACTTTGGACAGGGGAAACGATTTCATAGCGGACTCCGTTTTCATTCGTCCTGCTCACCACGCTTGCATCTAAGCTTTTTCGTCGAGGTTGTGGTGATTGACGACCATGCCGTTGTCGAGCGCGTCCACGCGTTCCGCCCTAAGCCTACGGAAGAACAGGCGCATGTCCCGGATCCCGCCCCATGTGAACCAGATCGCGGTGACAAAGGCGAAGAAGACAGGGATCCCTATTCCCACCACGAACCAGAATTGCGACCACACGGCGATGGGCCAGGGAGCGATGAGGTTCCAGGTAGTGCCCACGACGAACACGCCGAACCAGAGCATGCTCCAGCCGAAGAGCCCCCCGGCAAGCAGCTTGTCCCCGAAGGTGAAATGCTCGTCCAAGCCGATGAGCCGGCCCCATGTCACCTTGGTCTTGGACTTCGTTTCGAATTTTTTCTCCGCTTCCACCGCATAGACCCCGCGGTGCAGCATCCGGTCCATGTTGAAATTCTCCCGGCACGTCAAAAGCGAGATGATGCCGTAAACCAGACAGGCTGAGATCGAGCCGAAAAACGAGATCTGCACGCCGTTGAGCGGAAATTTGTCTCCCCAGATTTGCCTGGCAATGATTCCCCCGGTCACCAATCCGGACCCGGTGAGCAATCCGGCCCAGGCTCCGGCTGTTGTTCCCTTCTTCCAGTAGAGCCCGCCAATGATGGCCACCCCGGCCCCCCCGACGTAGAGAGCCTCAGTCACCGCCCACCAC
>Ga0194053_10000397_pt1 | contig 33215 bp, 38 predicted proteins | sample SepL228m_MetaG_FD_161684 | JGI IMG/M metagenome (GOLD analysis project Ga0194053, IMG submission 161684) | Anoxic zone freshwater microbial communities from boreal shield lake in IISD Experimental Lakes Area, Ontario, Canada - Sep2016-L227-8m | ecosystem: Environmental > Aquatic > Freshwater >... | reverse complement strand
TAAGGGTACACAGTGGAAAAACTGTGTTCAAAACATGGCTACTTGGAAAAAGTTTATGCAAGGCCACTCAAACACTCAGTTTACCAGAGTTATAAATTTTATGGATAATCAGGCTAATCCAAGCAAGGGTTCTAGTTCGGGAAGTTCGTCTAATAGCAGTGCTTGTCCAGCCGTGATGAAAACTTGTCCGGATGGTACTTTGGTTGGTTATGATACGGCTGTTTCTGGTTGTGTTTATAAAGCTTGTCCAGCTGTGGCTAAGCCAGTTTTAACCAGTTCATCTTTGTTACCAGCATTAACTTCTGGAGAAAATGCTGAATCAGTTTTGACTCTTAATGGTACAGGTTTTGGTGCGACCCAAGGAACATCAACACTCAAGTTAAATACAGGTGATCTTCAAGTAGTTTCTTGGTCTGATACTAAGGTTACTTGCAAAATCAGTGCTTTAAGATTAGTAGTTGGTTCTTACCCGGTAACCTTAACCACGGCTGGTGGTAGTGTCACTGTTAGTGTACCTGTTGGCGCTCAACCAAATCTCTAACTAATTAAATAAGATTTAAGTTATATAAAAAAGACCCCCTCCGGGGTCTTTTTGGTGCTTATTGAAGAAAATATTGCATTATTTTTATAATAGTTTTATGATTAATACAAGTATAGATTAATAAACAAAAACTCAAAAATGAGGAGGTTTAAATGAACAAAAAGTTACTCGTGGGATTGATTATTGCGGCGATTGTAATAATCGGAGGTGGAATCGGTTACTACTATTGGCAAGCCTCAGCCGATGCTTTTAGCCAAGATTATTGTGCTGGCGTTAAGGGTACACAGTGGAAAAACTGTGTTCAAAACATGGCTACTTGGAAAAAGTTTATGCAAGGCCACTCAAACACTCAGTTTACCAGAGTTATAAATTTTATGGATAATCAGGCTAATCCAAGCAAGACATCGGCTACGACTACAGCCACAACTAATACAAATACTACCACCACAACTACTCCAGTTGCCGGTCAAGTGACAATGAAGGTAACAAAAGCTGGAGTTGCTTCGGCCAATGTGGCGGTTAAAGCGACTGTTTATGCTGCTTGTACCTATACTTACAGCTATAGTGGAGCTAAAGAATCTGATACTTATTTCCCGTTAGAATTTACTGGTACAACTAACACTAAAGGTGAATTTGCTGTTGCTGATGCTGATGTGATTACCAAAGCTAAAGCTGCTTGTGTTAATGAGATTAAAGTTATTGATGATGGTCATACAGCAACTTTGAAGGTTGGTGTCGATACACCGATTCGATCTGATTGGTATGTAGCTTATACAGTGACTGGTGCGGTTGATCAAAATACTTTAACTGCTAGTATTTTTAACTATGCCAAGAGAAGTGTTGCATATTACGATGGATATGTTACTACAACAAAGGATATCTTAGACGGTAATACCTCTGATGTGAAATATGCGGTCAAATACAATCCAGGGGATAGTAAAGTTTTAACCGCCACTTTACCTTTATAGAATAGTTTAGATAAGTTAAGCAAAAAAGACCCGCTCGGGTCTTTTTTGATACTTGAAATAGTTGACAATCAGGTGGGTTTTGCTAAAATAAGATTGTTAGGAGAAAGCTTATCCCCCTTAGCTTTTCTCCTAACAATTTGAACAATTTTTACTTTAAAAAGGAGTGAGGATTGTTTTTTTATTTGCAATTTTTTAACGTAAATGGAGGTTAAATTGATTATCAAACCATTGAGTGACAGAGTGGTAATTTTGCCGCTCGAACAGGAATCTGTGACCAAGTCTGGTATCATTATTCCAGATACGGCTAAAGAAAAATCCCATAAAGGTAAGGTTCTGGTCGTGGGTGAAGGTAAATTTGAAGATGGTAAATTATTACCAATGGTGGTTAAGGTTGATGATTTTGTGCTTTACCGCGAATATGCTGGTGATGAGGTAAAAGTTGATGGTCAAAAAGTGATTGTTTTAAAACAAGAAGATATTATCGCGATTATTCAATAATTATAGTTAAAAGTAAAAGGTGAAAAGTTGAAAGTGCGTGGAAATATTATTATAAATAATAGTTTGATTCCATTCAGCTTTAAACCTTAAACTTTGAACTTTAAACTAATTACGGAGGTTTTATGGCTAAACAAATTAAATTTGGCGATAGTGCTCGAGAGGGAATTAAAAGAGGGATTAATATTTTAGCTGATTCAGTTAAGGTTACACTTGGGCCGAAGGGCCGTAATGTGCTTCTAGACAAAGGTTTCGGTTCTCCGGTGATTACAAATGATGGCGTTTCGATTGCCAAAGAAATCAGTTTAGAAGATAAATTTGAAAATATGGGGGCACAACTTATAAAAGAAGTGGCGATCAAAACAAACGATATTGCTGGCGACGGTACAACCACGGCCACTTTATTAGCTCAAATTATGGTTAACGAGGGTTTGCGTAATGTCGCCGCCGGTGCCGATCCGTTACAGATTCGTCGCGGGATGGAAAAGGCTGGGGAAGCGGTGGTGAAGAATTTAAAATCTCAAGCCAAAGATGTTCAGGGTAAAGATGAGATTGCTCAAGTCGCTTCGATTTCAGCGGGTAATGAAGAGGTCGGCAAACTGATTGCTGAGGTAATGGATATGGTTGGCCGTGACGGAGTGGTTACGGTCGAAGAGTCACAAACCATGGGTCTCGATAAAGAGGTGGTTGAAGGGATGCAGTTTAATGAAGGTTATATTTCTCAATATATGATGACTGATACCGTACGTATGGAAGCGGTTTTGGAAGACCCATCAATCCTTTTAACCGATAAAAAGATTTCTGCCATTAGCCAGATTATGCCTTTACTTGAATCTTTAGCTGGTTCTGGCAAGAAAAATATTGTGATTATTTCTGAAGGTGTCGAAGGTGAGGCTTTGGCCACTTTAGTTTTAAATAAATTGCGTGGTGTTTTAAATGTTTTAGCGGTTAAAGCGCCGGGTTTTGGCGATGCTCGTAAGGCGAATTTGGAAGATTTGGCGGTTTTAACTGGCGCCCAGGTTATATCTGAAGAACGGGGCATGAAGCTTGAAGAGGCGACTTTAGATATGCTTGGAACAGCGCATAAAGTCATATCTGATAAAGAAAAAACCACAATTATCGAAGGTAAGGCTGCGGCTTCAAAACTTAAAGAAAGAACAAAGCAAATTAGGGCCGAAATTGCTTTAGTTAAATCGAAATATGAAAAAGAAAAGCTAGAAGAACGTTTGGCTAAATTAACCGGTGGAATTGGGGTGATTAAGGTTGGCGCGGCGACTGAAGTTGAGCTTAAAGAAATCAAAGATAAGATTGAAGATGCGGTTAACGCGACTAAGGCGGCGGTGGCCGAGGGAATTGTGGCTGGTGGTGGAGTGGCCTTGGTTGATGCGATTAAGGCTTTGGATACTGTTGATGCGATCGGTGAAGAAAAACTTGGACTTAAAATCGTCAGGAGAGCTCTTGAAGAACCAATGCGACAGATTGCCACTAACGCGGGAAAAGATGGTTCTGTGGTCATTGAAGAGGTTAAGAGGCTGGAAAAAGGTATGGGTTATAATGCCGCTACCGATGAATATGTAAATATGATTGAAGCTGGTATTATTGACCCGACTAAAGTGACTAGAACTGCGTTACAAAATGCGATTTCGGTGGCTTCAAGTGTTTTGACAACCGAGGTTGCTATTACTGATATAGTTGAAAACCGTCAACCTAAACCAGATCAAAATATGTTGATGTAGCTATTCAGGTATTGTTCTAACCAAAACGAAAAAAGCGTATGACAAATGCGCTTTTTTCAAATATAATAAGTACATGGATTATAAATATGTTTATATTTTGATGGGTGCACTATTCTTTTTGTTATGGATTTTTCTTTTTATTTGGCGCAAGGATGTTCGCAAGGAAATGTTAAATACATCATTTTTATTTGTTCTTGCTGGTCCTATTTCAGAAATAGCTTACTATAAAGATTATTGGCGGCCAGCCAATCTAACAAATACTCAAATAGGTGTAATAGAGGCATTGTTTTTTGCTTTTGCCTTGAGTGGTGTAGCAACTGTTTTATATGAGATAGTGTTAAGAAAAAATTTAAGAGGTATTCATTTATCTAAAAAAGAACATATTAAAAGAAATCAATTTCATCATTTGGTGATGTGGTTGTTGCCGGGAATATTTTTTCTTGTTTTCTTTGTTCTAGGGTTTAATAGTTTGATCGCAACTATCTTTGCTTTTGGTGTTCCGATTTTAATTATGTATATTCAGCGTTCAGACTTAATCATTGATTCGCTTTTTACAGGTATATTTATTTTATTATTTGCGATGATTGTTTATTCTTTTCTTGAATATGTTTCGCCTGGTTGGGTGCATAACTTTTATTTATTTAAAAATGTGCCAGATATAGTAATTTTTAACGTGCCAATCGATGATGTAATCTGGTACTTTATGGCTGGGCTGTTTTTTGGTCCACTCTATGCTTATAGGCACGATGAAATCATTATTGAATCAACAGCTAAAACCTTGCCTGATCAGGTGATAGAAAATATTAAATAATAAAAAAGCGCCCAGAGTTTTACTCGGGCGCTTTTTTTGATACTTAAATTAGTGATATTCTATTCTGACAATTCAATTCCTCTTTCTTCAAGATAAGAATGGACTTTTTGGTTGATAGCTTGAAATTGATCTGTTGAAAGTCTTTGCTCAAAGTAGTTTAAAAATTTCTCAACAATCCCTGATTCAGCCACATTTTTTAAAACCCCGACTAAATTTATATCAAAAATGAAACCTAAAACATTGAGCATGTATGTTTCATAGGTAAAAAGTTTATTGACATCATTGAGTTTATTGTTAAGAAAGAGGTCCATGGCTTCTTGTGTAACTTGACCATTTTCTCCCAAAAATCTTTCATTGCCAGCTTCGTCTTGACCAACTTTACCTTTTACAATATTAAATTGATCAGATCTGACTTTTGGGTCATAAAGATATTTTTCACCTTTGCCAACAAGCAGAGTTAGTTTATCTATATCTCGAAAAATACAATTATAAACATATTCAGTTTTTTGTAAATCAGATGCATTTTCTGGCAAGGCAGCGGTAGATTTATTGGCATGGTGTTCAACGGCAAATTTGATGATTTCTTGAGTTTCTGCTGGAAAGCCATCTAAAGCATGCCATTCTTCTAAAATTTTGACTGAAAATTGACCGTGATGAGCCAATCCTTCAAATTCTTGAGGAATAGGTAATTTTTCGTTTTTTAAGCCGTCGATAACTCTTCCGAGATCGTGAATTTCGCTAATAAATATAGCTAAGCGTGCGTTAGGGTCGTTTAGATCGAAACCGATTTCTTCGACTAAAACATCCATGCTTTGTTCCTGAGTTTGTAGGGCATGAAGATTTTTCATTTCCCGCCAAGGGTGGCCTTCACGTAACATGGAGGCTAGTTCCGGGTAATTTTGATCGACGATTTCCTGAGCTGCATGTATTTGTTCTATATCGCAAAGTGGTTTGGTCGGGATTTCAACTGAACCATCTTTAAAATCAATTTTTTGATAGGGAATTGGCGCAAATTGTTCGGTTTCGTTCATCGTTTCCTTTCTTTGTCCTAATTATTCTTACATAAAGAAGGACTAATTGTTTTCCATTAATTTAGGTAATTTGATGCGGCCATTTTCAACCACATGACCCTCTGAAATTAAGATTTGAACCTTATCGATTTTGCCGAGGGCGTAACTCCCAATATGGCCATCGGATCGGATTACTCGGTGACCTGGTATTGGTTCGCCGCTATCAAGGGGTAATTGCCATTCTTTTTTGCGATAGTTACGGTTTAAAATTGAGCCAATGGCGCGATAAGCTTTAGGTTGACCGGCGAGTTTGGCAACCTGGTGATAGGTCATAAGTTGGCCTTTGGGAATTTTTGAAACAATTTCCAGGACTTTTTTAGTTAAATCTGATCGAGCCATAATATCTCCTTGAAATTAAGCTAAAGATACTTCGCCAATATTTTCGGCGTTGATAGTTTCATCGTCATTTTGAAAAATAATTTTTTGGTCAATTTTTATGACTTTATCGGCCGGGATAATGCGGGTCGAGCCGAGTAGATCACGTAAATGGTAGGCTGTCACACTTTCCGTTTCGGTATCGATTATAAAATCTTCCACAAAACCAAGTGATTTACCATTTTCGGTTTCAGCTGGTAAATTCATCAGATTAATTTTTTGATCTAAAACGTGTTTAATTCGAATAATTTCTGCCGGGTTAACCAAATTTTCCTCTGAGGCGGTAATGATCGCGTCTTGGTCCCAGAATTTGATATCGCGAACCGAAAGAGCCATGGCTGGCGTAAACAAGCCCACTATAACCAAAAAACCCAAAAGTACACCAGTTTCTGGATCAACAATAATATCTTTAATAATGCCGACCTTACTCAAGGCGTCTTCGGCCGCAACAGGTAAGTGAATGAGTTTAGAAGCTTGTGTAATCATAATCTGATTATAGCATAAATTTTAATTTGAAAGAGAATAAAAAAACACCAATGTTTTAAGTTAGTGTTTTTTACTATATTGATTTAGTTTTATATCTTATGCTCTTTCGACGTATGAGCCACTTCTGGTATCAACCACGATCAGGTCGCCTTCTTTAACAAAAATCGGAACTTTAACCTCAGCGCCGGTTTCGATAGTAGCTGGTTTTAACACGTTAGTAGCGGTATTACCCTTAAAACCAGGTTCGGTATAGGTAATTTTAAATGTCATTTTGATCGGTAATTGAATATTGATCGGGTTGCCGTTGAAATAGAGTAGATCAACCTCTTCACCGTCTTTTAAGAAATCAGCCGATTCACCAATTTGAGTTTTATTGAGCTCAAATTGTTCGAATGATTCTGAATCCATAAAGAAAAATTGATTGCCTTCGCGGTAGAGGAATTGAGCTTTTTTGGTTTGCAAATCAGCTTCTTCCAATTTTTCCGCACCAGCAAAAGTGTGTTCAACGGTAGCGCCGTTGAGTAAGTTTTTGAGCTTACAACGAAGCACGGCTCCGGCACGGCCTTGTTTTGAGTGTTCTGAGTAAACCACAATACAAGGATTGTCGTTGAACAGAACTCTGGTTCCAATTTTCAAATCACTAATAGTTAGCATTGCTAATCCTTTGGAATAGACTTATAGATCTGTAGACTTCTAGACTTGTAGTAAATAATACTATAAGTCTATACTGCTATAAGACTAAAAGTCTTTATTTCGGAATACTGAAATTCCGCGAGAGCTTTGCTCTCTATCGCTTTACGTATGGTAAAAGAGCTAAGAAACGAGCGCGTTTGATAGCTTCGGCCAATCTGCGTTGGTGTTTAGCGCAGTTACCAGTGTCATGAGCTGATTTGAGTTTAGCCCATGGACTTAAAAAACGATTCAAAGAACTGGCGTCTTTGTAATCAATAAAATCAATTTTCTTTTTGCAAAAAATGCATTGTCGTTTTGTATAAGTTTGTTTTCTCATAATATTCCTTTGCGACGATTAACGATTTATTAAAACGGTATTTCGTCTAAATTTATTTCTTCTTCATCTGCCACTTCTTTTTTAGCAACAGGTTTTTTGGCGGCTGGTTTATCGTCTTCGGTTGGTGCGGCGGAAAAATCTGGTTCTTCGTGAGCGCTACCTGGGACAAATTCGCCTTTAGGTGACAAAGCCACAAAATCTTCAATCACGACTTCGGTTTTATTTCTTTTGGCACCATCTTGAGCTTCCCATTGTCTGGTTTGGAGTCGGCCTTCAACATAAACTTTATTACCTTTATGAAGGATTTGGGTCATGATTTCGGCTAATTTACCCCAAGCTACGACATCGTGAAACTCGGTTTGTTCTTGATTATTACCATCTTTATCTTTCCAACGACGATTGGTGGCGATAGCAAAACTTGCTACTGCTTGACCGTTCGGAGTGTATCGCATCTCAGGGTCGCGAGTTAAATTACCAATGATTTGCGCGCGGTTAAGACTAAACATGGGACCTCCATATATGATTAAAATTCAATCAATTAATCTTTTAATAATTCTTCTAATTTTTTGTCCAAAGCTTCTAAACGTTCTTCCTCTTCTTCAACTTCAGTTTCAACCTCTTTTTTAGCTGGTTTTTCGATTTTTTCTTTTTCAGCTTTTTTTGGTTTTTCAGTTTTAACTTCTTCTCTAACTTTGGTTTCTTTGACTTCGGCCTTTTCAACTTTTTTAACAGTCTTTTTGGCTTCTTTCTTTGGTTCTTCTACTTTTTCTTCAACAATAGTTTCTTCAACTACTGGTTCTTCGATTTTAACTTCTTCAATGGTTTTTTCTGGTTCAATTTCAAGCGCCATTTCTGGTTCAACCATTAATTCGGTTTCTGGGGTAAGTGCTATTTCAGCCACTTTACCGTCAACAGGGAATTTAGCCAAGACTTCAGATGGGCTTAAGCTCACAATTAAGTGACGCAAAATTTCCTCGCCGAGGCCGAGTTTGCGACTAAAGTCCTGAAGTTTTTCTGGTTCCATTTCGAAAATATAAGTGGTGTAAAAACCGCTCTTTTCTTTTTCGATCGGGTAGACAAAAGTTTTTTGTCCCATGTTTGAGATGCTTAAAATTCGTCCGTTAAGATTTTCAATGTCTTTTTTGACAGACGATTCTTTAGGCTCTTCTCGAGTAATAAAAGTAATTTCGTAAGTTTTCATACGTTTTCCTTTGCCTCGCTTTTAACTGATTGGCACAGACAATCAATGGATTTTTGTCTTTTAATTATCGACAAAAAGGTAAAAGCATTTAATATTTCTTGTGCATTCGTAATATACCATATATTTATTTTTTTGACAAGAGTATTTGTTTAAACGTTAAACCTGAAAAGAACAATATCGCCATCATGCATCACATATTCTTTACCTTGGGTTTTAACCAAGCCTTTCGGTCGGCAACCAGCCCAACCATTATTGGCTACAAAATCAGTGTATTTAATGGTTTCGGCGGCAATAAAACCGCGTTCAAAATCACCATGGATAACCCCGGCGGCTTGTGGCGCGGTCCAGCCTTCGTGAATGGTCCAGGCCCTGGTTTCTTGAACACCGGCGGTGAGGTAGGAAATCAGCCCTAAAGTTTTATAAGCTTCTTTGATGAGCTTTTCGAGTCCCGAAGTTTCAAGACCAAGTTCGGCTAAATATTCCTTCTTTTCAGCATCATCGAGTTCGTTTAATTCTGACTCGATTTTAGCCGAAATTGGGATAAATTTATCGTCATTAAAACTCTTAAGTTGATCCTCGGAACAGTTGGCAATATACAAAACTGGTTTCATGGTCATGAGTTCTAAAAGTTTGACTTGTTTGGTTTCTTTTTCATTTAAGCTAGCTTCGCGAGCGTTTTGGCCAGCGTAAAGCAAGGTTTTGATTTTTTCTAAAGCAGAAATTAAATCGGCCATTTCTTTATTAGTTTTAAGTTCTTTTTTGGCTGATTCCAAACGTTTTTCAACAGTGGCAATATCGGCCAGCTGAAGCTCGGTTTCAATAGTATAAATATCATCGGTTGGACTAACTTTGTTAGCGACATGGGTGATATTTTCATCTTCAAAAAACCGTACGACTTGAGCGATGGCGTCGCACTCGCGAATGGCGGCTAAAAACTTGTTACCTAAACCCTCGCCTTTGCTGGCACCTTTGACTAAACCAGCAATATCGACAAACTCGACGACGGCTGGTACAATTTTGACGCTTTTTTCGATTTTGGCCAATTTGGCTAATCTTTCGTCAGGTACTTCGACAATCCCGATATTTGGTTCAATGGTACAAAAAGGGTAGTTTGCGCTTTCAGCGTGCGAACCTTTGACCAAAGCATTAAATAAGGTTGATTTGCCGACATTTGGCAGTCCAACAATTCCGATTTTCAAGCTCATATATTTCCTTTATTTGATAATTTATATTTAGTATTACAATGCCATCTTACCTGAAAAAGAGGGAAAATGGAAGTGTGTTGTTTAGTATTTAAAAACCCCGGAAAACCGGGGTGGTGTGTTAGGTAACTATTTTAGCTTTCAGAAATGATGTAGATTTTTCAACCATTACTTGAGATATATGATTGATTGCAAATGGATTTTCTGTATTTCTTGTTATTAGTAATGTTGTTCCATCCGGTAATTCAACCATGGCAATAGTGTTAATACTCAGTGTTGTTTCTACCTCAAATATTTTGTCTTTACAAGCGAATCTTAATTTTGGTGCGTAGATTATTTCGTATAGATTGCCGCTTTCAATCATGGCGGAACCAGCCGCTATTACGGCCATTTGCGCACGCTCATTTAGATGTTCAAACTTAACTGTACTTAACGATCGATCAATCTCTTCTTCTTTGAGATCGGCTCTATCTAATTTTAGGTGCATTTTTTCCTCCCCTTTGTACCGAATTTTGGTACTCTGTAGTATACTACGAAACTGGTTAGTTGTCAAGGGGTGTAGGCTGATTTTCGTAATTAAAAACCACCCGATTAAGGGTGGTGCAGGGGGATTACTTAAGGATTCCCTTGTTTTTAAGCAAGGTTTCCGGGTCTGATACGCCGGCTTCGTAAAGAAGGGTAATGGCGTAGCCGAGTGCGTCATCGAATTCCATATTAGCCAGTTCGGCACAATCAGTTATTGATAGGACGCCGGTCAGGGCCTGAGCTAATTCCCAGTTGGTTGGTTCAGTTGCATTCGTCACGATTTCAAGAGATTTATTGTGTTCAATAATTTCTTGAATTAAGGCTTTAATTTCTTCGAAAATCATATCGGTTTTTCCAAATTGCTCGTCAGTTAGATCTTCGAAATTGCGGCGGTCATACATTAGTTCGTTGAATTGTTCATCAAACATTTGTAAGTCACCGCGTTTAGCCGAGATAGCTAATTCGGAGAAAAGCCGACCACGATTGATTTTTTCATTTGTGCAAAGTTGCGCGGCAAAATCCTGGTATTCGCTCATTAGGTCCGAGAGTTTTTCGTCGTTTTCTTCACCTAAAGGTAAAGCTACGATTTCCGCTTCGATTGCCCTGAGTCGATCGTCTTGAGTAAAACCGTGTTGAGCGACAATTTCGTTAAAGAAATCCGCATGCTGCTTGAGTAGGTTCAAATCTTCAAGATTTGGTCTTTTTTCGATGGTATTATTCATGTGCGCCTCCTTTTTTTGAAGTTTATAACTTCTTGAAGATTATACGTCATTTAAGGAGAAATGTCAAGAAGGCAGGGGATTTAGAAAATTAAAAAACCGCTGAATAAACAGCGGTTAGAAAATTAGTGTAAATCTTCAGGTATATCGAGTTTTTGATCGACAATCTGGTTGATTTGTGGGTCGTCAGTGTAGACATCAATTGGCTTTTTGGTTTTGATTTTTGAGATGCGGTTGAATTTGTAAATCAAACGCGTTCGATTTTGACGTTCAAGAATCTGTTTAGCTTCTTTCATGATGCCCGGGTAGAGCAAAAAAGTGCTAATAAAACCATAACATTTAATGATCTGGTAGGCTCGGCCATCGTTGGAGTTTTCTGATAAAACTTTTTGAAAATCAAGTAAAGTGACCCATTTTAACAAAAAGTAGCCACAAACAATGAGGAAGACGACGATTAGTCCGATCAAAAGGTACATTTCAAGTTGCATTAAATTTCCCCCTATTTAAAATATTACTCAGATTATACCTTAAATTTGAGTTTGAGTCAAGACCATCGGTTGTTTATTCGGCTATTTCTTCATCGATCATTTCAGGTTCAATAATTTCTGGTTCAGTTTCATCAATTTCTTCTTGAGTTTGATTTCTCAAACCATGGAAAGCCTGGTGAACATCATGAAGGTGTTGATCAGTGACATGAGTATAAATTTGAGTGGTAGTGATCGAGGAGTGACCCAAGAGTGCCTGAACGGCTCGCAAATCAGCCCCGCTCATTAAAAGGTCGGTAGCAAAAGAGTGACGCAAAACGTGCGGTGTCACTTGTTTGGTGATACCGGCTAGGTGAGCGTATTTGACAATCATTCGTTGAACTGACCGCGGAGTCATGGGTCGATCTTCTTCTTGAACTTGAATTTTTTCTTCGTTGGTGTGACCATAAGAAACAAACAAAAATTCAGATTTATCGGTGCGGCGGTCAAGGTAGCGTTGTAAAGATTGTTTGGATTCTTGGTCAAGAAAAACCACGCGAATTTTACCGCCTTTACCTTTGACGGAAAATTCGGACCGGTCCAAATTAATATCGGTTTTTTTCAGGTTACACAGCTCTGAAACGCGTAAACCAGTCGAAAAAAGAAGATCTAAAATGGCGCGATCGCGGCGGCCTTGAGGTGTACTTAATTCTGGTTTACTGATCAAATCAGTTAATTCTTCGCTGTCGAGAAATGTAATTTGGTGTTCGTCAACTTTGGCCAGTTCAATTTTTTCTGGTGCTAAGGTTTGGATATCTTTACGTGCTAGAAATTTTAAGAAACTACGCAAAGCGATCAGGTAGTAATTTTGTGTTTTTTTGGAAATTTCGGTGCGATTGATCACTAAGCGGTATTGGCGAATAAGTTCTAAATCAATTTTTTCTGGGGTTTCAACTTCTTTACTTTTGGCAAAATTGGCAAAATCCTGAAGATAACGATCGTAATTGCGCACTGTCAAAAGAGAGCGACCTTTTTCGATTTCTAGGTATTCTAAATATTGAGTGATGAGATTTTTTATAGTCATATTTTCCTTAAAATTTAATCTTTATTATCTATTTAAATTATGCGACGCAAAGCTTGACTTGTCAAAGAAAATGTTTCTTGTTACAGTAATAATATGATGATTAATTACATTCAGGCTCTGGATTTGAAAATCTTACTGTGGTTAAACAATTTTGTTAAAGATTGGGGTTTTTGGAACAAATTATTTGCTGAATATTTGATCTATGTTTTGCCAATTATACTGCTTTGGTTATGGTTTTATGATCAAAAAAGTAAAAAAGTGGCCATGCGTGCCGCTGGTTCAGCTTTAGTGGCGTTTTTAGTTTTTGCCCATTCGATCGGTCAATTTATTCATCGAGCCAGACCGTTTGACTCTGGTGGTGTGCGCGAACTTTTGTTTCATCGACCAACTTATTCTTTTCCGTCTGATCATGCTACGGTTTTCTTTGCGATCGCGGCGAGTTTTTGGTTTTCTGGTAATAAAAAAATGGGTGTAGCCTTCTTTGTTTTAGCTAGTATTAATGCGATTTTTAGAGTTGCCACCGGGATACATTGGCCAACCGATGTTTTGGCTGGTGCTATCATTGGTATTTTCACGGCCTACTTGGTTTATTTGTTTGATAAACCTTTAAATATTGTTTATGAATTTGTGATTAAATTAGCAAAAAAGGTAAATTTGGCATGAAAACGGCTAATCGAAAATTTTTGGATTATATTGCTTTCGGAATTTCCGCATTTTTCAGCCCATATGTTGCGGCGGTCGTTTTTACCGTATTGATTGTTTATAATTATGCCCAAGACTTGAACCAATTTATGCCTTGGATGTTGACTTTCTTTTCATTTTCAACCATTTTGCCTGGTTTTTATATCCTTTGGTTGTTTGAAGCTCGAAAAATCACCGATATTCATATGGCTAACCCAAATGAACGCAAAATTCCGATGATCGTCATGGCTATTTCAGCTTTGGTCGGTGCTTTAGTTTTGTTTTGCTTACACGCTGTTCGACCGGTTTTTGTGATCGCGGTAATTTATGCTCTAAATAGTTTAGTTTTAGCCATTATTTCTCAATGGTGGAAAATTAGTGTTCATACTGGCACTTTTGCTTCGATTGCGACTATTGCGGTGATTATTTTTGGTCCAAAATTTTGGTGGTTATACCTCATTTTAATACCTTTGGCCTGGTCAAGAATTTACCGTAAACGTCATAGTCTTTGGCAGACGACTTTTGGGGCTTTGGTCACCACGGTTATTACCTTGTTAGTTTTCTTTGTTTTTGGTTACGTTTAGTTAAAATTTGTTTTAAATAAAAAAAGATACCGTTTGTAGCGGTATCTTTTTTAGTATTTTTTTAGTTTTAGTCTAAAACCATATCATCGACATCGTCTTGGCTGGAATATTGAGCTGGACCAACCTTGTCATCCGGCGAGATTGGCTTAGTGGTTGGATTTTCTGGTTCATCGTTTAGCTCAATTACATTAATCGTATCGCCAGTATTATCTTTTGGCATAGTTGAAGTCATATTTAAACCAGTACCAGTGGTTGGTGCAACAGGTTTTGGTGTTTCGCTTGGTGGCGTACTGGTTGGTTGACTATTGTTCATGATAATTGGTGATTTGACTGGGTTGGTGTTACTACTAGTAAATGGATTTGAATTAGAGACAGAAATAGTGTCAGTCGTCTCGGTTTTAGGTGCGTTGGCTGGCGTGTCGATTTGTCCAAGCGGTGGCATCGTTAGCGGTGCAGCCGGTTTTGGTGCTACTGGAGCCTGTGGTGGAATTGGTGGAGTAAATGGTCGAGGTGCATTAAAAGTTGAGGTTGGTGCTGGAGTTGGAGTAACTGACGATGAAGAACTAGCGTTGTTGGTAAAACTAGATGAAGCCTGAGGTGTCGGTACTGAAGCTGGAGGTGTGGTCGGTGTAAAAGCCGGTGCAACCGGAGCTGTAGCTGCTGGTGTAAAAGGTTTTGGGGTTACTGGCATAGTTGGTTTTGGTGCATTAAAACCACTGAAATTACTGGTTTCGGCTGGTTTTGGACTCGGGGCGACTGGGGTTTGAGGTGGAATGATTGGGGAAGCGGGCGTGGCTGGCTGAAAATTGACCTTAACTGGTTCATTCGAGTTGTTAGATGTTGAATTTTGGCCAAAAATTGGTTTTGGCTGAAAATTAGTGGTTGAGGCGTTCGGAGTAGTTGGTTTATTTTGAGTGAAACTATTGGTTTGAAGTGGGGCAGGGGTATATGGTTTAAAACCGCTTGGTTGAGCAGTATTTTCAGCCACTTTGATCATTGGGGTGCGGCCAACTTTGATTGGATCTTTTTGAATTTCTGTTTCGACATGGCCAAGATTAACACTGCCGCCGGTAATGGCGCCTAAATATTTGACATCGATCACGGCCACAGCTGGTTTACCACCTTTGGTTAAAATGTAGAGTTTGTCTTTTTGAACATCGGCCACGATTTGTGAAAAATGATCGCGCGCCTCAGTGAGCGGAATGATGTTTTCGAGTGATACTTTTAAATTAGCCATTTGGCTCCCTCCATTTTTATTTTAAGTTCGTTTTTCTGTACATTCTAATCATATAATATTGAATTTAAAAAGTCAAAATTGATATTAAAAAGAGGTACCTTTCGGTACCTCTTGCGAGATAGTTTAGCGACAGAAACCTTTGGTTTTTGCGTCCAGGAAACGCCGCATTATTAGTTCAGCCTTTTCGCCGAGTTTCATCTGAACCACATTTGATCCGCGCCATTGGCCGTTATCAAAGCGTTCGCCATCTTTTAAAATGATGTTTTTTGGTAGTTCGGCAGACATTGGAATCATGATTTCCATGGCTCCGGTGTCAAATTCCCAAGCCACCCAACAATGAATTTTTTGGTCACCAGCGACGATTGAAACCATTTCCGGCATATCGTGCAAGAGATTAACTGGTACAATCAAATCATGATTAATTTTTAATTCATGATCTTTGGCGTACTGAACAACCCATTCTGGTTCCAGTATAGTTCCGTTAAAACTCCAGAAGCCAACATGACCATCAAGGGTAATAATTATTTCCTGGCCCAGTTCGGTCATAGCTTTTTCTAAAATGTCGGGTCCGTCCGGAAGTCCAGCCGGTGGCGTCAATTCATTGGGGCGGGTTGGGTGAGTTGGACTATTTTGACCGAAAATCGGCCAAAGTCGAACACCTTCTCTGCCCATAATGGCGGCGCTGACGCCGTAACGGATTTGACCGTTTTTGGTCAGGTTGACCAGTTTGCCGCTTCGCCATTGTTCAACTTTGTCTTCGAGGTCTGGTGGCCATGGTGCGCCTGGTGTGCCCATTTTAATGCGCGCGGTATTGCGCGGTACGATTTCCCAGAGATTTGTATCTGGCATTTCGATAACATTGTTAGAGGCAATAATTTGCGCTCCACGAGGACTGATTATTGTGACAGGATCTGCCATTTTCCACTTCCTTTTTACTGCTTTAGTTGCTTGAGCAGTAGTTTGATTTTGATTTTTAAGATTCATTTGCAACTGGTAAATATATCATATTTCTCGAGAGATGTCAACCCCTGCTTTGTTAATTTTGTATTTAAAAACCCGCGATTTCTCACGGGTTATATTTAGTTATTTTTGTAGGGTCGCCACAAAGGCATTGGCTGCCTCGGTCGTGTTAAACCAGACCGAATATTGGTATTTTTCTTTTGGGAAAATACTTTCCTTTGGTTTGCCAAATTCGTATAACTCCAAACCTTCGTCCAGACTATTAGAAAAATATATTTTCATAATATTCTCATCGGGATAGTACATGTGTCGGAAGAAGGCTGAACAACTGGACATATGGTCAGGGAATGACGCGCTTTGGCGAAAACCAACTTTGTCGGCTTGATATTCGCCATTATCATTAAAGCCTATATGCCAGAGAAATATGCTTGGTGCGTATTTGCAGTTTGTTCGGAAAAATTTTCTTACTCTGTCCTTGCAATACAATGCATCCTCGATTTTATCTATCCAAACAAGATGAGTATAACCTGGACGCTCTTCGGCCAGTTGTGATATTGGGTTAATGGTTTTTACTTTACCCAATATGTATTCACAATAGTTGTGATGAGTGGAGTCAGAAAGACATGGACTTTTTTCAATGACCATTTTTTTATGAGCATCGAAAGTGTAGTCTTTTGTGACTGCCATTGGCCATTCGCCATGAAAAGTTAGAAGATCCATGATTGGATCATTGTCGCCACCAAAACAAACTCGGTAGAGACAGGTTTTGGGGCGGTTGAACTCGGCTTCTGGGTTGGCCAGCTTGCCGTCGCGAGTAATTTGTACAGGTACATTTGTCATAGTTTCTCCTTTTTTACTAAATCTTAACCTGCTAGACCTAGCTAGGTGCTTTAGTAGTGTCGTTATCACTAAGACTGAGCATAATTTAACACAGTTTTACAGGTTTGTCAAGTGTTTAGGCGGTGGTTTACGCCTTGACATTTGGCCAAAAAAGTGATATAATGGTTTAATGTCAAATAAATAAGGAGAGGGAATGCAAAACGAAAATAAATGCCCGGTGGCCGAACAAATTGAATCAACCGAGTATTCGATTACACCTGATGGTACTTTAGTTGAATCAAGTGATATCGAGGAAAACCCTACGGCTTTCACCGATGTTTTAAGTTAAAAAGCAAATCACATAGGAAATAAAAAGTCAGCTTTCATCTTTGAAAGCAGATTTTTTGTATTGACAAAATGATTTAAAGATATACTATTGTTAAGGTTGAGATTCAACTTAATAATTGAAAAAGGGAGGTGGCCAGCTTGATTGAGGTTAAGAATAAGGATCAGATGTTTGACTTGTTGATTAGTGGTAAATTTGGGAATACCGCGCGTATTTGGCCAACTTTGAATGATTTTTATAAAAGTGGTTACACTGGACCGGTTATAATAAGGTTTAGAGCTGGTCGGCCCCAACATAGTCATTATAAAAATGTGCCTTATGAAAAGATCAGTTCGATTATAAGTGATATTTATAAAAGCGGTTATAACGAAAGTTATTTTTATCTAAGTGAGTGGATTCCCGAGGAAGATTTAGTTATGATTTGTCAATTAATGCGAAGTGAAAGAACTTTAGAGTTAACTTACAAATCGAGGCCAAATTGGAAATTTTTTAATCACCCGATCAAAGGTGGTTTGAATCAACACTATGCTTGGGGATTGGAGGCAAAATTAATTTTATTGTCGGTTATGGCGCAAGACTTGTACGAATTTATCACAGATTTGTTTGATGAATATTCAAATAGCGTGATCGAATTTAACGTTTATGCCAGGTCGATGGGGCTTTTGTACCAGAATATTCAAATCGTGGAAATTAGAAATTATTAGACCGTTCTTTTAGAGAGCGGTTTTTTTATTTGAAAATTTTTGTGCCTTGAAAACCGACTTAATTTAAGGTATATTGGATTTAACTAAGAGGATATTTTATGTTAAATCACCAAGTTACAACACTCGATAATGGTCTAAGAGTGATCACCGCGCCGGTTAGTGGGACTAAAGCTGTCACAATTTTGTTTATATTTGGAGTCGGTTCTCGGTATGAAGAGGCGAAAGTCAATGGTATTTCGCATTTTTTGGAGCATATGTTTTTTAAGGGCACCGAAAAAAGACCAAAAACAATTGATATTTCGCGCGACCTAGATAGTGTCGGCGCTGGTTTTAACGCTTATACCGGTGAAGAATATACCGGTTATTTTGTGAGAGTTTCGAGCGAACATTTTGAGCTCGGTTTAGATGTTTTGACCGATATGATGTTTGGTTCAAAGTTTGACGCCGAGGAATTAGAGCGTGAAAAAGGTGTCATTATTGAAGAAATTAATATGTATAATGATGATCCGCGTGACAAGGTGGAGTTGGTGATTAATGAATTAATTTACCCGAATCAACCTTTAGGGCGTAGTATTGCCGGTGAAAAGGAAATTATTCGTGGTCTGACGCGCGAACAAATGGTTGAGTATAAAAATGCTCACTATACACCAGAAAATATGGTGGTAGCGGTGGCTGGTGGTACAGATAAAATTGATTGGTTGAGTTTAGTGAAGGAAAAATTTCAAGATTTCACCTCTGGTCAAAAAAATAAATATTTACCAGCTGTTGAAAATCAATTAAAACCAACTTTAAAAATTAATTATAAAGAAACTGATCAGGCTCATTTCGTTTTGGCTTGGCGTTCAATTAGTCGACAAGATCAAGATCGTTATATTCTAAAAGTTTTAACTAACCTAATGGGGCAGATGATGTCAAGCCGACTTTTCATCGAGGTTAGAGAGCGTCGTGGTTTGTGTTACTATGTTCATGCAGATATGGTGGATTTTCAAGATACTGGTTTTTGGGCAGTCAAAGCCGGGGTAGATGTAAATAGAATTGAAGAAGCAGTTGAAGTTGTTTTGAATGAAGTGAAAAAGTTGAAATCAGAGTTAATTAGTGATGAAGAATTGAACCGGGCCAAAGAAAATCTTAAAGGTCATTTATATTTAAGTCTTGAAGAATCTTTGGCTGTAGCTGATTATTTGGCTAAAGGCGAATTATTATGGGGTAAAATCGAAGATCCAGAAGAATTAGTTAAAAAAATTGAGCAAGTCGCCAAGGAAGATATTCAGAAATTGGCTCAGAAATTGTTTGTCAAAGAAAGTCTGAATTTGGCGATTGTCGGTCCGTTCAAGGATGAAGAAAAGTTTAAAAATGTATTAAATAAGTATTAAATTTTGGGAGTTATTATGAATCAACATGTAGAGCAAACAGTGGTTTTTATTAAACCAGAATCAATTCAAAGAGGTTTGATCGGTGAATTTATTAGTCGATTTGAAAAACGCGGATTAAAATTGGTGGCTTGTAAGATGATGGCGCCAACGGCTGACCAGGTTGGGCGACACTATCCAGATGACGAGGCTTGGTTGACGCAAAATGGTGAAAAAGCCATGAAAGGTTACCAGGAAAAAGGTATTGATCCAGGTATGACCGTGCTTGAATTGGCTCGCCGAACTAGAACAAGATTGATCGAGCATTTTGCTGACAGACCACTTTTGGTAACAGTTTGGGAAGGACCTCATGCGGTGGCGATGGGACGAAAAACAGCTGGAGCAACTAACTGTATGGTGGCTGATGTGGGTTCGATTCGTGGTGATTATTCGATGGAAAGTTTTGATTTTGCCGATATTATGGAGCGACCGATTCATACTTTGGTTCACGCATCTGGTTCAGTCGACGAAGCTCGCGATGAAATGAAAATCTGGTTAACCGATGAAGATATTTTGGATTACGAAATGGTGACCGATAACGTGATTTACTCTAAGGACTGGGGAAAAGTTAAGAGGGGCTAAGCGCGAATTTATTGTTTAAAGAGGGAAGAAAAAGATGTTTTATTCGATCGAAGGAATTGATGGAGCGGGTTGCGGCGTGGTGCGCCGGGCTTTAGAAAAGAAATTAACCGAAGCCAAAATTCCATACGAGACTTTAAAATATCCGGTACCGTCTTTGCCTTTTGGTCGTGATATTTACGATTTTTTGGATAGAAAAACAGAGATGACCAACGAGGCCCAATTTATCGCGTTTATTGGTCAGATGGTTGAAGAAAAAGCTAGAATTAAAAAATTAAGAAAAAAAGTTTTGATTATTGATCGATATTTGCCTTGTACTTTGGTTTTTCAAGGGGCGCAAGGGTTTTCGGTGGAAAAAGGTTTAGCTATGGCAAAACTGTTTGAGTTGGAGAGACCGGACAGGATATTTTATTTACAGTTGCCTTGGAAAACGGCTTTTGATCGTAAAACCAAAGAAGCCAAGGGTAGTGACAGAAATGAACAAAATAAACCTTTATTTAAAAAAACGGCGGATCTATACGATCAATTAGCTCAAAAAAAAGTTTTTGGTCAATGGATTAAAATTGACGCAACCCAAACGCCAGAACAAGAAGCCGAAGATATATTTAAAGTGATTCAGAAGGACTTAAAAAAATGATTCAAAATTATATTGCGCCTTTGGTCATTGCCGCGTTAATGACCGGCGGACTAACTTATTCGGTTAAGGTTTTGGCAGAAAAATTAGGTATTTTTGACGAGCCCGGCGGCCGCAAGATTCATGAAAAAGCCACGCCTCGACTTGGTGGGTTGGCGATTGTTTTAGCCTTTTTATTAACTACTATTGGTTATGCTTTGGCCGCTAATCGATTGGATTTTGGTAGTGCTAAAATTTTAATTTTTGATCAGAAATTGATTGGAGTGCTTTTTGGTGCCGTGGTTTTGCTGGTGGTTGGTATTGTTGACGACGTAAGTGGGGTCAAACCTTGGTGGAAGCTTTTTTGGCATATTGTAGCGGCGACTATTGTAGTGAGTTTTGGTTTAAATATTGGTTATATCAGGTTGCCGGCCGGTTTACATATCGATTTAGGTAATTTGATTTGGAATTATAGTTTATTTGGCATACCTTTTCATTTTACCGTCTGGTCTAATTTATTAACTGTATTTTGGATTGTTTTAATGATTAATACTTTGAATTTTCTTGATGGTCTCGATGGTTTGGCGGGCGGTATAGCTGTGATTGCGGCGGTGAGCATTTTCTTTTTAAGCTTGTCTTTAGGTCAACCGGCGGCCGCGCTTTTATCTTTGATTTTTGCTGGTTCGGTACTAGGTTTTATTCCTTGGAATTTTAACCCAGCGAAAATCTTTATGGGTGACTCTGGGAGTATGTTTTTAGGCTATTTATTGGGCGTGTTAGCAGTTATTTCCGGTGGTAAAGTTGCTACTGCTTTTTTGGTTTTAGGTATTCCAGTGCTCGATGTGGTATGGGTGGCTTTGCGACGAATTATGTCAGGGAATTCTCCTTTTAAAGCCGATAAATTTCATCTTCACCATCGATTAATTGATGTTGGTTTAACCCAACGACAAGCCGTTTTAACTTTGTATTTGATTTCGGCCATTTTTGGGGCGGTGGCGATTTTTTCTCAGACCGCTGGTAAAGTTCAAGCAACAGTTTGGCTATTAATCGTCATGGGGACTTTAGCCATTGGCTTAATTGTATTAGAATGGAGAAAGAGGAAAAGAGGGAAAAATGTTTAATAAAAAATTACGCAAAGCAGTTTTTATCATGGTGATTATTATTTTAATGGTTGGCATGATTTTACCATTTTTTGCCAAGCTTTGGCGTTAAATAAAAGGTAGGGATTTATGAAAGCAGATTTAGAGCTCGACAATCAAGCAGCCGACGAAGAAGTCATTATGACGGTTCGCCAGCATCCTTGGGTTTTGGCTCGAGCGATTTTTAATATAATTTTAGTAATATTAATTGTTTTCGCCGGTATTTTAATCGGTCACTGGAATGCTTTTACAATTGGATTATTGGCCGTTGGTGTTTGTTTTGTTTTAATTTATGTAACGATCGTTTGGTACTCGTACAGTAACGATTTATTGATTTTGACAAATCATCGGATTATTAAGATTGATCAAAAAAGTTTTTTCAATCGTCGAGTTTCAGAAACTGAACTTGATAATGTTATGAATATTAATTACGAGATCAAAGGCTTAATTAAAAGTTTATTGAATTTTGGCGATGTAAAAATATCAACAGTGGGTGATGAAGTTTCGATGATTGTGGTGGAAAATGTTGAAAATCCTCATTTTTTACAGGAAAAAATTGCAACTTTGGCGAAGAAATATAAAAATTAAATTTATAATTACAAAATCAAAAAAACGACCATTTCGGTCGTTTTTTTAGTACCTAAGTTTCTTATTTGATTAGTTTTTCGGCCATTTGACCCAAATAAGGTAGTTTGAATTTTTCACCTTGATAAGCCTTAATCATGAGTAAAAGCCAGACGGCAAAAACGGCCGTGTAAATCAAGATTGAAACAATGCCGAGTAAAAACCAGAGCATAAAACCGAAAACCATAAGGAAAACATAAATTACGGCAATAGCAGCGCTAAAAAGCAAAGATTGCATGGCGTGGAAGCGGACATATTCATTTTTACTGGTTAGATAGAAAACGATACCGCCAACCATCCAAAGAAAATAACAAAGAGCGGCGGCTACATTTGGGCTTAAGTGTTCTGGTCCGGGTGTTGTGGTTTTTTCTTCGTTCATATTTTACCTCCTGGAAAGTTTATGACTTTACTTGATAAATATACCTATATTAAGCGTAAGATAATCTGGTCACGATGTCAAATTAGAGAATTTCAATTTTGCCGCCATCAATAGCTTCTCCCAGTTGTCTGGTGAGAGCGGCTTTAAGTTCGACGGTTGTTTTAGTTTTTATTTCTTCATAGCCGATATTTTTTGGAATTTTAAGATAGACAGCCAGACCTGGTACGCCGTCCGGAACTACATATTGAGCTAAAATATCTTTGATTTTAAGAAGAATATCTTTTTGAGCGCGGCCTGGTAGAGTGATCACGATTTTTTCTGCTGCAGTTTTGCGTTTTGCGTCATTTTCGGCGACAACTACTTCGTCACCTGGATTATCGTTGGCTTCATCAAGAATTTCAGCGCTTTGAGCAATCACTTTAGGCAAGTTTTCCTTGCGATCGAGCCGACCGTTGATTACTAAAGGTTCGTCCGAAGTCCAAATATTAGGATTTTGGGCCAAGGTCCGTGGAAAGACGATCACTTCAATTTTGCCAGTTAAATCTTCGATTGTGACAAACATCATTGGTTCTTTGTTTTTAGTCATAATTTTACGAGATTGACTAATAACACCACCAAATTTAACCTTGGTTTCCGATGGTAGAGTTTCAATTTCGGCGATTGAAGTACCTAAAGATAAGAGTTTTGAAGCAACACCTTTAAGCGGATGTTCGGAAAGATAAATACCAAGTAATTCTTTTTCCCAAGCTAAGCGTTGTTTTTGTGGCGCTGGCTCGACTGATTCAAGTTTAAGTTCGGCTAAAGGCGCGTTAGCGGTCATATCGCTAAATAGATTCATTTGATTATGTTTATCACTTTTATCTAAATTGGAAATGAATTTTAAAATCACTTCGATTTGGGTTAAAACCTGGTTACGTTCAACTAAATGATCGAGTGCGCCGGCTTTAGCTAAGGCTTCGATGACTTTTTTATTTAAAACTTTACCGGTTAACCTAGTAACAAATTCACCAAAACTTAAATATGGACCGTTGTTTTTACGTTCTTCGACAATTTTTTCTGAAACTCCAACTCCAACATTTTTCACTGCCGCTAAACCAAAACGGATATTGCCAGTACTTTTGACTACACCGAATTCAACAAATGATTCATTGACATCTGGAGGTAAGACCTCGATACTCATGCGTTGGCATTCGCCAATAGCAAAGGCAATTTTGTCGATATTTTGTTGTTCAGCGGTCAACCAAGCGGCCATAAAGGCTGAAGGGTAGTGGGCCTTCAAATAGGCGGTTTGGTAACTAATCATGGCATAGCAAGCCGCGTGAGCACGGTTAAAGCCATACCTGGCGAAAGGTTCGATAAAGTCCCAAACGGCTTGAGCAGTATTGTGAGACGCACCTTCTTTAATCGCACCTTCGATAAATTTATGTTTTTGTTCATCAAGGAGAACTTTATTCTTTTTACCCACGGCTTTACGAAGAATATCGGCTTGTCCATAAGTGAAACCGGAAAAATGGCGAGCAATCTGTAACACCTGGTCCTGAGTAACAATGACACCATAAGTACTGGAAAGAATTGGTTCAAGTTTTGGATCAAGATAAGTGATCTGTTTGCGCCCATGTTTGGCGTCAATAAAGTCTGGAATCGAATCCATTGGTCCTGGTCGGTAAAGAGCGACCATAGAAATGATATCTTCAAACCTGGTTGGCTTGAGTTCTTTAAGGTAACGCTTCATGCCATCGGATTCAAGCTGAAATACGCCTGAAGAATCGCCTCGGGCCAGTAATTCGTAACTTTCATTATCGTCCATTGGAATTTTACTTAGATCGATGTCGACGTCCGCGGTTTTTTTGATAATTCTAAGAGCATTTTTAATAATTGTAAGGTTGGATAGACCCAAAATATCAACTTTTAATAGACCGACTTCGTCGATATATTTCATGGAATATTGGGTGACAATATTGTTTTCACCTCGTGGTGGAAATTGAAGTGGAACAAAGTTAGTTAAATCATCTTGAGAAATGACGACGCCGGCGGCATGCGTGCCAGCGTTACGAGCGACGTTTTCGAGTCGTTTAGCCATATCGATTAAACGTCGAAAAGGTGGTTCGTTATCGTAAATTTTTTTAAGTTCAGCAACACTAGCAATGGCTTCATCGAGATTCATGCCCATTGGAATAAGTTTAGCGATTCGATCACCGTCATCATAGCTCATACCTAGGGCTCTGGTTACATCACGAATGACCATACGAGCTTTCATTAAACCGAAAGTAATAATTTGGGCCACATGATCTTTGCCATATTTATCAGAAATATATTGGATGACTTCGCCACGGCGGTCGTCAGCAAAATCTAAGTCCACATCAGGAGGGGAAATACGTTCTGGATTTAAAAATCTTTCAAAAAGTAAGTCATAATAAATCGGGTCAAGATCGGTGATTTCCAAAACATAGGCTACGATTGAGCCAGCGGCCGAGCCACGACCAGGTCCAACCATAATTCCGGCATCTTTAGCGAATTTAACGTAATCTCGAACGATTAAGAAATAGTCTTCAAAGTGACATTTTAAGATAATAGACAGTTCATAATCAAGTCTTTCTTTGATTTGCGGAGTGATTTTGCCATAACGGGCTTCGGCGCCCTCGTAGCAAAGTTTATTTAGATATTCTTCACTTGAAAGATTGTCTGGAGTGTCAAATTTAGGCAAAATGGTTTGGCCGAGTTTTAATTCCAAAGTGCATTGCTCGGCAATTTTTAAGGTATTGGTTAAAGCATCTGGGACTTCTTTAAAATGTTCAGCCATATCTTCAGGTGACGTCATGGATAAATCGAATTCTTTAAGTGAAAGCCTGTTTTCGTCATCAAAATCTTTACCGGTTTGAATGGCGAGCAAAACTTCATGGGCGTCTCGATCTTCGGCGCGAACATAGTGAATATCGCTCGTGCAAACTAGGCCAATATTTAATTCTCGAGCTAATTCAATCAGGCCTTTATTAACCTTAACTTGCTCAGGTAGTTCTGGGTGATATTGTAATTCGAGATAAAAATTTTCTTTACCGAAAATTTCCTGATATTCTTTAATTGCTTCGAGGGCTCGATCTTTTTGATCTGAATTAACCATGCGCGGGACTTCGCCGGCTAAACAGGCAGATAAAGCAATAATACCTTTACCGTGGGTCCTTAGAAATTCTTTGTCCACTCTTGGTTTATAATAGTAGCCTTCGAGGTGAGCGACAGTCGTTATTTTAAGTAGATTTTGATAGCCTTCTTCGTTTTTAGCCAACAAAACCAAATGGTAAGGTGAACTATCGACTTTCGGCTCCTTATCTTTCATGGTTCTAGGAGCGACATAGGCTTCAACGCCGATAATTGCTTTAATACCTTCATCATGACATTTTTTGTAAAATTCAATCGCTCCATACATAACACCATGGTCAGTTAAAGCTAGTGTGTCCATATTTAGTTCTTTGGCACGTTTAATTAGGTCTGGGAGTTTTCCCATACCGTCGAGTAAAGAATAATGCGAATGAGTATGTAAGTGGACAAAGTTTGGCATATATAAAATAACCTAATTAAATTAGTTGAAGGACCTAAAACCATCTTAACAGACAATAGAATGGTTGACAAATCTTGATTTTTATGATTAAATGAGGTATATTAAAGTTTAGAAATTAGTATTAGAAAATAGAAATAGAAAATTGGAGTCCAAATGGCACATACAAAGGCGAAGGGTACAAGTAAATTAGGTCGCGACAGTCGAGCCAAACGTCTCGGCGTTAAAATATTCGGTGGTCAGACTATTGAAGCCGGTCAAATTATTGTTCGACAACGTGGTAGCAAGTTTTATTCTGGCGAGGGTACTGCGATGGGCGCGGACGATACTTTATATGCAAAAGTTGCCGGTAAAGTTAATTTCAAGAAAACTCAAGTCATGAAATTTACTGGTTCAAAAGGTAATAAAACTATCGTTTCCGTGAGTTAAGATTCAACTGTACTAAAATAAAAAAATCACTTCTTGAGAAATCGAAGTGATTTTTTAAATCCTGCCTCTTTACAAATATCTGACTTTCTGGTAAGATAATAAAAGAATTTAGGGTTAATAAAACCCAAGAAATATAAAGGAATTAGTTTCTCTAATTTTTAATTTGCGGAGTAAAAAATGGATATTCAAAGTTTAACCAAAAGCTATCAAAAGAAAAATGTACCAGATATCAATGTTGGCGATACCGTCAAGATTTCTTTTAAAATTACTGAAGGCTCGAAAACTCGTATTCAGAATTTTGAAGGCTTAGTGATTACCACCAAGCATGGTAAAGGTTTAGATGGCTCAATTAAAGTTCGACGTGTGACCGATGGTATCGGTATTGAACGAACTTTTCCAATTCATTCGCCATTAATCGTGAAATTTGAAAAAGTTAAAAGTTATGCTCCAGGTAGAGCTAAACTTTACTTTGTGCGTGATTTGGTTGGTAAGAAAAAGAAAAAAGTAGTTGAAACTAAATCAGGCGAAATTTGGGAAGAACCAAGTGCTGATGAAGAAATCGCTCGAATTGAAGCCGAAAAAGCCGCTGAAGCCGAAGCTAAATTAGCTGAAAAAGAAAAAGAAGAACAAGCTCTTGAAGAAAAATTTGAAGAAGCGGTTCAGGCTCACTTAGAAGAGAAAACTGAAGAAAAAGCCGAATAAAAGTGCGGGTTTATTTTAAAAATTATATAAATATATGAAAAAATCCCGCTTGTCGGGATTTTTTTAGAGCAAAAATATGTCTTTTGAGCGTAAAAAATTGGGTGCTAGCGGCGAAGATGCGGCTTTAGAGTATTTACTTAAAAAGCATTATGTTTTAGTGACTAGAAACCTGCGCTTACCTTGCGGCGAAATCGATATTTTAATGCAAGATGGTAAAACTCTAGTTATTGTTGAAGTTAAAACTAAATCAAATTTTTTGTATGGTCTGCCGCAAGAAGAAGTCGATTGGCACAAACAATACAAATTGCGTCAGTTGGCCAGAGCCCTCAGTCAAAAGTTTCCTGATCACGACATCCGTATTGATGTTATTGGGATTGATGAAAGCACAAATACTGTCGAGCATTTTGTTAACGCCGTTGAAGAAATGTGATACGCTAAAATAAATAAGATTGTCGATTCTCCTCCGAAAATATGGAGGTTAAAAAGGAAAATATGTCAGAAGAAATTAGAACCAGAATTGCCCCAAGTCCAACCGGTTTTTTTCATATTGGTACGGCCCGCGCCGCGCTTTTTAACTGGTTATTTACTCGTAGATTCGGCGGTAAATTTATTTTAAGGATTGAAGATACAGATAAAGAACGTTCAACCGAGGAATACGAAATTGATATTATGGAATGCATGAATTGGTTGGGCATGGATTACGATGAGGGTCCGGAAACTCAGGGTGAATTTGGTCCTTACAGGCAAAGTGAGCGCTCAGAGATTTATAAAAAATATGCTGATCAATTATTGGCTGATGGTCACGCTTATCGCTGTTATTGTACTTCCGAAGATTTAGAGGCTGAGAAAAAGTCAGCCGAAGCTAATCATTTGCCTCCAAAGTACTCTGGTAAATGTCGTAATTTAACGCCTGAGCAAATTGCGCAATATGAAAAAGAGGGAAGACCTTCAACTTTAAGGTTTAAAATTGAAGAAGATCAACCGGTGAAATTTAAAGATTTGATTAAAGGTCCGATGGAATTTGATCCGAAATTATTTGGTGATTTTGTGGTCCTGAAATCAGATGGACTACCGACTTTTATGTTCGCTGGTATTGTTGATGATACGGAAATGAGAATTACTCATGTAATAAGAGGCGAGGATCACTTGTCGAATACGCCAAGGCAAATTTTGTTAGCCCAGGCCATGAATTTGCCTATTCCGGAGTATGGTCACTTGCCAATGATTTTAAATTCTGACAAAACCAAAATGAGTAAGCGTAAAAATCCGGTTTCAGTTAGTCATGATTTTCGTGATCAGGGTTATTTGCCAGAAGCCATGATTAATTTTATGGTTTTACTTGGTTGGTCACCATCGGTTAATAGTATTTTGGATGGACCGACTAAGACCGACGAACTTTATACGCTTAAAGATTTAACCAGTGGTTTTGATTTGGCTGATATTGGTAAGAGTCCAGCGATTTTTGATCAAACTAAACTCGATTATTTTAATGGTTACTATATTCGTCAAATGGATTTAGGTGAATTAACTCATCGAGCTTTACCGTTTTTGCAAAAAGCTGGGTTGATTAAAAAAGAAAGTGAAGAACTTTTACAAATAATTGCTTTGGTTCAGGAACGACTCAAGAAATTATCAGAACTACCAGAGCTAACGGATTTTTTCTTTCACCTGCCAAATTATGAAGCGGACCTGTTAATTCCTAAAAAGGGAACAAAAGAGGCAACACTCAAAGCTTTAGAAGAATCGAGTCAAGCTTTGGCGCAAGAAGATGATTTTAGTCGTGATTCACTTGATAATTTGCTTCGAGCCTTAGCCGTTAAACTTGGTCTTTCGGCCGGTGAAGTTTTGTGGCCAATTCGAGCCGCACTTTCAGGTAAACCAGCCTCGCCCGGTACGTTTGAACTTCTTGGTTTTTTTGGTAAAGACGAGAGTTTAGCGCGTATGAAAAAAGCCATCGATATGCTAAAATAAAATTAATATGAAAATAAAAGTATTAGAAATCATGGGCAAATCTCCATTTGCCGCGGAAATTTCCAAAGGATTTATATGAGTAAAATTAAGGTCTTGGAAATTATTGGAGACAGCTCTCTTGCTGGCGCGCCGCGCCATCTCTTATCGATTTTAGAAAATCTTGATACGACTAAATATAAAATTGCTTGTATTTGTCCACCTGGCCCGTTGGCTGGCGAGATTCGTAATTTACACCGACCGATCGACATCGAAGTGATTTCAATGAATTCTCGATCTGATTTTCGGGCTATTGGAAAAATTCGAAAAACTATCAAGCATCTTGTGCCAGATTTAATTCATGTCCATGGTACACGCGCAGGGGCGCTTGGACGAATGGCGGCGTTTGGCTTGGGTATACCAGTAATCTACACTGAGCACCTTTGGACCAGAAATTTTAATTTGAAAAATCGAGCCTTAAATTATCTTCATCATGTTGGTGGTTGGTTTTTTGATTTATTTACCACTCAAAATATTGCTGTCTCCGAAGCAGTTAAAGACTTCATGATCGATAATAATATTTCTTATGCCCAGAAAATTAGGGTTATTTACAACGGTATTGAGCCGACCAAAGTTAAAGCCAATATTTTTACTAAGTCTGATAAAGAAATTTGGCTTGGAACGGTTGGCACATTGATTCCGCTTAAAGGTGTTCAATATTTGATTGCAGCTTTGCCTAAAGTTCGGAAGGAATTTCCGGAAGTTAGACTTGAAATTATTGGTGACGGTCCTTTTAAGCGAGAACTGGTTGGTTTGACGAAAAAATTGAAACTTCAAAAATTTGTTAAATTTGCTGGTTTTCAAGCTGATGTGGAAAAAAGTTTAGCTAAACTTGATATATATGTTCAACCGTCAACTTCAGAAAGCTTTGGTTTGGCGATTGTCCAGGCTATGTCAGTTGGATTGCCGATTGTCGCTACGCGTACCGGTGGTATTCCGGAATTAGTGGTGGAAAATCGATCCGGAATTTTAGTTGAGCCAGGTCAGATCAAAGAGTTATCGGAAGCGATTTTAAAATTGCTTCACGATCGCGGTTTGGCAAAAAAGATGGGTGAAATGGCTCGTCGTGAGTCAGTAGTAAGATTTAACCTTAAAGATATGATTAAAGAAGTGGAGGAAGTTTATGACGAAGTGGCTAAAAACCCTGTTTTCCCTGAATAGTTTAAAAAAAGCTTTAGGTAGCGAGCTATTTTATAATGCCACCAAATTTAATTTCCACGTCGAGATCTCGGAAGAAATACATGTTAAAAAAGCCCTCGTTTTAGCGCCTCACCCAGACGATGATTGTTTTGGTTGTGGCGGTACGATTAAAAAAATAACCGAAAGCGGCGCTGAGGTGACGGTCGCTTATTTTTTTGACGGTTCTGGTGGTGTTAAAACCGGTGAGGCTAAGCGTAACAACGAATTAGTTTCAACCAGAAAAAAAGAAGCTAAATCCGCGGCCGATATTTTGGGTGTTAAACAGCAATTATTTTTTGGTTATAAAGACGGTACATCTGGTCCGGGTGTAGCTGCTATTCGAGCGCTTCGGGACTTGATTAAAAGGGTTGAGCCTGATATAATTTTTGTACCATCCTTTTTGGATAATCATCCTGATCACAGAACGGTCAACGAGATTTTAGTTAAAGCTTTGGTCAAAATTGAGGTTGTTTCGGAGATTTGGGCTTATGAAGTTTGGACGCCAATTCTAGCTAATAGAATCATGTTGATTAATGCCGAGCTCGATGCCAAACAACAATCGATTAAGGCTCACGAAAGTCAGTTGGCTAGTCGTGGTTACGAAAAGGCAGTTTTGGGTTTAAATCAGTACAGAGCTGAGATTAACGGGGAAAAAGGTTTGGCCGAAGCATTTTTTGCTTCAACGCCGGAAATTTATATTGATTTCTATAAAAAAACTTTAAATTAAAGGTTAATATGAAAATCGTATTTTTTGAAGCCACTTTAGAAGAACAAAAGTATTTTGGCGAAAAGTTGCCAAATGATGATTTGGTTTTTAGCGAAGAGGTTCTGGATGAAAATACCGAACAAAATTTGAACGAGATTGAGATTGTTTCCGTTTTTATCTATTCAAAGGTTTCGGCTAAAGTTCTGAAAAAAATGCCTAATTTAAAGTTAATTATTACGCGTTCGACTGGTTTTGACCATATTGATTTGGCTTATGCTAAAGAAAACCAAATTACGGTGACGAATGTACCAGCGTATGGTGAAAATACGGTGGCTGAACATACTTTTGCTCTGATTTTGGCTTTATCTCGAAAAATCGTTGCTAGTTCTGAACACGTCCGTCATAATGGTGATTTTTCGCTGGAAGGTCTGCGCGGCTTTGATTTAGAGGGTAAAACCATCGGTATTATCGGAACCGGTAAAATTGGTTCAAAAGTGGCAAAAATGGCAGCAAGTTTTGATATGAAAATTGTGGCTTACGACCAATTTAAAAATGAAGATTTAATCCGCAAATATAAGGTTGAATATTTACCTTTAAAAGATGTTTTGGCAAAATCCGATGTTGTATCTTTAAACCTCAGACATACGGCCGAAACGCATCATTTGATCAATGCAGAAACTATCGAATACATTAAGCCTGGCACTGTTTTAGTTAATACGGCTCGAGGTGGTTTGATTGACACACCGGTTTTATTGCCAGCTTTGGATAGTGGTAAATTAGCCGGGATTGGTTTGGATGTTTTAGAGGAAGAAGGTTCGGTTAAAGAAGATATTCAGTTAACTAGCCGCCAATTTACTCGTCGTAGCTTGATGGTTGGCCTAGCTAATGCGCTTTTGGTGCACAAGCCAAATGTGATTATTACGCCTCATAATGCTTTTAATTCAGTCGAGGCGTTTAAGAGAATTATGGATACGACAATTGAAAATATTGTATCGTTTGAAAAAGGCGAGCCGATTAATACGGTTTTAGCCGAATAGATTTCCTGTTTAAGGTTCCCAAGTCGTCTAACGGTAGGACGTCTCCCTCTGGAGGAGAAGGTTCTAGGTTCGAATCCTAGCTTGGGAGCTTTGCACAGGAATTATGGCGCGGTCGTCTAGTTGGTCCATAATTTTCCGAAGAAAATTTCCGCGGTCGAATCGGAATTCGACCTATGACACATGGTTCTTATGGATATTGTTTTTTGGCCTCATCGTCTAGCGGTCAGGACACTAGGTTCTCATCCTAGAAACAGGGGTTCGACTCCCCTTGAGGCTACCAAAAAATATCCATGAAATCACGGCTCTTTTGCCTTCGGCAAAATATTTGACAATGAGCGAATTCCGTCCGCGCTACCAAATAAAAATTGACCCTTGTGGTCTTTTTTTAGTATCAAAAAACCCGATATTTTATATCGGGTTGTAACCTGGAAGTTAACCGGTAGTTAAAGTTCTTTTTGTTTGATGAACTATTATTTGGTGGCCAACTTTTTCGAGAATTTCTTTGAATTTTTCAACATTTTTTGATTCAATTAGAAGAACACTTTTGGGTATTTTCGACTCCCTGATTAGTTTTACCAGGTATTCTTCGCTAAAAGATTCTTCGGCCCCAATACCGATATTATGTTTTTCTTTAGTAATGAATATACTCCAGACTTTTGGCCTGGGTTCACTAAATTCTAATCGGCCATAACTTTGGTTCAATGGAGGCATAATATTGGCAGCTGGATTTTGATCTAATTTTACGAGACCGTAAGAAGAACCTAAGAAATCCTGGCGAATTTCAGCAGGTAAGCCGCAAGAACGGATAAATTTTGAACTGATCAAGCCAGTATCATGCATTTTGT
>Ga0194053_10000395_pt1 | contig 33329 bp, 22 predicted proteins | sample SepL228m_MetaG_FD_161684 | JGI IMG/M metagenome (GOLD analysis project Ga0194053, IMG submission 161684) | Anoxic zone freshwater microbial communities from boreal shield lake in IISD Experimental Lakes Area, Ontario, Canada - Sep2016-L227-8m | ecosystem: Environmental > Aquatic > Freshwater >... | reverse complement strand
TTTTATCGTCTTATTGAACAATCAGTAAATGCTAATCAAATTACTGAAGCAGACTTGATTCATGGTTACAATTGGGATGAACATGATAGTAAAAGCAGTAGGAGGAGCTAACCGACTACCCCGTTTAGATTTAATAAATTTTTATTGGCATTTGTCATCAAAGCGATAGATAATGCAGTTTCACCTGTTGCTGACATCAAACTCATGTCAGTTCCTTTGCCAATTAATATTCTCAGTGCATCAGCATTATTATAATAAACTGCAATCATTGCTGGCGTTAATCCTTTAGCATCCTGAATATCAGGATTAGCACCGTTTTCAAGCATATATTGCAATATATCATTTTTATTCACATCCATTACAATAGAATGCAGCAAAGTTTTTCCTTGAGCATTTTTCAAATTTGGATCAGCTTTTTTTTCTATCAACAATTTAACTACATCAAGCGTAGTTGCGACGTGAAGTGGCTGATTTACTCCACGGGTTATATTATTTACCTGTGCACCCCGCGCCAACAACAGAGTTATTATCTCCATATTCTCTTGCTGAATCGCGTAATACAATAACGATCTACCTTCTGAATCATACATATTTACATCATTCACCTTGTTTATCATCATAGTTGCTAACTTCGTCATATTATTCTCAATAGCGATATGCACGGGAGATACGATAATCCTGATAAAATCATCTTCTTTATACCCATATATCTCAATTTTAGCGTTTTTACTTAACAGAAATTCCGCTGCCTTTTCACTTTTACTGTTAACCGCGTAAAATAACGGTGTACGGAATGACGTGTCATACAAATTGATATTTGCCCCACTGGCTAATAATAGCTCCATAGCGTTTACGGTGCCATATCTGGCTGCGTTCTGCAACGGGGTGCGCGATAACCTTCTGGTTATTGAGTTCGCCATCCCTTGACCTTCTACATACGCACCTTTTTCTAACAGGTACTTCATTACCTCAATTGCCCCATTCATCGCCGCTACTGATAACGCGGTATCACCTTCGCCATTATAACTGTTTACCGGAACCCCATTCCCCAGACATTTTTTTACCAGATCAAGATTATTGTTGCTTATCGCATCAAATAATGATTCCGGACGTGTAGTATCAACATCATACTTAGCACCATTTGCGATTAAAATATCTGCTATAGGTTTTGAATCAGTTGGAAAATCAGGGAGTGTTACTAATTTGGGATTGCTGAAAATCTCTTTATCAGTATTTTGAATATCATTATATTGAGAGCAACATCTATATACTAAGTCAAGTAAAGTTCCATATTGGTAAAATCCACCTTTATAATTAATTTTTTGTTGTTTATTAAATAGCATTCCATATGGTGTCAACTTAGTATCTTCAATATCACCGTTAACATTACAACCTTTATTCAGAAACAATTTCACCAATCGTTGACTGCGGATACCAACAGCCATATGCAATGGTGTAACACCATCAATTATAATACCATCATTCATCAACATTGTTGATAATTCGCCTGATTTTATGTCTACTAACGATTTTACAGTTGCCCCTTTATTTAGAAGATATTCACACATCTCATACCGGTCATAAGCCGCCGCTGCTGATAGCAGAGAAATCCTGACATTTTTATCTGTTATCCCTTTCGGTAATCCGGTATTAATATCATATTCTTTCGTCAGATAATAATTTATAATATCAACATATCCGCACGCCGCAGCAATATGCATTGGAGTAACGGTATGTAATAACATACCAGCCTTCTCATAATATGGAAATCCCGCTTGTTCTAATACCTTTATCATTTCAATATCATCGCGAAATGCAGTCCATGATATTAAATTGCTGTTTACATCAAAATGCCCTTTCATTTCACAATTATCCAACATGTATTTCACTATCTCAATCCTGCCGTTCATCACCGCAACTTCCAATGGTGAATACTTTCTCCAACCATTACTGACTTTTATTGTTTTTTGCCAATATATCATTTTTGGTAGCATTGTAATCTTGTTTGCTAATATCGCGTTCAACACGTCCGCCTGCGCAAAAACAAAACTTGTTAGGAACATTATTACAAATGTCAAAAAATATTTCATTGAATCTCCCATCTCATATTCTATCAACAATATTTTACTTTATTTAAATAGAACTCTCAACTATTTTGAAACCTTCGGAACGCCGGGGACGGCGTTCCCTACAGGGTTCTGAATATAATTTACAAGATTAAAAACAATACAATTTTAATTAAAAAGAGCAGGACAAAAAATCCTGCTCTTTCGCTTTTTTCTATATTTTCAGTCCAGACTATATTTTTCCAACTATCAGGCTGCCGTTGTGACCGCCGAAACCGAAGGAGTTGGACATGGCGTATTTGATTTTTCCCTGGCGCGGGGTGTTGGGGATGCAGTCGAGGTCGCATTCCGGGTCTGGCTCGGAATAGTTGATGGTGGCGGGCAGGAAGTCCGCGTTCATCGCTTTCAGACAGATGATCAACTCAATCGCGCCGCTGGCACCCAACAGGTGGCCGGTCATCGATTTTGTTGATGACATCGGTATTTTGTAGGCGGCATCGCCGAATACTGATTTAACAGCCATGGTTTCCACGCGGTCATTAGTCGGTGTGGATGTGCCATGAGCGTTAATATAAGAAATCTCTTCAGGTGATATGCCAGCCTGGCGAAGCGCCATCTGCATTGCTTTTGCCGCGCCTCTGCCCTCTGACTCTGGCGAAGTGATGTGGTATGCGTCGCCGGTAGCGCCGTAACCAATTAATTCGCCGTAAATCTTTGCGCCGCGAGCTTTAGCAAATTCATATTCTTCCAGAATGATTACCCCTGCGCCTTCGCCCATGACGAAACCATCGCGGGTTTTATCGAACGGACGACTGGCGGTTGCCGGGTCTTCATTGCGGGTGGACATCGCTTTCATAGAGCCGAAACCTGACATCGCAAACGGGGTGATGGTAGCCTCGGCACCACCAGTAATAGCCACTTTCATCGCGCCGCGGCGAATCATCTCGGCTGCCTCGCCAATGGAATGGGCAGCGGATGCGCAGGCGGTGACGATGGACATGTTCGGGCCTTTGGCGTTATGCTCGATAGATACCATGCCGGAAGCCATGTCGCTGATAAGCATGGGAATCATATACGGGCTGACGCGGTTGGGACCGCGCTCTACCAATGCGGTGTGCTGTTTTTCCAGTGTTGACATACCGCCGATACCGGAGCCGATTATTACTCCAACCTCGTCGGATATCTCATCTGTTATTTCCAGACCGGAATCTTCTATTGCAAACTTTGATGCTACAGCAGCAAATTGCACGAATCGGTCCATATGTTTCACTGTTTTTCTGTCTATCCAATTGCTGGCGTCAAACTCTTTAATTTCGCAGGCAATGGTGGTTACATGATCTGTTGTATCGTATCCGGTAACTGTTGTTGCGCCCGATTTGCAATCGACGATTGATTGCCAGAAGCTATCAATGCCGATGCCCAACGGAGTCACAGCACCCATGCCGGTAACTACTACGCGTTTTGCTGACATCTATATCATCCTTTATATTTTTTGTTTTCTGTGGTGAATATACACCACTGACCCGCCCGGCGCACCCAAATTAAACCATATTAAAATAATGGCCGTTACTTGAATATTATGCGACGGACGGGCCGAAAATGGATCGATTACCAGTAGATTAATTAGCCAAGTTTGCCGCTGATATAAGTAACAGCGTCTTTAACAGTCTTAATCTTCTCGGCATCTTCATCAGGAATATTGCCTAAGTCCTCGAATTCCTCTTCAAGACGCATGATTAACTCAACTTGTGCCAATGAATCGGCGCCCAGGTCATCCTGGAATGATGAGTCAATGGTTACTTCTTCCATTGCGACGTTTAATTCTTCGGCAACGATTTTGCGAACTTTCTCGATGATCTGTTCGGACATTTTTTTCTCCTCGAATATGCTGATTAACGTTAGCGCACGTATATTACCGACTTTTACCGATTTTGAAAAGAGGGGTAAATCCAGCATAGTTTTTATCTGTATTATTATTTTCTATCATTCAAAGCTAAATTCCTGCAAATTATGAATATTTCGATGAAATATTTCATAAAAAATTGTTGAAATATCATGAAATATTTCAACAATTATTCACAAAAACAGTGATTTTACTTGTTACTTCCTCAAAATTCTTCTAATTGCCTCAAATGCCAAATCATCCGGCACTGCGACACTGCCGATTTCGCTCACTCGCGGACCAAAACTACCATGGTAATCGCTGCCCCCGGTGCAAATCAACCCGTGACGTTTCGCCAATTTCAGCATTTTGTTGCATTCCTTTATTGAATGGTCAAAATGAAATGCCTCAATGCCGTCTAAACCAGCATTTATCAATGTCATAATCACGCGATGCGGGTCGCTGAGTTTGCCAGGGTGTGCCAGCACCGCCACCCCGCCGGCGGCATGGATTAATTTAATGGCGTCCTCAGCGGTAAATACAGTACGGGGAATATACGCCGGACAGCCATAACCGATATATTTATCAAATGCTTCATTATAACTTCTTACCTGTCCGGCTTCGTATAAAGCTTTGGCAAGATGAGGACGGCCTGCCGAACCATGACCGGCAATCGCCAGCACTCTTTCCAACTCAACCGGTTTGCCGATTTGCCCCAAACGTTCCACCATTTTTTTAATCCGCACGATCCGCGCTTCCTTGCGTTCCTGCACACCGGTCAGCATTATTGGCGAGTCCACCGGGAACCCATAACCTAATATATGTACTTCCTGACGGCCATAATCAGTATTTATCTCAACACCAGTTATAACATATACTCCGCACAAAGCCCCTGCCGCGATTGCTTCCCCCACCCCGGCCACCTCGTCATGGTCGGTAATGGCGATATACTTAACCCCATTAGCCGCCGCCAGCCCAACTATTTCACCAGGACTCAACGTACCATCAGAATAAGAAGAATGAATATGTAAATCAATAATAGGCATGATGAATCGATTATACAGGTTTGTAACGGAATAGAGAATGGAGAATGGAGAATTGAGAATTTTTAGGATGAGTGTCATTAAACACTATCGGGCAAGTTGCCTGCGGTTCAAATCTTTGTCTTTTTTCTAAAATAAAATCAATTATCGTCACTTTATAAATATATTTAAATAATTCTAAACGCTATAAAAATCACCAAATTTATAATACCAAAACATTTTTTTTACATTTTTATTCGTTCTAATGTTTAAAACCTTGACAGAGGTGGTATAAAACATTAACCTAATCCTGCATGTCGTGGTAAACTGTTTGTATTTATTAATGCAGTTTTACCGGCAGACGATCTAATATTTAAAGGTCGCCTGCCTTTTTTGTTTAATAAATAAATAGTATACCCGTGATACAGGCATGCAAATTAGAATCTTTTATCCAAAGGGGATTATCTCATGAGCGAACATCGCGAATTGCAAGAATGGGTCGCCGAAATGGCGCGAATGTGTCAGCCAGACAATATAGTTTGGATTGATGGTTCGGAAGAGGAAAAAGACCGCCTTACTGAAGAGGCAGTCGCAAATGGTGAGGTAACCCTTCTTGATCAGAAACGCTGGCCGGGTTGTCTTTACCACCGCACCGCCATAAATGACGTTGCGCGTACCGAAGATTTAACCTTTATATGTACCAGCCTGCGTGAAGATGCCGGCCCAAACAATAACTGGATGTCACCTGAAGAAGGATACAAAAAAACTGGCGAACTATTCGACGGCAGCATGAAGGGCCGTACCATGTACGTAATCCCCTTCAGTATGGGTCCTGTCGGCAGCAGCTTCAGCAAAATTGGCGTTGAATTAACCGACAGCATCTATGTCGTACTTAACATGCGCATTATGTGCCACATCGGCGCACCGGTTCTGAAACAGTTGGGAACCGGCGGCAGCTTTACCCGATGCCTGCATAGCAAAGATAAATTAGATATCAAACGCAGATTAATCATGCATTTCCCCGAGGACAACACCATCTGGTCAGTTGGCAGCGGTTACGGCGGAAACGTATTGCTGGGCAAAAAATGCCTGGCTCTGCGCATAGCATCACATCTGGGCCGCCGCGAAGGCTGGATGGCCGAACACATGCTGATCATGGGTATTGAAGACCCGGAAGGCCGTATTGAATATATCGCCGCCGCATTCCCCAGCGCATGTGGAAAAACCAACCTGGCCATGTTATTGCCGCCGGAAGGTTTGAAGGCGAAAGGCTACCGCATCTGGACCGTTGGCGACGACATAGCCTGGATGCGAATTGATACCGATGGCAGACTGTGGGCGATTAATCCCGAAGCCGGCTTCTTTGGCGTGGCTCCCGGTACTAACTCAAAGTCTAACCCGAATATGATGAAAACCATCACCAAAAACACTATATTCACCAACGTTATTTTAACTCCCGATGGCGATGTATGGTGGGAAGGCGGCGACGGTACTCCGCCACCGCAAGGTACTGACTGGCAAGGCAATCCGTGGACTCCGGAAACCGTTGACGAAAATGGCAAGAAAGTCATCGGCGCACATCCAAACAGCCGCTTTACCGCTCCGCTGCGCCAATGCCCGTCAGCATCATTCCGCACCGAGCATCACCATGGTGTGCCCATCAGCGCGATAATATTCGGCGGTCGCCGCGCATTGCTGGCTCCGCTGGTTTATGAATCATTCGACTGGGAACACGGCGTATTCGTAGGTTCATCAATGGCATCAGAACGCACTGCTGCCGCATTCGGCAAGCAGGGTGAAGTTCGCCGCGACCCGATGGCGATGCTGCCATTCTGCGGTTACAACATGGGCGACTATTTCGGTCATTGGTTGGATATGGGACGCCGCATGAAAAACCCGCCGAAAATTTTCAATGTAAACTGGTTCCGCCAGGATGAAGATGGCAAGTTCCTATGGCCTGGTTTCGGCGAAAATCTGCGCGTAATCGAGTGGATTCTTGATCGATGCCGCGGCGAAGCTGAAGCCCGCGAAACTCCAATTGGTTATGTTCCGACTCCTGATTCAATCGACCTGACCGGACTTAATATCGATCAGAAGAACATTGACAAATTAATCGCCATAAATCGCGATGATTGGAAAGAAGAAGTTAATTCCATTTCTGCGTTCTTCGACACCTTTGGCAATCGTCTGCCCAAGGAATTAAAAGAACAACTGGATAAATTGACCCAACGGCTGGAATCTCCAATTTCATTTATGCACAGCGGTGTGGAGACACGACCACTTGCAACAGAATTAAATGAGATTATCGAACGTGAAAACGAAGTTGTATTCAGCATGCTGTCACAGTTTGGCCGCCGGGTATTTTTCCCGAAAGGCATCCTGGCACAAAGCGCGGAAGCAACCGAAAAAGCTAATAAATTTAACGCCACCATCGGCATTGCTTCTGAAGGCGGAAAACCGATGGCGTTAAAATCTGTAATGTCGCATTTTAACGGACTTACTGCAGCAGAAACGCTGACCTATGCCCCACCGCTGGGAAGAGCCGACCTGCGCAACAAGTGGAAAGAACAGTTATTAGCCAAGAACCCGAGTCTTGCCGGCAAACCAATCAGTACCCCGGCAGTAACCGGCGGCGTTACCCACGCATTAAGCGTGGCTGGCGACCTGTTCATTGATTCCGGTGATATGGTGCTGGTTCCCGATAAGTTCTGGGAGAACTATGAACTGCTGTTCAGCGTTCGTCTGCAGGCACAGATGGCAACCTATCCTTTCTTCAATGATGGCGATGGATTGAATATCGAAGGACTGCGCCAGGCATTGGCAACCCGGGTAAACGCAAACAAAACGATTCTCGTGCTGAACTTCCCGAATAATCCGACTGGTTATTCAATAACCAAGGCTGAAGCTGAAGCGGTAGTAAATACTCTGAAAGAAGCAGCAGAAAACGGCTGCAAACTGATTGTCATCAGCGATGACGCATACTTTGGACTGTTCTATGGCGACGATGTATTGCAGGAATCACTATTCGCCAAGGTTGCCGGACTGCATAAAAATATCCTTGCCATTAAGGTAGACGGCCCAACTAAAGAAGAATATGTCTGGGGTTTCCGCACCGGCATGATAACCTTTGGTGCTGTTGCCGACCAGAGCGTTGACGCACTGTATGGCGCGTTAGAGAAAAAACTCGCCGGCACTATCCGCAGTGCCGTCAGCAACTGCAGCCATCCCGCGCAGTCTATCCTGGTAAAAGCGATGAACTCACCGGAGTTTGCCGCTGAGTGCGAAGAAAAGAAAGCGATATTAGAAGCACGCGCCAAGAAAGTGCAGCAAATACTCGCCAACCCTGACTTCGCAAACCTGTGGGATGCCTACCCGTTCAACGCAGGATATTTCATGTGCGTTAAACTGAAAGGCATCGACGCGGAAACCTATCGTAAGCATCTGCTATCGCAGTACGGCGTAGGCGTGATAGCCGACGGCAAACACGACATCCGCATCGCATTCAGCGCGGTAGACATAGATAAACTGGAAGAACTATACAGCCTGCTGGCACAAGGCGCCAGAGACCTGCAGAACAAATAAAACCAAAAGCATAATCCCCCTGGCGACAGGGGGATTTTTTATTCCTTTAATTAACATCTATTTACCCGAACGGGCATTGACATTTTATCCTTCACTATGGTATAAAATTACCCGCAGTCGGGGCGTGGCGCAGCTTGGTAGCGCACCAGTATGGGGTACTGGGGGTCGGAGGTTCAAATCCTCTCGCCCCGACCAAATCTTAAATAACCCACGGAAAACCGTGGGTTATTTTTTTATTCAGGCGGATCACCTGGATTACTTCTAAAGAAAAATTACTTCTTCTCTACAAACTCCAATGATGCGGAGTTCATGCAGTATCGTTTTCCGATTGGCTTGGGGCCATCGTCGAATACATGGCCAAGATGCGCGCCGCAAACAGGACATCGTACTTCTGTGCGGGTCATGCTATGGCTTTTATCAATTATTGTCAGCACGTTTTCCGGTGCGACTGGCTTGGTAAAACTTGGCCAACCGGTGCCAGAGTCGAACTTTGCATCTGTGGTGAATAAATCTGTGCCGCATCCGATACATTTGTAAACGCCTTTTTTATGGTTATCCCAATACGGATTGTCAAACGGCGGTTCAGTACCTTGTTTACGCGTTACCTCGTAGCTTAACTTGCCTAACTGTTTCAGCCATTCGTCATCGCTCTTTTTTACAACTGCTACTGTAATATCAGCGTTTTTCTCCAAGCTGAAGACTTTTACTTCATCTTTCAATTTTACATCTTCTGATTTTACGCCGGAAGGTATCGCACAGGCATTTGCTTTGCAGGATACTCCATGTTTCTCATCATATTTCTGGTGATAATCTTCTGCCACATAAAATTCTTTAGCCGGCAAAATATCAGTGACTATTGGACTTGTGAATTTCTTCATATTTACCAATTCCGCTTTCATCTTTTCTGCTTCAGTTTTTTGTGCTTCATTCAGATAAAACACCACTGATTTATATTGAGGTTTATATCGATTAGTCGGGTCGTGACTTCCCCAGAAAGTATTCAATAAATCGTAATAGGTTGTCACTTTTGGGTCAAAAGTGATTTCCACCACCTCGGTATGTCCGGTTTTTCCACCACATACCATTTCATAGTCAGGATTAACTGTTGTTCCGCCAGAATACCCTACGCGGGTGGCAACAACACCATTCAAGTTTTGAAAATCGGCCTCTGCACCCCAAAAGCACCCCAGGCCAAATATCGCTTTTTCCATAGCTTTTCCTTTCGTATCTGCTGACATTGCCGGCTTGTTATAGGTAAAAATTATCACACCAACTATCGCTGCCAACGCCATAAATAACAGAATCTTTATCATTGTAATACCCCCTTTTATTACTGTATTACAATATCGTTATCCCCTTTGAAAGCTGGTATCAAACATTGAAAATATGAAATACGTATCATTCTTTATTGACATTTTTGGTGATGTAGGAATACTATATAATCATAAAGTTATTTAATAATTTTAAAAGGTTGAAAAATGCATCGAGTAAATTTAGCTATCATCGATATAAGCAAATATATTTCCCGTATAATCTTTTTAACGATTATACTCGTCGCTGCATATTATCCGATTTGTGCCGCGGAGTTATCGCAGGTTACATTGACTACAAACCCGTTGAATACCGCACAAATTGGTATGCCGGTAACGTTAACCGCCAGTGCAACCGGTGGAACAAATCTTCAATATAAATTCATGACTGGCACTTCCTTAATGCGCAGTTTCAATAGCAGCAACACCTTGACTTTTACACCAACAGTTGTAAAAACCTACAACTTAACAGTAGTTGTTCGTGATTTAAATGGTGTAGATCCAAACGCAACTGTTATATCACCAATTGTCAGCTTTACAATAATTAATATACCGCTAACAGCAGTTTCCTTAACAACATCACCATTAAATAGTGTCGTCATCAATACACCTGTTACACTTACAGCAATCGCTACCGGTGGTACAAACATTCAATATAAGTTCATGGCAGGTACTTCTTTGATGCGCAGTTTCAACAACACTAATTCCTTAACATTTACACCAACAGTTGCTAAAACATATAATTTCACTGTAATCGCTCGCGATTTAAGCGGTATAGACCCAAACGCAACGGTAACGTCAACGATTGTGAACCTTACTATTACTAATCCACCACTGACAACTGTTTCAATGACAACTTCACCATTGAATACGGCTTTTATCAATACTCCAGTCACGCTGACGGCTGCTGCAACAGGCGGTGGCAATATACAATATAAATATATGGCAGGTGCATCATTGCTGCGCAGTTTCAATAACAGCAACACCATGACATTCACACCTACAGTATTGAAAACTTATAACATAACTGTAATCGCCAGAGATTTAAATGGTGTAGATCCAAACGCAACCGTAACATCCGCAATATCAAGCATAACAATTGTCAATAAACCAGCACCGCCGCAAGGTGACAATTTATTGGAGACAATGACTGTTGATGGATTTACCAGAACTGCTTTAGTCTCAACCGGTCATTCAGATAATCCCCCGCTGCTGCTGGTTTTCCATGGTTTTGGCGGTTATGCCAGCAGCATGGAATCACTTACGAAATTCCACCAGTTATGGCCCGAGGCGACAGTGGTCTACCCACAGGGATTAGATGTAGTAAAACCCAGTATACAATATTGGGCGCCAGGCTGGCCGGATTACCCCGATGAATATAAAACAGCGGACGCAATAAACCAGTACCATGACAGAGATATTCATTTTATTGACGCATTATTAACATTAATGAGAAATAAGTATCAAATTGACCAAAACCACGTATATGCCACAGGATTCTCAAATGGCGCTACTTTCTCCTATCTTTTATATACGCTGCGCCCCGGCATATTTAATGCTTTCGCCGGTTTGGCAGGTCCAGCGACATTTCTTAATTACGCTTTTACATCTCGTCCTGTTCTCACCATAAATGGTACCAACGATGCGTACGTACCTGCTGATTTAGCCGCTTCGATGAAAGCGGAATTCATGCGTGTCAATCAGTGCAGCAGCACATCCGCAAGCTGGCAATTTAATTCAGCATATTCAATATATAATCCTGCAGTACCTTCTGGTGAACCATTAGTGTGGTATCAACCTAACAGCGGGCATACCTGGATATCCGGTGCCAGTGAAGCTATGATCGCATTTTTTAAAGCACATTAATATCAACCAGCCATATAACCAGCAAAAGGAACTGATATGAATACCATTAATATTGATTGCGATTTTCCTGGTGGAAATATTGTGGTAGATAAAATTAAAAATGATTTTATCTTTTTACATCAAGACCTGCGCGACAGTGCTGGCTGGTGGTTTTACTGGTCTTTTCGTGTTACCGGGACGGCTGGCACAACACTAACTTTCATATTCACCGATGGCGAACCTATCGGCGTAAATGGCCCGGCAATATCAACTGACAAGGGATTCACCTGGTTCTGGCTTGGTATTGACAGTGGAGGATTGCAATCATTTACCTACGAATTTCCTGCTGATTCCGATGAAGTGAGATTCTCCTTCGGCATACCTTACCTGCAATCAAATTGGACTGAATTTATACAAAAGCATGCAGAAAATTCACTTCTTCGACCAGGAACTCTATGTATTTCCCGCAATGGCCGCATTGTAGAGTATGCAAATATCGGCAATTCAAACGCAAAGATGCATATATTATTAACGTCACGCCACCATTGCTGCGAGGCTATGGCTAATTATGTGCTGGAAGGTTTATTGGATTCAATACTGGCAAATGACACCACTTCAGCGCAATGGCTGGCAAATAATGCAGAAATTCTGGCTATTCCATTTGTAGACAAGGACGGTGTAGAGGAAGGTGACCAGGGAAAGAACCGCACGCCAAGAGATCACGGTCGTGATTACATTGGCGTGTCAAATTATATTGAAACAGCAGCGATTCGTGAGATCGTTCCTAAATGGGCTAATAACAGACAGCTTGTAACCATAGATTTTCATTGCCCATGGATTCGCGGAAAATATAACGAAGATATTTACCTGGTAGGGTCGGATAATTCTCAAGTTTGGGAAGAACAGCAGCATTTTGGCGACATTTTAGAAGGCATCAACAAAGGTTCCCTACCATACAGCAGTACAAACAATCTTGCTTATGGCACTTCATGGAATACAAACAGTAATACCGCCAATGGTATAGGAATATCCAGTTGGGCTTCAGAAAATATAGGCGCAAAACTCGCCACATCAATTGAAATACCATATTCAAATGCGGGTGGTGTGACAATAACCCCCGATAACGCACGTGGGTTTGGCAAATACCTGGCAAAAGCGTTATACATTTACCTGACTCAATAAACCCAATCGCGAATCACACCTTTATGTTAGCCAAAATAACTGCAATGATACCAAAAATTATGGTGCCATACCACCCAATAGTACGGTGTTCTTTAAAAGCAATAGTGCCGACTATCGCGGTGAATACAATTGATGAAACTGCCCCCAGAGGAAATGCTATTACCGCGGGCAGTGCCATTGCATAACGCAATAACAGCGAACCGCCGACAGTACCCAATGCGGCTAAAAATACCGGCAAAACTTCATTTTTCCAGTTATTATCCTGCTTGGAACGGGCTGATGGATCGATAAGAAATGCCACAACAACTACTGCGTAAACAATAAAATAAAATGATGAACCGTACCTTTGCAGCATGGTTTTGCCATTTGTTATCGCTTGCATGGATAGGTCTTTTACTCCAAGATTAATCACACTGTCCATAAGCATCAGCAAAACCAGCAACATGCCGTAAAACAAGGTTTGTTTCATGGTTCGAGATGTTTCCCCTTCAAGGGTTGGCGGATGCGAAAAAGCGGCAGAAACCACGCAAATTACTGCAACACCGGCGGCTATATATTGCATGGGGAGAATAGCTTCGTGCCAAATAATGGACGCAGCAAAAATGACCGGAACAAAACTTAAACGCAAAGAGCACCATAATGCAGATAACGAACCACGTGCCAGCAATGAACGAAATAAATGAATTGCTACTATCTGTGATAAACCTGCTGCAATACCGAAAATAAATACCCGCATCGGTAATGTCGGTAATTCCTGCCATAATACCGGCGAGAAAAAAATCATGCCAACAATGAATGACATGCCGATAATTCTAAGCGGATGAATATGACGTCCGGTTCCTATTCGAGCGGCAACGCCAATTAATGAAAATAGAAAACCAGACATAATAGCAGCGAGTAAATACATTATTTCCCCAATCGCCGTCGATTGTACCATTTTATATCGAGAATTTAATCAATATTCAAGACAACTGGTGTTAAACCAGGAATATATTTGCAAGCTTCTTCAAAAACCTTGCGATAATTGCCATAAGCCATTGCCGTGTGATGAATGAATGGACCTTCAATAAGTATTCGCTCCCATCGCCGCCAATTATCCAATTTCATCCAAACATAATTATTCAATGTATCAGGACCAGTCATCGATTCTCCCTCACCTATTGCAAGCGCATATTCCCCACCATCGCCATCAAAACGGATAACAGTGATATTCCCATCATGCAATGGAAAATGCGGCATGCCGGAAACAGGACTGGGAAGAATCCAATGATGACCAATTTTTACCTTGCAGCCAGGTTTGCACATAGACAAAGGAGCGCCAGCATGCCAGAGCAAAACACCATTATCGTCTTCCGGGTGGCGAATAGTAATATCAGATAAAAATACTGGCTTTGTGCCATAACCGGCACGATGCAGCATAATGGTACTCACCGCACCATGAATGTCCGACTCGCAAGACACCGGTATGGTATCTGATACCATGCTGTTTGCCAGGAAACAATATGCGCCAAACTCATCAACCAGTGAATCAAAATCCTGCAATGCCAATCCGTCTAATTTCTCGTCTTCTGCTAATTTCAACATACCATCACGCACCGCCAGGATATGCATCAGCTTTTCATCGTCAAGATTTATTATTTCCATAGTTTTGCGCAGATTACTTGCTTCTACAGCGTATTTATCGTAATTTTCTTTCGCATGTTCACGTGCCTGGCGAATAAATGTGACCATATCAATAGGCAATATCTCAATATTAAAACGTTCCAGCAATTCACTTTCGTTGACAATGGTTGTCCAAAAGAAATCAATACGCTGACCGATATGCCCGATGCGCATTCCAGTATGAAACGCGGAAGCTACATTTGCCGCACGTAAAAAATTGTCAATTCCTTCAGTAAATTGCAGATCGCCAACCCGGCAATTTTCAATATATGTGAATGGCACCTTCAATTTATGCAATACCTTGCTTGATGCAAAAAGACCACAAAGAGAATCGCGGTATCGCGAGCCATCAGGCTTAGGTGCTTCATCCCGTGGACCCCATAACAGTGTTGGCACTCCCATTTTTCGTGCAATCATCCCCACCGCGCCTTCAGTGCCAAAGTTGCAATGCGGCATGAATATACAATCAACTTTCTGGCTTTTTAAAAATTCTACCACTGGCTCAACATCTGTCTGGCTGCGCACCATACCATCAGGAATTACTTCATCTAAATCAACATATCGCACTCCCATACCAGTAAGCAATTCCTGTATTTGTGCTTTGTAACGCATAGCATCCTCATGAGAAAATACAAATTTCCCAATTGGCACTAACCCGAGTAATGGTTGTTTTGACATGATGGTTATACCTTTTTATGAGTTTATAGTTTTCAGTGTTTAGTTTTCAGTGTTTTGAAATCGATTGCAGTCGGGTGAAATCGGGTGAAGTCGAAAATCAATTTACTATTCACGACCTCCCCTAACCTCTCCAAAGGAGGGGAATTTCACTCTTCACTCTTCTCTCATCTCTCTTCTTTTCGTCATTCTTGCTGCTCCCAGTAATGGGTCTGCTTGTATAGGAATTACTGCAATACCAATTTCCTGTGCCAGCATATCAACCCAACCTGCTGCTTTAATACCGCCGCCGGCAAGGAAAACTGGCTGCGATTTGTCTGGCTGCAGTTGCATTATTAAATTACCAATTCGAGCAACAATACTTTCCATTACCGAACGCGCAATATCTGCCCGGGTGTGGTAAAATGACAAGTTTCGCCAACTTCCAATGCCTGATGTTAAATCTGGTGTAAAAACCAATCCATTACTGCCGTGCGGTGCAGAAAGTGCATTGGTAAAAAATTTCTGGTAATCATCGCCATATCCAAGTATAGCCACTGCCCAATTAATTACATTCCCGCCATTATTATCAGTAGCAAGTAAAAAATATTTCCCGTCTGGATATGGACCACGAATTGCTATTCTATTACTGTTAAACTCAGGCAAATAATCCTGAACTTTATAAGCGACCAATGCGGTTCCAAGGGTTGCCAATACCCCGCCAGAACTCATTTCCGCGCCAAAAGCACCAGCAGTCTGGTCATTGCCAGCCAATACTATTGGTATACCGGACAGCAACCCCAATTCACTCGCCATTTCACCAGTAATAGCGGCTACAGTACCGATATCGTGCAATTGCGGCAACTGTTCTGTATTAAAACCACAGTTTTCTACCGCTTCTTTCCACCATGTACCGGCACTTAAAGAATATAAACCGCTCATCGCCGCAATATTATTATCAGTGACATGACATCCACTTAAAAGATAAACAAAATATGATGGCAACGGCATTAACATATCAGATGGCGATAATGCGAAGTTCTCAATTCTTGTTAAATGCAGCAGCATTGCTGCTTGCAATGACGGCAGCAAACTGCTGACACCTGCTATTTCGCTGAAACTATTCCACGGGGCAAATCCCTGCACTTGCTGACAGGTGGGCAATGCACGTTCGTCCTGCCAACTACGGAAAGAGATGCGGCACTTGCCGGTATCAGCATCCATAATAGTAAATGTTTGTGCCTGACTGGTAATCGCTATAGCTGTAATTGATTCAGGGGATATTTTTGCGCTTGCGATGGCGTTAGCAATACATACTTTAAAAGCTATCACAGCTTCATCAACCGGTAATTCAACCTTTCCCGCACCTGGATAGATATGCGTAACGCGTTCCTCGCCACTGCCAACTCGTTGAAGGTCAGTGGTAAATACAGCCGCTTTAAAACTGGTTGAACCAAGGTCAATGGCAAGATACATTTATACTTTTTCCCAACTATTGCTGACGTTGGACTGGCGCACACATTCCATCAAGCGTTGAATGTATATTCCCTGCTGCAATCCTGGTTCAGCGGGAATTCCTGCATAAACTGACGACATGAAGTTATACAGGCACGCCATGTGCGATCGCATCCAGCCGATGGCATTCTTTGGCGAAGGCAGCGAACCGCCGGGTTTTGGATAACGTTGTCCGGTATCGACAACTGTCCATCCGCGCATGCCGCCGATTGGCGCATCTGATACCCTGGCATCAAATACTTCCAAATGATGAGCATCCATGGTATTAAATCTCAGCGCGCCTTGTGAACCATGAATCTCAAAACGCAATTCGTCTTCAGTACCAGTGGCAATCTTTGTTGCTTCAATATTTCCTAATGCGCCATTAGCCATACGCGCCAGCATCATCACGCAATCCTCCGCGTTAACCGGAACCATTACATTGGGATTATCTACTGATGGCCGCTGCGGATAAGCGATTTTTGTTGTTGCAAATATCTCGCTGTAATCACCGAGAAGATAGTGCATCAAATCCATAATATGCGATGCCAGATCGGCGATAACTCCCCCACCCGCGTCACCGTTTAGTTTCCATTTTAACGGAGCCTTGGGGTCGGCACTGCCAGCATGCAGATAAGATGCCCGGAACTCCAGCGGTGTCCCGATAAAACCTTCATCCATCAACTGCTTTGCCCGCATCGTTGCCGGAAAAAACCTGTTTTGCAGCGTCATTTGTGCGATGCCACGATATGCAGGCAAGGAAGCGGCAATCTCCGCTGCTTCTTCCATATTTACCACCAGCGGCTTATCGCAATAAATATTTTTTTGCTGTGCCATGGCGGACAATAACGCGTCTTTGTGCTTGTTATTTGGAGAGCAAATGTGAACAATGTCGATATCCGGGTTTTCGGTTATTTCACGAAAATCGGTAGTTGCGAAATCGGCACCAATCACATCACGTCCTGCCTCTGCCGACGATATCCGCGAGGTGCAGACATGAGTAATCTTAGCGCGAAATGGCAGATTATCGTAAAAAAGCGGCATATTTATATGTCCATACGCATGAACTTTGCCAATAAAGCCAAATCCAATAATTCCAACATTATAAGTTTTCATATTACAGCCTCTCTTAATTTTTCAACCAGTTTCACTCCGGCATTAACCAGCATTTCGCCGGTTGCAGGCGTAAACAAACTGTTGGCGGCTTCATAACCACCTTCTTTCATCGCCTGTTTGGTGACTATATAACCCTGCAATTCACCATTCACCAGCGAAACAGCATAAACATTACCAGCACATCTGGTTTTTAGTTCAAACGCATATTCGGTGAATAGTTCGCAAGGCCATCCAACCAGTGTTAAATTTCCAATTTGGATTGCCTGCACATCTGCCTGTCGGTAATCGTCATGTATTCTTGATAACTCACCGGTTTCCTGTGCGTGCGCCAGCACCACAGTTTCTTCCGCGCCAAAAATAGCGCATTCAGCAGTGCGCACCAAGACGTGCCCAGCGTTTTCCGCTTTCAATCTTTCAAACTCATCATTGCGATTCTTCAACATTTCTTCAGCATCTGCAACTGTCGGTATAATTCGTGGAATAGTTTCAATGCTATCCATCATCCCGGACACAATGACATCAGCAGAAAAATCTTCTTCCTTCAATCCATTTATAGCATCTGAAACTCTTTCTCCCAACATGCGTCCCAACCGTTCTGCTTCCTCAAATGTTTGCGCTTTCACCGCATAACGCGGACTTTGGTTTCCACAGGGAGCGTTATGATAAACTACTACGATATCATCGCCATATTTCTCGCGCAGATGCTGGCGGGTATAAGCCGGAAAATCGCCGGATACCAGCGTGGAATCTTCATGCAATACCGTGGGATGCATGCCGTATATAGTGGAAATAGCCAATAAATCACCGTTAACTTTTTGCACTGCAAGTATGCCAACTTCAGAATCTGTCACACCATCAACAGATAGCCGGTTGCTGCCCACCCCACTTGCATCAGCGGTTGTCCATGCCAATGTTGCCTTGTGGGGAGTTTTAGCTGCTTCAACAGCGGCGGCGACTATGCCATCCTGTAAAAAAGCCAGGTATTTTTCATCCACTGGCGGCACGCATGGGTCATCACGCCAGGATAAAATATCTACCATAACCGGACCAGAATGGGTGTGGGTGCAACTGATGAAAATGTGCGATTCCGGCAAACCAGTCTGAATGGAAATTTCTTTGCGAACCTTGCGCGCAAAAGCTGTACCAATAAACAACATATCAATTGCCATTAATAAAACAGCACTGGCATCATTTCGCAGGCAAATTGCTGACGCCAATAACGGGTCATGTATGCCGGTTGATATTCGCGGCACATGCGGATATCCCACCAGAAACATCGGTGATTGGGGAGAAACATCGCGAATACAGGCACCTGCATACAGGCTCATCGTTTCTCCTTACCGCCACCGATATTAATGCGTGAGTCAGAAAAATAATTGTCATCAATTACACACGGTGTAGATACTTCCAGCAGCAGTGCCGGACCTACACCGGTGAATCCATGCTTTATCCCAGGTGGAACCGGCAAAACATCACCAGCTTTTAAGGTACGTATATTTCCCGCATAAGACATTTTAACTTTTCCATGCACTATGAAAAAAGTCTCATGTTTATCTTTATGTAAATGCAGTGGACAGCTTTGTCCGTCAAATACAAACAGATACTTGCCGCAATATCCGGCATCCATCTCATTAGCTATCCAATACTCTATCAGTCCGATATGTTTAAAATCATTCAATCCAAAATCAGATACCAGCGGTTCGACTGAAGGCATCACCATATTCCAACTTGCCAGTTGCTGCTGGCAAGCTAAAATTTCCCGCGCGCGGGCTTCGCCTTGCAGCGACAACACCAAACCTTTTTCCAATTCAGAGTTATTAATCATCAATTCATCAATTCCACTTCTGTCTCACCTATTGCTTCTTCTATAATATCCATCGCTTTGTGTGCAACATCATTTGGCATCACAATGGCCGGACTCATACGCAAAATATGACCGGCGGGAATCCATGCCAGGCCTTTACGGAATGCTTTCTGGTAAACCATCTTGCCAGCAAGGTCAAACGGCTCTTTTGTTTCTTTATCTTTCACTAACTCTACACCCATCAGGCAGCCTTTGCACCGGACATCACCAACAATTTTAAACTTATCCAGCCATGACTTCATCCGTCCCATGAAGAGTTCTTCAAGTTCCTGCGCATGTTTCAACAAACCTTCTTCTTCTATAACTTCGATAGAGGCTAAAGCGGCGGCACATGCCATTGGGTTGCCGCCATAACTGCTTGAAGCACTGATTTTTTCGAAACATTCTTTGTATGGTTCACGAACACAAACAGCAGTAACCGGGAAACCATTTCCAAAACCTTTACCCAGCGTTACAATATCCGGAATCGTGTCATAATGTTCCATCGCCAGCCATTTACCAGTACGTCCGATGCCGGTCAAAACTTCGTCAGCCATCAACAAAATGCTATATTTTTCACACAGTTTTTTTAATTTCGGGAAGAAATCATCTGGCGGCATTACCGAACCACCCCAACCTTGAATCGGTTCCAATACAAATGCGGCAACCTGCGCGGCAGTGCCATGCAACAGGTATTCTTCATAAAACTCAATATATTTATCGGTGTCGATAGTGCCATCCGCTTTAGTCCATAATGGACGGTACGGGTTGGGACGCGGCACCATGTGATAACCGGGAATTCTTGTCGGGCCATAAGCGGAATCGCGAATTTCTGCCAAAGAAACAGCACCGCAGGTTTTACCGTGAAAGTCATAAAAACAGGATAGGAATTCATGCTGTTTGGTGGCAGCGCGGCAAACACGAAGTCCAGCCTCGACAGCAGTAGTACCGGAGTCATAAAGCTGAAAACCACTAAAGTCGCCAGGAAGTATTTCCGCCATTTTCTCCATCAACAACGTCTTAATCTCGGTGGTGAAATCATGACAATTCATCATCTGACCAGCGTATCGCTGAACAGCTTCTGTTACTTTCGGATGGCAATGCCCCAGTGTGGTGACATAAATGCCGGAAGAAAAATCGATATAACGATTGCCATCAACATCCGTCATGGTACAACCCTTGGCGGAATCAAAGGCCACCGGAAACAGCTTAACCTGCCCGCTGAGACCTTTAAAATATTTAGTACAACGGCTATGCAATTCTTTCGATTTTGGCCCCGGGGCATCGACAATCATCGACGGCCAGTCGGTTAAATCCAACTGGTACGGACGCGGATCATAACTACCTATCACACTGGACATAAACTATCTCCTTAATCTGGGGAAATCCCCATACAATGAATAAAAGATTACAATAGTATTATACTTCACACAAAGTAAACGTCAACTTGAAACACTTATTAATATCATTAATTTACAGATTATATGAAAAGATTACAGTGTAACGCAATGTAACGCAAGCTATTAACTTGCTCTTAATTTAAACAATACAAAAACTGTCTTGACACCAGAATGTCAAGGTGATAATATCAATCTATGGTTACGTAACCAACATATCTTTGTTATTTTATCAAATAGGAGCATTTTTTATGCGTATATTCATAAATTGCCTGACTTGCTTATTTCTTATTCTATTAACTAATTTTACGTTTGCACAGAAAGATGAAACTATAATCGAACCACAAATATACAGCTTTCAATTCTCTTTGAAACAATCTGCACCACTTACCAGTGCGGGTGTATATGATTCAAAAGATCATCTGGTACAGACATTATGGTCTATGAAACCGATGGAAGCTGGGCTGCATACAATTAAGTGGGACGGGAAAGATGACGAAGGAAATCCTGCGCCGAAAGGGACATATACTTACCGGGTGGCAGTTAATAATTCGACATACACTAATATTGGAACCATAGGAAATACCGCAAAACCAGCTAATACATTTGGCCATGTTCCCATTAATTTTGAAGCAGTCGCGGTAGACAGTGAAGGTGGCATTTATACCGTGCATGATTGGGATGAACCGCATCATGATGTCATTCGCTGGTCGCCAGACTCCGGCACAGTGGCATCCCATTCCGGCCATCCCATCGGAAGTATGTTAAAAGCAATTGCGGTTGATGACCAGTATGCTTACGTCACTTCTTATGACAACCTGCAGGACCGCACAAAATCAAAGTTTTTCATTGCCAGGTTAAAGATTAATAAAACACCGAACAGCACCAATTGGGCAATTGAACCGTTTACCAAGGCTGGGAAATATATCAAGGTTTACGATAACGGTGCTCCATATCCTGATGGTGCCAGCGAAGATGAACGCCAGCTAATGCGCTTGCCACTGCTGTCATTGGCGGTAAAAGGAGATACCATCTACGCTACCGATTCACTTGCCGGTTTAGTGCGGATGTATGATAAAACAACCGGCGATGCCAAAGGAACAATCGGTGTAAAACTCCCCATGACTGTTGCAGTTGCACCAGACGGACGGATATGGGTCGGACACGAAAAAGGAAGCGTGAGCATATTTTCTGCAGATGGAAAACTTGCCGCTACCCCAATAACAGACAGAAGAAATATAAATGCAATAACATTTGGACCAAAAAATACATTGTATCTTGCTGACCAGGGAGCTGGTCAGGTTTGCATCTACGACATAATTGGCGACACTGCAAAATTGCGAAATACATTGGGACAAAAAGCAACTCCCGGCGATAAAGATGCCGACAGGTTCTTCTTTCTGCATGGATTGGCAGTGGATAAGGACGGAAATATAATCACCGCACAAAACGAATATTTCTTTAATGGTGGACGACTCGCGAAATTTGCACCAGATGGAAAACTGTTATGGGAACAAATGGGACTTGAGTTTCAATCAAACGGAACCTACGGAACTGCCGACCCAAATACTTTTTACACCTTCATGCACCACACATTTAAAATTGACAGCAAAACCGGCAACTGGCAATACCAGGGCAGCAACTATAACGGCAACAGCTATCGCGGCGGACCGACAGGAACCCCGCGGGTATGCCGTATCGGCAAGAATGATTTTTTCTACATGCCCAGTGGCGATGGCGTGCAGGTATACCGTATAGAAAAAAATAATGGCAACCCAATATTTAAACTGGTATCAATACTTGGTCGTGCGCAGCCGTTACCGGATGGTAAAAATTCTGAGTTTGTATGGAAACCAGAGAATTTCTACCTGTGGTCATGGCATGACGAACAAGGCGACAATGCCCCGCAACCTGAAGAGATAATCTACTGGTCAAAACCGGAAGACAAAAAACCGCTATGGCAATATGGTCCGATGACGGTGGATGCTGATAAAAATATCTGGATAGCATCATACGACCGCGGTGGTGCAACGCCAGAGCAAAACTCCGTCTGGATGGTGCCATTTGCCGGAATCGATAAACAAGGCAATCCAATATATGAATGGAAGAATGTCGTCTGTACCATACCGCGCGGATCACTGCGATGGAGCACCGGACTGAAAATGGTACAAAATGATTCAGATGGAATGACTTATCTATATGGAATGACCCGCAAAAAAGATACCCCGCAAGATGGCGGGGTTTGGATGGGAGGCAATACTCTGGCTGGATTTAACGGATCAGACCGGCGTTGGCAAATAATCCTCCCAAGTATCTGCGTTGGTCTTGATGTCATCCCCGGTGGTCAGGGTGGTTGTATTATCGGCGGAGAACCGTGGCAGGGAATAGTTCACCATTACACCCGCGACGGCCTGCTAATCGGAAAGGTCGGCCCATCACCAAAAATAATGGGAGAAAAACCAAATAACCCCAGTGGCCTACTGGATTTCTTCAGTTCAGTAGTAGTAAAAAGAAATCCTATGGATGGAATATTAGATGTATTTGTAGAAGATGACTTTAACCTTCGCATCGCCTGGTACCGTATTGATGACCGCATGGTGGATACGCTCTGCGGATTGATGGTAGTGGAATAAATGTTAAAATTGGACAAGTTTAATGTGTCGCTGCTCTGCAGCTATAATTTTTTTTATTTTTATGCTATTAACATATCGCCGCTCTGCGGCTGGAAATAATGTCACATAGGAATGCTGTTCTATCAAACAAACAAGCCGCAGCGCGGCGATATATTAATAGTATCGCAATATATCTAAGAAATTAAAGCTGCAGAGCAGCGACACCTTAAATTTATAAATAGAAAATCATGACTTTTTTTGTTCGGATTTGGTGCTAAATGACTAAATTAATTCACAAACATTATATCAAATTCCCATATTTTCACAAACAAGCGGGCCACCTGTTGTATGTAACTGTCAACTGTCCATTGTCAACTATCAACTATTTTGAGCCATCTTCGTCAATCTTGTCCCTGCTTCATACGCTGTCTTCAGAAATGCTGTATCTTCCTCATTCTGCCTGGCGGTTACTTCCAGTGTCAGCGGTTTGTTGTAGGGTGAGGCAGCTATGATGGATATGTCTACGGTGCCGGTGAAGGGGATGCGGTGCTGGTCGGTGTTGCCGTCGTTGTCGTGCAGGTGGGTGGCAATCAGGTGTTGTTTCAAATTTTCCAGGCGGTCAAGGCCGTCGCCGCTTATATTGCCATGGCCGGAGTCATAGCATATTCCCAACACATCGGTGCCGTATTTTTCCAGCAGCAATTTTATGTTGTCGGTGTAATCCTTCGCCATGTTTTCCAGTGCCATGCGCACATTCAACTTTGCCGCATAAGGAATTATTTCGTCGAGGCTGCGATATGTTGACTCGCGAATAATTTTATCTTTGCCTTCAACAAAAAATCCTGGTGGCAGGTGGACGATTACTGCATCACCGCCTAATTCAGCCGTCATATCCAGGCGGTTTTTCATTAATGTTACGCCGGATTGGCGAGTATTTTCTTTCGATGAACCCCAGTTTGCGGTATTGCCGGTTGACGCATGCAAGTCCAGCATTTGCAGGTTGCACTCCTTCAATTGCGCGCTAATATCGCGTATCTCGCCAGTTGAATAAAGGTAATCGGTGCACCATTCCTGGCACCAATGAATATGGGTGAAACCAACATCAGTAATCCGGCGCAGATAAGGTTCCACGCTGCCGGTGCCAATGCGATAATCAGTAGAAATAGACAATTGCATGTAGTTTCTCTTTATTTTATTACACAGATTTGCACAGAGGAGACACAGAGCTACACGGAGGTTATAAGTATATTGCGAAGCAATAAATTATCTCTGTGAATCTCTGTGTCTCCTCTGTGCGACTCTGTGTAATTTTAGTATCTATAATGCTCAGATTTGTATGGGCCTTCTACCGGGACGCCGATGTAGTCTGCTTGTTTCTGCGTCAGGGTAGACAATTTTGCTCCTAATTTATCAAGATGCAGACGGGCAACTTCTTCGTCCAGTTTCTTTGGCAGCAGGTATACGCCAATCTCTTTCTGTTCGTTCCACAGCGCGATTTGCGCAAGTGTTTGATTGGTAAAACTGCTGGACATTACGAAACTGGGGTGGCCAGTGGCGCAGCCGAGATTCACTAACCTGCCTTCCGCCAGCAGGAAAATGGAATGGCCGTCGGGATAGGTATATTTATCCACCTGCGGTTTGATATTCGTATGCTGGATTCCCGGCCAATTCATAAGGGCATCAACCTGAATTTCATCGTCAAAATGTCCGATATTGCAAACAATCGCCTGGTCTTTCATTTTAGACATGTGTTCGGCAGTGATAATTTCGCAATTGCCGGTGGTGGTGACATAGATATTCCCTTCTGCCAGCGCGTCTTCTATAGTGGTAACTTTGTAACCCGCCATACATGCCTGCAAAGCGCAAATCGGGTCAACCTCGGTCACGATAATCTGGGCGCGATGGGCGGACAACGCATCCGCAACACCTTTGCCGACATCGCCATATCCGCAAACAACAGCGACCTTGCCGGAAATCATTACATCGGTTGCGCGTTTGATGCCATCTACCACTGACTCGCGGCAGCCGTATATATTATCGAACTTGCTTTTTGTTACCGAGTCATTAACGTTAAACGCCGGGAACAGCAACCCGCCTTGTTCTGCCAATTGGTAAAGGCGATGAACGCCAGTGGTGGTTTCTTCCGATACGCCGCGGCATTCGGCAACTAACCGGTGCCAGAACTGCGGGTCTTCTGCCAAACGTGCTTTCAGGCATTCATTAACTATTTTCAGCTCTTTGTTGTCGGTGGGTTCATCAAGAATTGCCGCGTCATTTTCTGCGGCAAAACCACGATGAATTATCAAAGTAGCGTCGCCGCCATCATCAACAATAAGGTTTGGGCCTTTCCCGCCAGGGAAGGTTAACGCCTGCATGGTGCACCACCAGTATTCTTCCAGCGTCTCGCCTTTCCAGGCAAAAACCGGCACGCCGGACGCGGCGATGGCAGAGGCAGCATGATCCTGAGTGGAGAATATATTGCATGAAGCCCAGCGAACTTCCGCGCCAAGAGCGGTCAGGGTTTCAATCAGCACTGCCGTTTGAATTGTCATGTGCAGGCTTCCAGTAATACGCGCGCCTTTCAATGACTGCAATGGACCGTATTTCTCGCGAGTTGCCATTAAGCCGGGCATCTCCTGCTCAGCCACATCTATTTCTTTACGCCCAAAATCAGCCAGCGAAATATCTTGTACGCAGTAGTTATCAGTTTTATGCATTATATGCTCCCTAAAATATACTGAATATAAATTTCCATAAATAGTCAATTAAATCCTGCTTTTGAGGCATTAGACTTGTCCGGTAATAATAATTAAGATATTTTGAGGCTATTTTTGTATCAGTCAAGGCGTTTATTTTACACATTATCAAACCGATAAATGTAAAATAAACAACGCTGGATGGTACAAAAAGAGTCCAAAAGATAATGATGATTATTCCCGGACAAGTCTAATAAGTGCTAAACGGAAGCAAATATTGTATAATTGGCATGGAAATTACTTTCGTTTTCAGGTATGACATGATAAATAAACTTCAAAATGCTTTTTCTGACAGCCAGCTTGTTCAATCGTTTTCCGGCGTGCGCACAGTGATGGGATTTGGGCCGGATATTTCCGCGGAACATCATGTGTTGGCAATGGTATATGGCTATTATTACGCGGTTAAATTTCTCAGTTCCAAGCCGACAGCAACGGTGCTGTTGGGACGCGACCCGCGGCCTACCGGCAAAACGCTGGTACGCGCTCTCGGACACGGTTTTCTCGCCGGTGCTGCTGCTGCCGGGACAAAACTAACTCTTACAAACCTTGGCATAATCACCACCCCATTGGCAGAAACCGCGGTGCGCGCATTAAAGGCTGACGGCGGAGTAATGGTTACCGCCAGCCACAACCCCATTGATTCTAATGGATTTAAATTTCTCTCCGGTTGCGAATGGGAAATGCCAAATTCAGCACCCGCCGGAGCCTTGCTTTCCAGCGCGATGATGGCGGAACTCATCAAAGATGTCGCAAATGCTAAAGATATCACTGAATTTGTAAATAAATTCGACCCAGTTGATGTTGATACTACCCTACATGACCAGATTCACGACTTGCAGCGGGTCATTGCCGAACGCGCATATCTTGACGGTATCGGACTTGACTGGGGATTAACGCCGCATTGCCTGAAACCTTACACCCTGGGGCCAGTGCTGCTTGACCCAAACGGCGGTGCCGGATGTGGAATCGGCGCCCGGGTGCTTAACCATTTTGGCGTGCGAGTTATTGAGGTTAACGCGGAAACCGGGCAGCCGGAACATGGGATAGACACTGATGGTATCGACCCGGCGAATGGACGCCACATGCTGTTGCGGGTTGCCCGCGCCGCCGCCCGCGAACGCACTCATTTTGGCGTGGCGTTTGACTATGACGCCGACCGCGGCAATATGGTGCTGCCCGGTGACAATGAGAGCGCAATCCTGCCGGCACAGCGGGTGGCAACTTTTAATATCGCATTATTGCTGACCCATCGTCAATTGCAGGGAACATCAGAACGCCCGCTGGCAGTAGTGGTATCAGACGCAACTTCACTGGCAAGCCACCGCGTCGCCGAAGCATTTGGCGCGCAAGTATTCCAGGTGGAAACCGGCGAAATCAATGTAGTTACGAAAATGGATAGCTTGCGTAAAGAAGGTTACGATGTGCCTATCGGGGTGGAAGGCGCAAATGGCGGCACTATCTTCGCCAGTGCTACCTGCCGCGACGGATTGCAGGTTGCATTGGGAGCAGCGCAGGCAGAATCAACGCCGATATTAGCGAAAACAATGCTGGAAGTGCTGAATAAAGTTGTAAAACACGGATTAGATCCCGAAGAGCCGGTATCATTAACAGAACTGGTATCCGCAGTGCCAATGTTCCATAATGTAATGAGCAAAGTGAAATCACCACCGTTGGCGCAGTCGATTATCAAGAAAAAGCTGGAGAAAATATTTATCGAAAATTACTGGCAAAAAATCTCTGACCGCTTCGGTTCATACCTGTTTGAGAATTTTGAAGGCACAACTGTAGGACCACAACGCAGCGGTGACGAAAGCGGAGCCTGGCGAATACTTTTGCAATCCCCCACTCGTTCAGCCTTCATTTTCCTGCGCGGCAGTAGAACCGAACCGGGAGTATGGCGAACAATTATTGACGCGTCAGACGGCGACGATTTCGCACTGTTGCAAAATGTAGCGAGTGAATTGTTTAAAGAAGGATTTGCGTAAAATATATTCACCACAAAAAAACACAAAGAACGCAAAGAAACTATTTTTTGCGTTCTCTGCGTTCTTTCGCGGTAAATCGAATTTACACTACTTTATTTGTATCGTCAGAATCTTCTTGGCAGGAACTTTTAATTTCACAGCGTTGTTATCTACGCTCAATTCCTGCTCAACTTTCGATTCCAGCATATCCATTAAGGCGGCTTCTTTCACCGAAAATGTGGTAATTATCGCACCTGTTATATCTTTCGCGGTCGGGTTGCTGATGCGCAGCACCATGGAATCGTCCCATTCACCCTGTTTGAACGCGTTCATCACCAGTCCATCGCCTTCAATAGTCAGGAATGATTGGGTAAGCGGTAAAGATCCCGGTCCAGGCCCGGCGGCGCCGACGATAGCCGGAACGTTCAGCAATTCTGACGCCTGCAATACACCACCAGTGGTCCAATCGCCTTTATGCGGCATTATGGCGTATTCGAAAGTGTATTTTCCCTGCAGTTGCGTGCCGTGCTGGTCGGGGAATCGTGCCAGGCGCACACTGTTCCAGGCGCGATGGGAACGCAACAATGTCAATGCGACAGTGCGGTCAGCGTCATCTATCGCTTCATATTGCGGCAAGCCACGGTTGAGAATAGCGACACCCTTTTCGCCATCGGTTAAATCGACGAAATTCTGGTGGGGTTCTACCGGACGGAATGTTTCGCGCCAATCACGGGTATCCGGCAGCCTGATTTCACGTGGGACCACATCAAAGGCGGATTCCGCCCAGGCGGTGTCTGTCTTTATTTCAGTAGGGAATAATACCCGTAAGACATGATCTTCCACAGTATTATTTATGGTGGTAGCAATTCGCAGGAAGCGTTCGCCATATACCAGGCGATATACAGTAGTTATCTCTACCGGTTTAGTTTCTGCCTCGCGGCCGGTTCCGTCAAACGTTGCGCGAATCGGCAAATCGATAGCAAATTTCGCTTCGATTGCCGCGCTTAACCTGCCATTTTCGATAACTGACAATGATGCATTTGCACCCAGACTATTAAATACGCGATCGCGGATTGGTATACCACCTACCCAATAATCGCCAACCTCGCCACGATCCTGAAATAGATTCTGATTTTTCAGCGTCTGCCCGGTTTCTTTCGAGAATATATCAACAGTACCATTCGGGTTGATGCTAACGCGCAAATATTCATTTTCCATTGTTACGGCATTGGTCATCAAGCTGCCCGGGTGGCGCATCTCGCCGGTATATTTTTCAACGCGAAATACCTTGTAACCCATCCCCGGCACATTTTGCGCTTCAAATAAACATTCCCATCTGTCGCTATCGATTCGCAAAGGCAATTCCTGCGGATGGTTGAAGGTCGCGAGGAAAGAGCTTTTATTCAACACCTGCGCCTTCATCTCATTCCCGTCAGTATCCTGTACCTGCAAACCAATAACATTCAGCTTTTTCGCGATATCAATTTCCGCTTTCACTACCTGGGTGATTGCGCGTGGAAGCATATTGAAAACTACCAGCAATGTATCATTCGGGTCAAATGAACTGGTGTCAATTTTACCAGCCAGGTTGCGCGCGGAATCCTCGACCACATTCAGTGTGATAGTATCAGCCTGGCGCAATCGGAACTCAACCTCGTCAGCTATTTTGTCATCGCCGCAACCGCCGATTGAATCATGAGCATGATTTTGCAGTACCAGATGATTCGCCATATCCAGCGCAAAACGCGGGTATTCAAAACCCATAGCCCAGGTTGCTGTCGCCAAAGGCTCCGCCATTCGCTGCAAATTAATCTCAGACTGGCGGTTCTTATATTTCATCGGTATGCGAGTAGACTGAATCTCGGCGTAAAGGTCAGTGAATAATCCGGCGCGCTGGGTCTGGCGCATTTCTCCGGTTAATACATCCATATCCTTACCGCGCATAAACTCCTGCGCTTCGCGAATAAAACGTGTCAGACTTACATGTTCAACCTTTTTACCGTTAGTTATACGCGCATTTGCTTCTTTAATAATACTGGGGGTTAATTTGAAAGGTCCGGTGGAATCATCGCAGTCAAATGCCGGTGCGAATGGTGTTTCCCACTTGCCCAGTTCAACACTGTCTAACTCGGTAAATGCTTCTTCAATACGGTCAGGATACCATCCGATGGGAGGATTTGCGAAATGATATGGTGTAAATGACCCGGTACCGCAAAGCCGGAACGGTTTACCACCCCATGCCCAGTTATGTTCGGTGACTTCTGGTCCGCGATTATGAGCAACGCGACGGTCAACCAGATGGAAAAAAGCAACCCGTGCGTGATCGCCCAGTGTTACACCAAACAAACGGCTGCCATCAGTCCCTTGCCAATGATAATAATGCCCGTTTACCTGGTCATTCGATATACCGCGATAAAAAATTGCACTATCAACCCCAACACCATTAAAAATCTGCGGCATTTGGCTAACCTGTCCCCATGAAGTGGGAGTATAGCCAATTTTCATACATCCGCCATATTTGCGGCCAATTTTTTCGCCCCACAAGAAATTACGCACCAGCGACTCGCCGGACATCTGATTTTCTTCTGGCAACACATACCACGGCCCAATAAATATTCTGCCTTCCTGAACATATTTTCTTATTTTTTCTGCGTTTTCGGGACGCACTTCACAATAATCTTCAATCAGGATTGTCTGACCGTCTAAATGAAAAGATTTATATTCCGGGTCATCATCCAACACGCGCAGCAATTCATCCATCATCTCAACCAACAGCATGCGGGTCTTTTGAAATGGAAAACGCCACTCGCGATCCCAATGGGTGAGACTGATTACATATAAATCATTCAATAACTTCATTTAACATCTCCAAACAAATTTATTCAAAAGGAATAGGTGTAAATTATATTATTCTGTGTACACCTGTAGATATCCTTTACATAATTTACAAAAAATCTAAAAACTTACTTATCTTACCATAAATGCACATTTATTTAAACAGTATTTTTTTAAATATTATGCAGGAATAATAGATGAAAACCAGTAAAGAATATGTATATTTAAATATCTAAGGGGGAATGGTTCAATGATAATCGATAAATTAGATAATGCCGCCGTTTATATGGCTATTTCACCCGGAATATCAAAAGCTTTAAAGCTGCTGCAAAGCGGCGAGTTAGACCATAAGGAAATTGGCAAATATGAACTAGAGGGTACTGAATTTTATATGATAATACAGGAATATAAAACCAAGTCCTGGACAAACGGAAAGTTGGAAGTGCACCGCAAATATATTGATGTCCAATATGTCGTCAGCGGTGAAGAAAAGATGGGTTACGCGCCAATGTCATCCTTGACTGACTTTGAGCCATATAACGAAGAAAAAGATATCGCGTTTCACGCCGGAATAGGCGACCTGACAACGGTTAGCGCAGGCATGATTGCCATATTCTTTCCACATGACGCCCACGCACCCGCCCTTGGCATATCAGAAATCGGCGGTGATGACTCGCGAAAAATTGTTTTAAAAATTGCTATCTAATAAATTATTGGAGGTAACCAGTCATGGCATTACCAACATTAGGTGTTCAATTAATCGTTTTCGGTGGAAAGTATAATATTAATACTGATACCGACGCCATTTTGGACAGCATTGTGCGTGCGGGATTTGCCGCAGTGGAAGGCGGCGCATCCGATGCCGCACTATACAAACAGAAACTTGACGAACGCGGGTTGCTATTCGGCGGGTCGCATACTGGCCTTGCCGCATTAGAAGATATCACTCCCCTCGTCAGTTATCTCAACACTGTAAAGGCAAATGACCTGTGCATATCCGGCCTGCGCAAATGGGATGGCGTTGATAAAGACGACTACCAGCACGGAATTAGCGTATTGAATGAAGCCGGCCGCAAACTGCGCGACCTTGGCATACATCTGCACTACCACAACCACGCTTTTGAATTTGATAAAATTGATGGCGACAAACGCGGAATCGACCTGTTGATAGATGGGTTAAATTATGACGTTGTCGACCTGTGCGTCGACGTCGCCTGGGTAATGCGCGGCGGCGACAACCCGGCAGCATTCCTGAAAAAACATAAAGATATCATCGGCTACCTGCATTTCAAAGATTTTGACGGCACCGATTGGGCAGAACTTGGCAAAGGAAATGTAAACTTCCACGAAATCATGGCTGTCCTGCCAGAAATGACCAAAGTCCGTTGGGTAATGGCAGAACAGGACCAGCCCAAAATAGACCCCATGGAAAGCATCGCTATCAGTCGTGCGTATTTGAAAGATACGTTTGGATATTGAACTTGAATTAAAATTGAGAGTCTTGCGAAACGCAGAAATTTATACCAAATCATCTTTTTCTGAGCGAGACTCTCTGCCCACCTCACGAGAAAATAGCGAAACTTATAATTTGTAATCACAACTTATAGATTCAGTCACCGTTTGGAACTGGGCGGGAGCCCGGCTATCCCGGCAGAGAAGGAAAAGATTTTCTTGCTATCTCCATTAGCCTTCTTTCAATATTTTTCCAATCTGTATTCAAATTAAGTGTCTGAATATAAATTTCTTTTCCTTGGATCTTACTCACTGCATCAATCTCATTATCTACCACCGGATAAAGTAGCATACCAGCTTTTTCACCATCAAACTTACTGTTATTTATATAAGAAAATATTTGATATAGATGGAATGATCTGTATTTTTTTACTTCAATATCGTTCCTTGATATCAATGCATCCGCATAATATTTAGCATCAATAATCAGTTGTTTATCTTTATTTTGTAATACTATATCTGTTTTCATTATTGGCAATAAATCATCGCCTTTATGTTCAAAATCCACATCTTTATCCCATGAAAAATTGGGTGAATGAACTGTCAACTCTGTAAATTCTTTCTTATAAAAATTAAGTATGAACTTCTCGTAAAG